>Ga0315279_10009139_pt1 | contig 11880 bp, 8 predicted proteins | sample YL17G06_20_MG_FD_203694 | JGI IMG/M metagenome (GOLD analysis project Ga0315279, IMG submission 203694) | Sediment microbial communities from Yellowstone Lake, YNP, Wyoming, USA - YL17G06_20 | ecosystem: Environmental > Aquatic > Freshwater > Lake > Sediment | place: USA: Wyoming | collected...
ACCCTCGAAGATGTGTTCTTGCACTACACTGGACATGAGATACGCGGAGAAGGCGGCGAGGAATACCACGGAATGGCAGCAATCAAAAGGAGAAGTATTAGATGAGTGAACTCCGAGGGATCTACACTCTCTGGTTGCGGGAAGTCAAACGCTACACGAGGGAGAGGACGAGACTCATCAGTTCCTTCATCCAACCGCTTCTCTGGCTGGTTATCTTTGGATCTGGGATGCAGTTCTCCGCGTCAGGCTATGGCCAACTCAGCTATCAAGAGTTCATCTTCCCTGGAATCGTAGCCCAGACGCTACTGTTCACATCCATGTTCATGGGAATATCAGTAATCTGGGACAGGGAATTCGGCTTCCTAAAGGAGATCCTAGTATCACCAATCTCAAGAGCCTCGATCTTCATCGGGAAAATGGTCGGCGCAACCACCGACGCCGTAATACAGGGAAGCTTCGTTTTTGTCCTCAGCTTCGTCGTCGGCATCTTCGTCGACATCCAAACGTACCTGATTTGTCTGCCGATAATGATCCTGATGACCTTTGGACTGGTGAGCGTTGGACTAACCATAGCTTCACGCATGGAGAGCCTCGAAAGTTTCGGCGTAATCCAGACGTTTGTGAACCTGCCACTTTTCTTTCTGAGCGGTGCGCTGTTTCCGCTGACTCACGTCCCTGAATGGCTTAGGTGGGTAAGCATCGTGAATCCCGTCACCTATGGAGTTGATGCTTTGAGGATCGTGATCCTCAAGAGCGCTTGGACTCCACTCTTCCCATGGCAGTATGATCTTCTCGCACTTTGCGTATTCGATGCAGCCATGATCCTGATTGGCACCAGGGTTTTCGGCCAGAGAAAGTAACCCCGTCAAGTCAGTCGAGGAACGAAAGCGCCTGCGCTTGCCGTATGATTGTTAGCGCAAGACGGGAAGCAGGTAGGTTGTGATCATGAATAGTAGAACGAAGTATGCGACCAGTAGCCCGATTGAGATTGGCAGATTCCGTTTCCATTGTGGGCTCCAAGCGATTCCGAGGGGTAACCCGAGCGTGAAACCGATTATGTGTGAGACGTATGCGACGTCGCTTTGGAGCTGGTAGTAGACCGCGAGACCGTTGTAGAGAAAGTAGAGGATGGCTACGAGCCCGACGGGCATGAGCAACAGGAATGAGAACCTTGGCGGCTTAACGAGCATGACAACGGCGGTTAGTGTGAATATTGCGGCTGAGGCGCCCACGAATGTAGTGTCGGCCGGAAAGAAGGGTAGACTGAGTAGGAAGCTCAAGATCCCGCCTGTGAAGAATGCGGAAAGCATCCGTCCAGACCCTGAGACGCCCTCCAGAGTGTTACCGAACACGTAGAGGAAGATCATGTTGCCGGGCAAGTGAAGCAGGTCTATTCTCAAAAGGAAATCGACACCTCAGCAATCAAGTCTGCATTGGCAAAGACAGCGTCTATGCGTACTGGCGTCTAAGGCCGAGAGCAGCAACGCATGAATTACCTATTGCGAGCGAAGCGAGCAGCATGTAATTGTGTGTGTGCGCACCAGCCTACCCGCACAAACATAAAGCGACGGACGACGAGCCCTGTCTTCACGGCCTGACCGGCAATGATGGTGTAGACTTAATCTCTCCTCGCAACGCTCGTGCTCCCTGAGCAGCAATCCACAAGTAAGTGTCGCTTCGGAGTTTTCGACCATCGATGTTAAGATAGACCAACCTTTTCTGAGCCTGTATTGGCAGATCCTCTTCGTCAGCTGCTAGTTTGAACATTGCCGTGCCTTCATCTACCTCATCAAACATGGCACCGTAGATCATTGTGCAACCAGCGGAGACAACGTTATGGAGCTGGTGCCACCAGAAACCTCCGCCTCTCCTAGGGATCTCGTCCCGCGCTTTATCCCCCTTACTCCCATTGAAATACGAGAAACCTGGAAAAACGACCGGCATGTAATCGATGCCCAAACGGGAAGCCTCAGCTTTGTCTGGCAAGATACATCTCTTCCTGAAATCGTCGGCACGCTTGTCATTCTCGAAGCGGCCAACTGACCAAGGGCTCAAGACATCGAACGATCTGTAGACACTCCTCCAAGCCGGGTCTGCCTGCGAATCAAGCGTGGAATCAAGCGTCCTCCACCCGGGCGGCACTCCACCCATTAGAGTCACCTGATAGTTGCTCGCTGCACTCGTCTTGAAGTATCTGACGATCTCCTGACCTTGGACAGCGGTTGTAAGGTTTCTAGTGAAACCCAGCCCCCAAATTGCCAGAAGAGGTTTCCCTTTGTGTCGTAGATAGCGAGGACTTTGAGTTACTTTCAGATCATCCACGAGGTGGGTCCAATCAGTTTGTAAATCGTTTACGACAGTTGTTGCATTACTTCCAGTAATATCGTACATCATGCAGAAGACACGGCCGTGAGCTTCAGCTGCATCTTGTACGTTCTTAGCCACCTGATCTCGGGAATCCTTAGCCGCTGGATCACTGAGTTCGTTGACAAAGCGTTGGAGCATGGCTCCATCAAGGTTGTATTCCTGCATCCATTTGAAATGGCGAGCAACAGTTGCTGGATTATAGGCCGAATATAGTGTTGCCACTCTGCCATCAGAGAATCTCATGTTGGTGGCATGACATTCATCAGGCGGCAGTTCTTTCATGTCAGGCCACATGTCAACCGTGAGATGGAGTGCATCGGAGGTCTTGTTGTCGCTGAACCAGTGTTTCCAACCGTTGACTGGAGATCCATCGCCGGGGCAGAGGAACCATCCCTGATAGCCCATCATCAATTTCCTGTCGAGGGTGGTGGCATCCACAGCAGCTGACATGAACTCTTGTTTCTCCGTCTTGAGCTGAGGCTGTTCACAATTCAACAAAGATTGGAGAGCCATATATTGAGTCCTTTTGCTTCATAATTTGAGACTTTGGGTGCTCGCAAGGTTCGTCCACTAGCCGGTCAGGAAGCACGGCGTCTTTCGTCCGTCGTCGTTTGAGGAATTGTGTGTGTGGTCCCTTGGGGCGCACACAGGAAGAATTGTGTCGAATTGTGCCTTTACAGCCTCTGCAATCATGTTTGGAGCAGACCGTGAATTGATAGACCAATGGCTATGGATACTGGTCGCCATCGGCGCCGCAGTCATTTTGGTTGCCGTTATTCTACTAAGAAGAAAGAGGACGAACAAAGGAAGATTATGCTCTTTTGACTCTTGGACTGACGCTCATAGTACTTGGGATCATACTTGGTGATGACCCTCTAGTAGGATACTCATTCATCGGAGTCGGGGTTCTGCCATCGATCATCAGTGCAATCAGGAGCCGGAGCAAAAGGACGAAGCAGCGGTCAGCAGATTAGGGACTGCGTGCTTTGTCTTTGCTCTGTGGGTTGTGGGGGATTCCTCCAAATTGAAATCTTTGCCATCTTTGCTGCTGATGCTGCTGATCCTAGTATCTTGTGCATCAAGCAGTCAAATACCAGTGGCTTCAAACGGAGTCTTCGATGACTACAAGCTGGCTTGGAAGCTCCCCGTGGGAGATCTTCAATTGGCAGCGGTTTCGCCAAACGGCCAGAAGATCCTACTCCCAGTTCTTTTTGACGGTTACTACCTCTATGACTCCAAGGGGAGATTGATCTGGTATCTGCCAGATCAAAATGCTGTTTTCGCGCAGTTCTCCTCTGATGGTAGATCAGCACTTCTGGGAACCGAATACTCTACCGTTGTGGGAGCACAGAGGGTGTTCTTGATTGACACGGCCACACTGCAAGTTCAATGGAACTACACCCTAGATAGGATCGATCACGCTTCAGTCTCATCGGATAGTGCGAGGGCAGCGATAGTGGGCGCTAATCGCCTTTCACACGGGTGGCAAGAACGGCTTGTAGTGAAGGATCGAAGTGGAGTCGTTCTTTTAGACCAGAGATTCGGAGGCGAGTCAGATCTTGCTAGTGCGCCGGCTATCTCTAGGGACGGACGGTGCGTTGCGGTGGGTACGTGGAACAGATCAGGCAGAGATCACTTTCTCTACTTTGTCAATCTTGATTCCGGAAAGAGGTGGAACGCAACCGTTCACGATGATGTTGTCTATGTGGCTGTGTCGTCGAATGGAATGGTTGTTGCTGCTGCGGGCCCGCAAGGGCTCTATCTTTTCGACCAGGACGGCAATTCGTTGTGGTCTGCACCACTACCCCGCCTTTTCGAATACACCGAGCCGTATCCGCACCTCTGGGTTTCTGATTCCGGAGAATATGTCGCCGTGGCAGGCGGACTCTTTAACGACGCTCATGTCATTTTGTTCGATGTGAGCGGCAAGAAACTGTGGGATTCTCAGGCGCCCTATAGTGTGGAAGCCTTCGCCGTCGCCAACGATGGTTCGCGATTCGTTGTAGGCGATTTGAATGGCGCTATCCGCGTTCTTGACCGATCTGGCAACGTATTGTCAAGAAGGAATCTGCGTTCAGTAGTCCGGTCGATCGCTATAGGAGGACTGGGAACAATGGCTGCGGTTGGAGGCGAGAACGTGATGTACGTGTTGGATGCGGAGACGAATATCCTATGGATGCACACGGAGATAGGGTCTTCCTTTCCGTTCAACCTTCAGATTTCACGGGACGGGAAAAGAGTAGCCGTCGGATACTCCTCAGGAGAATCGCTGGGCACTACTGTCATCAATGGCAACGGAACGAGGATGATTAGTGGAACCATAAGTCCCATCGGAATTTACGGATCCACAAGTATCTCGGCGATTTCGTCGAGCGGCCAAATTCTGGTGGCAATCAACTCAACTGAGATAGGAACCCAAGAGCAGACCGTCCTAGCTTGGTATGACGTGAGCACCGGCCACCTGATTAGGACCACACCATTGGACGCGGGATCAGTCGCAAGTTCGCTGTCAATGTCTGATGACGGCAGTCTGGTGGCAGTATCAGGCGTCGTCTGGGGCAACTATACTTTCATTTCCGCTTTTGATTCACAAGGTCGCCAGTTGTGGAAGCATGTGACGAACGCATCCGAGCTCGTGGGCTATTATGAATTCCTTCACGTGCACAGTAATGTGGCGGTGTCCCCTGATGGATTGTATGTGGCCGCCGCTCTGAGAGAACAGTCCGTCCGCTTCGGATCGGTCTGCGGCGGAAGAAATGGAGTGGTTCTGTATGACCGGGGCGGAAAGGAGATTTGGAAATATGCTGCTCCAAGATGTGTCTGGAACGTTGCTGTCTCCAATGAAGCCCGACTCGTTCTGGCTGGGAGCGATTCCCGGCTTGATGCATTTGATCACGACGGACGAATCCTATGGAGCAGGCCTGCGGACACGCCTATGGTCACGATTTCTGAGAGTGGCGAGAGATTCCTTGCCGGTGGCCTCGACGGGACATTGCTTCTTGGAAATGCGAGCGGACCATACTGGGAGACAGACACGAACGGATCAATTGAATCCGTATCCATGTCGGACAAGGGAGACGTCTCCGCCGTGATCATTTCAAGAGACAATTCCGACTCTGGCACATTTCGACTGCTTCAAGTGTTGACCAACGACGGTCGCTTGTTGGGAGACTACACTTACCTGAGACTAGCGGATTTCTCTAGCGGTGGCCGCGTCGCGATTTCAGGAAATGCATGCTGCATCGTAGCCGCGTTAGGATCGGACGGCGTCTTCTATTATGTGAGAAGCCAAACTCAAACCCAGACGGCGACAGCTGCCGCCTCAGGCAGTGTTCCTTGGTTCCCCGACCTAAGGGACATGAAGATCGTTGCAGTGATGCTCGTCGTGGTGGCGCTAGGGTTCGCGGGCCTGTCACTTGTCAAAAGAAATCGGCGTTCACGAACCAGTGCTCGTGGTGGCACCCGCCAGTTATTCAGTTCTGATCAGCATAGAGAGTCCTGAGCGAATGGTAGAAGTCAGCGGCGTTCGACTGTTCTCTTCGATAGTGAGGCTGCTCGTTGATTAGTATGCGTACCGCAAGTCTCATTCTTGTTTTGATCATCTATGCACTCTTCATAGTGCGCGCGTCGTAGTTTGAACCCTCATGGGAGATGAGTGTGTGGGTACCTTGGTGCGGCCATCGTAATTTGAACCGTCGTTCTTGGATTGATTCTGCGTGTGTGGTCAGCTGGTGCGGGCGTCGCAATTTGAACTCTTGGTTTTGTGTGTGTGGGTATGGTGGTGCGAACATCCAAAATTGAACTTTTTTATCGTTTTCCCCCTTTTTCGTTGTTTTCCTGTGTAAATTCAGAATTGACTGGAATGGCTGAAAGAATGTCATCATCTGATGTTTTGCTCAGATATTTCCATGCAGCCTTCTATTCCGTCTGCATTCTATTTTCTTTTCGCGAACGTAGTCCCCCCCGAGGTCATCATCGTGGTCATTTTTCACTACGACCGCCTTCGATCTCTTGCCCGCGCGCGTCAGGAATTTGTGGAACCAACTAACATGCGCCTTTCTTCTCCTCATCTTCTACCAGAATGCTGCGAACCCGTCCGAGATCAAGTTACCCGCTAAGGCTACTACTTACAGCTGGATTCTGTCTATCGGTCTTCGCATTTTCCCGTGTGACAACATTAGAGAAAGCAACTAGTTTCATCATTGGTATCTAAGGAACCTTCGCCGCAGAGCGATTAGTAACATTCCCATAAGAAGAATGCCAAATATGCGCTCAAGAAGTCCCGGCAAGTCTCGCGGTTGTTCCGCGAAGAGAAATATGGACGCACTGGCAAATATTGCGTCAAAAACCGTGTCAACCGACAATGGTTTCTGAAACAATATCGCCCCAGCTGAAACTGCTATCAACAAAAGCGACCAAAGGGCCGGCAGCCAGAAGCTCTCTCCATATTTTGACAGAACGCCATAGAGACTTAGAAGGCTCAACCTGACTCTAATGAACGCCAATAATCTGAAAGCTACAAGACAGCAGTAAATCTCAACTTTCTGCTTGATTGCGTTGATCTTCCCGCTAGGGATTGTGTTCCTCAGAAGGATAAGGCGGTCACGTAGATCGCGTGCAGTAGATTCTCTCCACAAGTCGCTGAATAGCGGGCGAAGCCTCTCAGCCTCCATTTCGCCTACGAAGAACTTGCCAGCCTCCGAATGGCGTCTTTGTTCTTCAAAGTTCTCTCTCAGTTCTCTGTATGCTCTTGCAACATCATCAGGGCTGTATGCCATGTTAGTACGCAAGGCAAGGGCGTCGCGCAGCTGAAGTTCGCTTGCAATTACCTCTCGACGGCCTATGCGAAGCCACTCAACGTTGTCAAGTGCCAACTTCTCAATTGACGTTCCAATGAAGGACACGTAGCTCAGGTTTGACCCAGCGAAGACCACTTGCTCCGGGTTTCCGAAGACCACATCTTCCAATACCACCAGTGGTGTCTCCAAGTTCAATGAGAAGTCAATACCACGGAAGTCGCCACTCTTGGCAAAGCGACTTCCGTTGAAACTCAAAGGTGAAAGTATTCGGCTCCTTTCAAAGCTGACGTCTCCCTCGAACTTTGCATTATGGAAATCTGTCGGGGATAGAAAACTGCATTGAGAGAAGCTAGCAGTCCTCTTGAAGATTGTTTCTGAAAAATCGCTTCCCCACATTTCTCTGCCAAATATCGCACCTGAAAATAGAGCATCTCCTTCAAAGATACACCTATCCATTAGCGCCCCTGCTTCGAATTTTGTTCCGAAAAATAGCGACGGTCCTCGTATCGATGATTGGAAACCAAATCGAGCGTGGAACGTTGCATTGGTGCAGTCTATGCTGCGAATATCTGAGAGAAAGTCTACGTCATCAAGAAAGACTGATCCGAAGAGAACTAATGAATCGTAACTCCCGCGAAATTCCGTACGACCATGCAACGTGCAAAACGCAAGCGCAAATGAAGTTCCCCTCAGGTTGATTCGTATAGATGGAAGGTGACATCCAATGAAGGCCTGCTCGCCTCTGCGAATAGCTTGGTTAACCGAGCCGATTATCCTATCAGCGGGAACCTTGTTCCATGCTTCCTCATCATGGAGTATGCAAAATCCTTTGTTTCCTATGGCGCGCCGCAGACACTTGCTTACTGTTATGCCATGAATTTCAGGTGTGCCGAGTTCCCCGTATTTTTCTCGCGCATAGTTTGCGTCGAACTTGCACAGCAGAGATGCGCACACTCGCGATTGTTACAGTAGTCGATCTCCAGTTTTAAGTTCTGCCAATGAGACTAGAGATGACACCCGAGATCCTCCTCATACTTACCAAGGGAACCAACGCTCATCCTCAAATCCGAAGCCCTTGTACTAGATCAATGGAAACATTGCTCTTACCTGTCCGCCTATTGATCCGCACAACGAAACGGTACTCCGTGCCCTCTGGATTGATCGCGGTTCCTTCATACACGAAATTGGGCCCATGTTGATACATCGATTCATCCAGCATCCCATATTCCTCGCCCCCGAACAGCTCGCTTAATTTCGTGTGTGCCATTTCTCTTCCTTCGGCCTCAAGATCCGCACGGGATCGCGATGCCCCATTCTTCAGTACAAAGGCAAGAATTCCAATGGCCCCGAATATTGACCCGGATACCAGGCCCAAGAATTGCCCAGGATCTACAGTGTCGAACGCAAACAAATACATGGACAAAAACACAAAGGCGACTGGTAGAACAAATAGCCAGAGACGCCAGCGTCTCGTCGATGGGCGATATCTTAGTGCCAAATAGTTTGCTGAAGCGATGAGCATCACCGCCGTCGCGGAAGCACCAATGACCATCAGCAGTTCGAAGTATGGGTATACCAAGTATTCCATGCGCATAACAAAATGAAAGGCCGCTCCGGCACCTCCCGCCGCTATAGACTGTCCGTTGGAGGAGAACACCGTTGAGAACACGGTGTTCTCGATTGGATAACTGAATATTCGAGCCCCGGTCTCACGCCTGAAAATGTAAACTGTGCGATCGTCACCCCCAGCCGCGACATAATGGCCGTCAGAGGAAATCGCGACTGATTTGACCGCCTTCCCAAGCGGATGGGACCAAAGAGGCGAGTTGTTCAGATCGAAAAGGGAGACCCTACCTGTAGATCCCTCACTGCCTGCCACCACGTATTGGCCGTCAGATGAGATGTCCACCGACAATGGGTCACCTCCGGCAGGATTCCGCCACAGCACTGCGCCATCACGTTTGAAGAGCAGGATTGAGTCGTCACCCGATGACCCAGCTACCACGTATTGTCCGTCTGATGAGATAGCTACCGTATTGAATGCGCCGTATTGGGAATAGTTCCACATCGGCTCTCTGCTGGTGCGATCAAACACGTAGAGCCCGTCCTCGCTTGCCGCTGCGATGTATTGCCCATCAGAGGAGATAGCGACTGACTTGAAACCTAACTTCGCCTCATAACTCCATAGAGGAGTCCCACTAGCTCTAATGAAGAAGTACAAGTTATGGTCATAGCTTCCAGCTGCAACGTACTTGCCATCGGATGAAGTGGCAACAGACCATACGAGTCCTCCGGTCTCATAGTTCCACAACTCCCTGCCGTCTTGCGCAGCATATAGATAGACTGCAGCACGTCCAATTGCTGCCTCGTCGTCTTGTCCGGCAACGACGTACTGCCCGTCAGATGAGATTGCAACAGATTTGAACCCCTCCCCGGCAGCGGGTCTGCGATTCCATATCAGCTTTCCGTCTGCGGTGAAAACGTATGCGCCAGTATCCGAACTGACTGCCGCAATGATCTGGCCATCGGATGACACAGCAACATGCACCACTGAGCTGATCCCATGATGCCAATCAAAACTTACTCCGATTGGCCGTGTGATAGCGAAGACCACGAGGCCACTTGTCATGACGATTAGGAGAGCCGCAGCATATTTCAGGGAACGACGACGATCCAAGAGAAACCCTTGAACAATCAATGTCGCGTTTGTGTCTTAGGGCTTTGTGTGTGGGTAGGCTGGGTGCGGGCGCCCGAATTGGAACCGTCGTTCAGGTACTTTCTCAACGACGGGCGTTTAGGCTTGGCCTTCCTGACAAGTGTCGCATCTTGACTGTCTGGCTAGAGTTGGAGGATTTCTCTGGCTAGGATGAGTCTTTGGATCTCGCTGGTGCCTTCGACGATTTCGAGGACTTTTGCGTCGCGGTAGTAGCGTTCGAGCGGGTAGTCCTTCGTAGGCCCGTATCCGCCGAGGATTTGGATTGCGCGTCGTGTGGTTTCAACGGCGACTTCGCTTGCGAACACTTTCGCCATGGAGGCTTCCTTGACGAAGTCTTGTTGCTGATCCCTAAGGTACGCGGCATGGTACGTTAGCAGCCGTGCCGAGTGGATCTGGCGTAACATGTCCGCGAGCATCCATTGAATAGCTTGGAACTTCCCAATCAGTCGACCGAACGCCTTCCGCTGCTTAGCATAATTGACTGCGACATCGAATGCGGCTTGGGCGAGTCCGACGCCCCCGGCGGCGACTCCTATCCTAGACTCGTTGAGTGTCATCATGGCGATCAGGAAGCCGTCGCCTTCCTTGCCCAGCACGTTCTCTTTCGGAACTCGGCAGTTTTCGAAGATGAGCTCGGCGGTGCCGGTTCCCCTCAACCCCATAACTTCAATCTTCGATCCGACCTTGAAGGGCGACTCTCTCTTGTCGACGAGGAATGTTGTGACTTGTTCGCCGTCTTTTCCAGGTGTCTTTGCGAAGACGACAGCGAGATCAGCGACCTCACCTTGCGTGATGAAAGTCTTCGTCCCATTCAGCACATACTCGTCGCCTTCCATGACAGCCTTCGTCTCTATGGAGGCAGCGTCGGAGCCTGCAACAGGCTCGGTAAGACAGAAAGCACCAATTCGCTTGCCGGTCGCCATGTCGTGTAGGTACGCCTCTTTCTGTTCCTCGCTCCCGAATTTGGCGATCGGCGCAGCCGTGACGGCGGCTTGAATGCCAATAATCCCTGAGGCGGACATGGAGACCTTCGCGATCTCCTCAGCAGCGATTGCGGAGGATAGGAGGTCTAGGCCGGTTCCTCCGTATTCTGGCGGGGTGCACATGCCGAAGAGTCCCTGCTTAGCCATCTTTTGAAAGAGATCCATCGGATACTTGTTCTCGCGGTCGATCCGGTCCGCGATCGGGGCGATCTCCTTCTCAGCGAACTCCTTCGCCATCCGACGTATCGACTCAGCCTCGGGTCTGAATTTGATTTCCCATGACTCGAGCATGTAGGATCAGTGGAGTGCCTAGAGGCCTTAACACCTTTGGCAACTCACACCGCGCCAAGACGGTCACGTGCATAGAGAAAACTAAGATAGAAAAAGGTGGGAAAGGTGGAAGGGACTCGCTCTATTCAGATCTGAGTCGTTGTCAGGGTCGAGTTTGTGCTTGGGGCTGTCACAGTTATTGTCGTGTTGGCGATCGTACTTGTTACGGTCTCTGTGAGGGTTACTGTTGCTGTCGATGGGGGTTCTGTTATGGTCTGCGTTACGGTCTCAGTCATTGTCTGATTGCCGGGTTCTGTGACGGTGGCGGTGCTCGTCTGCGTGATAGTTAGAGTCTGGTTCTGGAATTGTGTCACAGTCTCTGTGACCGTGTTGCTCTGGGTTACTGTGATTGTTGCTGTGTTGTTTCCGTAGTGGTGTTTGTGGTCATGCTCGTCGTCGCTCTCAGTCATGCTAGTGGTCGTGGTTGGCATCGTGACGATCGCTTGGCCGTTGAGGGAGAGGAAGTACAGTGAGGAGAGTTTGCTTTCCTTGGCGTTGAAGGTTACACTGTCGCCTTCAGTGCTGCCGTGTAGTTTGAGTTCCAGCTTCTTGCCTGCGTCGCTTGTCTTGGCGTTGATCTCGATCGTGCCTTTCTTGTTGACTTCTCCGCTACCGCTCGTTATGGTGTAGTTTGCTATTCCGATTTGTAGGCTGCCGGCAAGGTCGTCCAGTTCGAGTCCTCCGT
>Ga0315279_10009142_pt1 | contig 11878 bp, 12 predicted proteins | sample YL17G06_20_MG_FD_203694 | JGI IMG/M metagenome (GOLD analysis project Ga0315279, IMG submission 203694) | Sediment microbial communities from Yellowstone Lake, YNP, Wyoming, USA - YL17G06_20 | ecosystem: Environmental > Aquatic > Freshwater > Lake > Sediment | place: USA: Wyoming | collected...
TCCAAAAAATTGCTATTACTTTAAGGGAAAGTCATTCTGCAGATTACAATGGATGGTCAGCAGTGCTTAATAATCGGAAGGAGTTTCTTATTTCCAAGAAGTATGAAATTCATGATATTGTAGATAGGGTAGGAGGAGGAGATACCTTTGCCGCGGGTTTAATTTACGGTATTAACAACTTAAATAGTGATAAGGAAGCCCTTGAGTTTGCAGTAGCAGCATCTTGTCTAAAGCATTCTATCCCTGGTGATTTACCTTTGCTTTCAGTGGAGGAGGTAAATAGCTTAGCCGGAGGAGCAGCATCAGGCAGGATTCAAAGATAGAACTGTTAATAAAATCAAAAAGATAAAAAATTTCGAATCAGGTATTAACCAATGATCAACTCAAAATCAGAAAAAGTTGAAAGTCATGCATTAATACAATTAAGCTAATTAAAATTTAGTCTGTGAGTTTAGTTAAAAATAATTATTTAAAAATAATTTGACAAATGAAAACTAATTTTGTATAATATAAATTATAGAATATTATTCTATATTGTAGAAATATAATAGGTAAAATAAGAAAAAACCAAAAAACAATTATACCATTAGGAGTATTGAAATAATCACTTACTAGATATCTTAAAATATTAAAATAAGTGGAACAAGAACCCAAAGATTTAGGAGAAAATAAAAAAGTTGTTCTATATATAGTTTTCTCTACTGGAAATTTTTAAGGGGAAGGTAATAGCTAGCTGTTATTATTTTATGCCTTGCTTTTAGGATAGATAGAAAAATACAAAACAATCTATTACCGAGAATCTGCGTGGGCCTTTAGAAAACAGGCTTAACCCATTGATATATAAGGCTCACAAAGAATTCAACTTTTCACCCCAAAGGTGAAGCAAATATATACAAAAAGTGCCCTCAAAGTGGCATAATTAGTGGTGTTGAGCCTACTAAAAACCAAAGAAAAGGAGCACTTAATGACATGATTGACAAAGTTGAATTCACAGCAAAAAACCTTACTTCCAAATGTAGGAGTTTTGCTACTCTTTAATTATACAGAGGAACAAAGGATATTTCAAGCAATTGACGAAATTTTGGTCTTTGACAATGAAAGCACAGAAGCAATAAAGATGAACTACTTGAAAACCTTGATTTGTGGAGGGTTTGGTAGGTGCAAGATAAGCTGGAAAGGTTTCTTTTGTTAATAGCAGAGCAGTCAATGTTGAAGGGAATTAGGAAGGAGCCGTTAAAGGATACCATCCTGGTCACCAGGGGAATAACTGTTACCACATTCTGATGGCATTTTGTGATGAATTAAAGGCTTATATTACAGGCTTTATGCGTTCTGGAAATACATACACCTCTAATGGTGCTGCCGAAATGATAAAAGAAATCATTGCAAACCTGAGAGATGAAGTGGACAACATTATTTTCAGAATGGATAGCGGTTATTTCAGTGAAAAAATTGTAGAAGTAATTGAGAAATCAGGATACCAGTATGTTGTAAAAGCCAAGGAGTATACAAATTTACTTGAAAAGGCATATGACAGACTAGTTAAAATTTGGGAAGATTATGGTTATCAAAAGCAAGCTATGTTTGTCTTCATGAAACCTGACCAATGGAACAAAGCGGGGAAGTTTGCAGTGGTCAGGGAATTAAAACCGGAAGAAGACAGAAAACAACTTAAGCTGGTTAGAAAGTAGTGATTATACCCCTGCCATGTATGTTACTAATATTACATGGGAACTCGCCGACACAGTGAAATTCTATGAAAAACGTGGAAACTGCGAAAATTATATCAAGGAAACCGAGTACGATATGAACATTGGCTCTTTGAAAAGGACTGCAAGGCAGACTATATTGAAGCTTCTGGAAGGGTATCCCTACAAAGAAATATTTCAGTAAAAAGCTGTTAAAGAACAAGACCTGTGGATAAAGGAGAGCTTTTAAAACAGACTATCTGTGGATAGTTTAAGAGTTTTGCCGTTTTTAACGGAGAAAAAATAAAAATAAAAGTTTCCTGGAAAGGAGATGAAGAAAATGGTAAAATTTAAACTTAGATTCGCAGATTCATCATGAAATTTATGAGGATTTTATTAGATGAAGTTAGCAAAAAAATCTGCGTAAATATTTCAGACGCAGATTTCGGGTAATAAATAATAGGAGGTATTTAAAATGAAACGTTTCTTTTGTTTGGTATTGGTATGTGCAGTATTAATAATTTTTGCTATTTTTACTATATCTACATTAGCTGATGAGAATGCAAATAAAACAAAGGTTAAAATATGGGTAGCTGGCGCACAGGAAGGCTGGTTAATATCATCCAATTTGCCCGCTGAGTTTGAAGCAGCCTATCCACAATACTCGCTTGAGATTACACAATACCCTTGGAATACTCTACACGACAAGTTGATAGCTGGTTTTTTGGGTGGTGACTTGCCAGATGTTGCAGCGGGCGCTGACCAATGGGTTGCAGAGTTTACAGCCATTGATGGCCTTGAACCTATGGAGGATTTCAAAAAGGTAAATAACTATAATGATTCAGATTTCGTTACTAATTCTTGGTCACATTTCATCACTATAGATGGCACTTTGCATGCTGTACCCATGGCTTCTGCAATGCGAGTGCTGTTCTATCGGACAGATTTGTTCGAGAAGGCAGGCATCTCTCACCCACCGACTACTCTTGATGAATTGATAGAGGATGGCATTAAACTAACTAATGGAAAAGATCAGTTTGGCTTGGCTGATCAAAGAGATTATCTAGACTTCCATTTCTTCTCTTGGATCCTATATGCGAAAGGTGGCAATTTCTATACGCCCGATCGTACAAAATGCACCTTGACTGACCCAGTTGCCATTGAAGCTCTTGAATTTTATAAGAGCTTGTATGACAAAAATATTATTCCCAAGGATCCTGCTCAGCAAGCTGAAACCTTCCAAGGCTTTCTCCAAGGTTATTATTCTATGGCAATGAGCGGTTTTTGGTGGTTAGGACTTCTGGCTGCTCATCCAGAAATAGAAGGAAAGTGGGCAACAGCTCCCCTACCAGCAGATAAGACAAAAATCACATATGGACATCCAAATGGTTGGATAATCCCTGCGAAAGCGAAGAATAAAGCTGGTGGTGAGGCTTGGATACAATTCTTTTTAAAGGTAAAAACCCAAGTCGATTGGTATAAAGGGGTGGGAGAGCTTCCAGTTCTATTGGCTGCTTATGATGATCCAGTCTTGAAAAATAATCCACACATTCCAGTGTTCCTTGAGTCAGCCAAGAATGGCATGGATTCGCTCTTCAACATTCCGAATGGAGATCCGGTTTCCGCGCTCGTTTATGCAATGCTAAGCAATCTGAAAAGTAACAAGGTTACGCCTGAAGCGGGGGCTGCTGCGGTTTGTGGTAAGATGAATGACATGATCAAGCAATAAGGAGGCTTGTCTGTTCATAATGCAGGCGGGCACCATAAGCCCGCCTGCATTATTCGCCAATAATTGTCCTTCTTAGAAAGGAGTACATTGAATGAGTAGCAAAGTTCTACAAATACGTGAGGCAGAGCTCTTATTGGTCCGATGGTTACGGAGAAATTCATTTACGATCATTAGCTTGGCTCCAGTGATAATCTTTTTTTCAATATACGTTTATTTGCCAACCTTGTATTCAGTTTATCTGAGTTTATTTAAGACAAAATTGTTTACACCCGTTAATTTTATAGGCTTTCAGAATTATCTGAACGTTCTGAAAGACTCTTCCTTTTGGGGGGCATTAAGGAATACTTTTTTCTTTACCGCTGGTTCAGTGATTGGAAGCCTTGTCTTTGGGCTAGTACTTGCCCTTCTTCTAGAGAGTAAGATGCCGGGAAAGACTTTTTTTAGCTCAATTTTCTTTATGCCTTATATTATTCCATATACAGCTTTTACCCTCCTATGGTACTGGATATTAGACCCTGTGTATGGTCTCATTAATTATCTGCTAAGTTTTATTGGCATCAAAGCGATACCCTGGTTTACATCCTCCGATTGGGTTATCCCAGCATTTATTTTGATGAATATCTGGAAGCGTATGGGATTTGCCATGGTATTGTTCCTAGCCGGCTTAAATACAATTCCCAAGGAATTGTATGATGCGGCAATAGTAGATGGAGCTAATTGGTGGGGTAAATTCCGTCATATTACTCTTCCGCTTCTAAGACCGATTACATTATTTGTAATGGTCGTCTCTATAATCTATAACTTGCAACTTTTTATCGAACCTTTTGTAATAACTAAAGGCGGTCCATCTAATGCATCTACATCTATTGTGTTCTTGCTCTATAAGACCGCCTTTAACTTATACAATATAGGGCAATCATCTGCAATTGCTGTGATTCTTTTCATCATCATCGCTCTGTTTACCTTCCTTATAATGAAGAGATTCAAAACAGAAAATTTTTATGAATGAGGAACGAAATGAAAAGATCTAAAAAAAATAGTAAATCTTTGGAAATATTAAATGAAACCCAGGCACGACAAACAAAAAGACAACTCTCTTTTGTTTTGAAGTATGGCTTGAAATATATAATTTTAATCTTCTTCTCAACCTTAACTCTGGTTCCGATTTATTGGGTTGTAGTTACTTCTTTAAAAACCAAATCTACTATTCTTTTCTGGCCACCCCAATGGTTCCCAAATCCGATATCTTTGAATAGTTATGAAGAAGTTTTCAAACAACTTCCAATCGGGAGAATGGCCCTTAATTCAGTGATAATAGCGTTGAGTATGATTGTTACGAATGTTGTATTTTGTTCTTTAGCTGGATATACATTTGCAAGAAAGCACTTCCCGGGTAGAGACATTCTATTCGCGTTAATCATTAGCACGATGATGATTCCAATGTATGTACGATTAATCCCTCTCTACCTACTTACCATTAAACTCGGGATGCAAAATTCTTATCAAGGGATTATTTTGCCCTCCGCGATATTAGCGTTTGGTATCTTCCTAATGCGGCAATATTTCAGTACACTCCCACTAGAAGTTGAAGATGCAGCCAGGATAGATGGATGCAGTGAATGGGGCGTTCTTTTACGAATTGTTCTTCCAGAGTCCAAGCCTGCTGTAACCAGTTTAGCTTTGTTTACTTTGGTATGGTCAATGCATGACTTCCTATGGCCATTGATTGTAATCTCTAATACAGAAATGCGGCCGTTACCCGTGGGAATTACTTTGTTTGTGGATTTATTCGTATCCGAATGGGGACCGGTAATGGCAATGACCTCCATTTTGATCGTGCCTATAGTTATTATTTATGCTTTACTGCAATCCCAGTTTGTGCGTGGTCTGACTGAAGGCGCAGTAAAGGGATAATTGATTTGAAAGGGATGTTTTATCTATGATGCGATTAGAAGGTAAAATAGCGTTAATAACTGGGGCCGCAGAAGGGATTGGAAGGGCAATAGCAATTAGATTTTCCGAGGAGGGGGCGGTGGTGTGTATCGTAGATGTTAATGAAGAATTGGGACGGCGTACTTTAGAAGAGATCACTCAAAAAGGTGGAAAAGCCATCTTTGTACCGGCAGATGTATCTCAGTCGAAAGATGTTCAAGCAAGTGTAGATAAGACCTTGAAAGAGTACGGTCATATTGACATCTTGGTTAATAACGCCGCCATTGCTATTAAAGGCTCTATAACTACTCTGGAAGAGGAACAATGGGATCGTACTTTAGCAGTTAATCTTAAGAGCATGTATTTGTACGGGAAGCGAGTAGTACCCTTAATGGAACGTCAAGGTGGGGGGGTAATCCTAAATATGGGCTCGGTCACGAGCTTAGTTGGAGTGCCAAATTATGCAGCCTATTGTGCCTCTAAGGGTGGGATTCTAGCGTTGACTCGGGCGATGGCATTGGATCACGCAACCAAAGGCATCCGTGTAAATTGTATCTGTCCAAGCGGGATAATTACTAGTCAGATGGATATGTATTTCAAAAAGTTTCCGGATCAACAAAAGGCATTTCAAGAAACAATCGCTATGCATCCAGTAGGTCGCATGGCTGAGCCTCGCGAGGTAGCTGGTTTACTAGTTTACCTAGCCTCCGAAGAGGCGTCTTATATCACGGGTGCAGCCTATTCATTCGATGGTGGCTATACAAGCCGATAAAATTCTATTAGTGCGGAGGTGTTATTGAGCCAAATAAAACACCAGACTCCTGTTTAGTGATGTAGTGGCTATCCAGACGAGATGGTATTTGGTATAATGAAGCATGAGATTTAGAAAAAGTGCCCATGCTATCTACAAAACGGAATACCATCTCGTCTGGATACCGAGATATCGGAGAGAAATCTTTGCAAAAGGAGTAAGGGAATATACGGAGAAAATACTCTTGCATATCCCAGAACTTGATCCCGATATCGAGGTAGTAAAGCTTAATGTACAAGAGGATCATGTTCACATGGTAGTCGTGATACCTCCAAGAATTGCAGTTGCCGATGCAATTCAGTTTATCAAAACACAGTCGGCAAAAAAGCTAAAGGCGAAATTTCTTTTTATGCAAAAAACCTATGCAAGGAAAGGCGGCATCTGGTCGAGAGGATACTGTGTATTGTGTATAGGCTTGGATGAAAAGGAAATTCTCGCCTACGTTGAGCATCAAGAAAAAGAAGACAAAGGGCAATTGCAATTAACATTGCCATAGGTTTAAGATGCCCCCAGCTCCCGCTGGGGGAGTTTCACTTTGAAACCAATTCGTATAATTGTATTGGGACTCGGAAGATGGGGGCAAAGATGGGTTGAAAATCTTAAAGCAGATCCTAATTATGAGATTATAGGTCTCGTGTGCACAAATTCATTGAATATTGAAAGTATTTGCCAACAGAATAACATTATTGAACAGCTTGGCTTTACTAGCGTTAAAGAAGCTCTAGAATAAGTTAGTCCAGATGCCGCGCTGTTGAATGTTATAGATCACCTAAGGTGATAAGGCTTGTTGGCCTTGATTAATAAGTGACTGAATGAGAGACCTCGTTAAGAGTATATATATTTTGGCGAAGAACGCTCTCAACGAGCGCGAGTCAAAGCTACTTGGTGAGGAAGACATGGCGCAAATTGCGATGTTTCGAACCAGTCATTGCTAACAAATTAATATTTGAGAAAGGAGAAGGAAATGAATGAAAGTGATTTCAGGCAAGCATCAGTTGAAGATCGAAAAGAGTATATATTACGGCCATACGATGAAGTACCAATCACGAAATTAGTGGAGGGATCCGACAGCCATCTTGTATTTGGCCAAAATTTATTGGTGAGCTTTCTCATCATGAAGGCCGGGAGTGTTTTCCAGCTGCACTCTCATCCCGAGGAACAAATTATGTTCGTTATAGAAGGCTATTGCGACGAAATAATCGGAAATAAGATATACCGCGTCAGAGAGGGAGATATAATCCGCCTTCCGATGAACGTCCTACATGGAGCTTTCGTACGCGATGTCGATTGTAAGGTAATTGACGTTTTCTCACCCGCCCGCAGCGACTATGCTCGTAAGTTCCGTGAGCAAAATTCGGAAGTTGAACTTCGATTTACGTGATGTTGCACTTGACGGCATTTGAGGAATATCCACGAAAATATTGTTGTCATCTTTGACTTACTGCTACTAATCCAATAGGATATTTTTCTCGCCGCCTTTCGAACGGGAGTCGCATCAAAATGTGACCTTGAGGAATTGGATCGGCAAATGCATATGCACGACGATAGGATTTGCTCTATTTGCTAAGTGAATATTGCGATTGTCATTTACAGACGCATTTAAATAAAAAAACAAAGGAGATAATTGTCATGTACGTAAGAAAGAATCTGGTTAAGGAAAAAATAAGCAAAGGGGAAATTGTTATAGGTATGGAAATTTGGTTGAGGGACCCACGGATAATAGAACTAATGGGTCATGCTGGATTTGATTTCGCTCATATCGAGAATGAACATGTTGCTCACAATTGGGAGACCGTTGAAAACCTCATAAGAACAGCTGAGTGGGCTGGCTTGACACCACTCTATAGATGTGAGCAGTGCTTTGATGGACAACCCCCTGTTAACGAAATCATTAAGGCTTTAAAGTGTGGAGCCCAAATTATTATGGTGCCTCATGTTGATACGCCAGAAGCTGCAAAGAAAATTGTTGCTGCTGCAAAATACCCCCCATTGGGGAGGCGAGGTATTGCTACCTGTGATCGCAGCACCATAGAAATACCCCCAGAATCCAGGCCAATTGACATGAAGAAGTTCATTCAAGAAGCAAATGAAGAGGCAATGCTGTGGGCAATAATTGAGTCTCCGGAAGGCGTAAAGAATATTGACAAAATATTAGATGTAGATGGTATAGATGCTGTAGGTTTCGGACATCAGGATTATGCAATCGCTGCTGGGCTAACCTCAGATTCTGGGGCGGAGATTGATAAGGCGAGAGAGAAGGTTAGAGAAGCGGCTCAAAGAAAAGGCAAGCATATGTGGTGGAACACTGATAAACCAGAAATGGTCAAAGAACAGCGAAAAAGAGGAATTCAGATATTCTTGATAGGTGTAGATGTTATTCATATAAACAACTTATTTAGGAACATAATCAAGGAGGAGAAAGCGGGATAGAGATTCAGACTTGGGATATTGGGCGAGTATACTTCCGCCCAATATCCCGAAATCGAGCTTCCATAGTTCGTTTCGAGTAATGTATCATTTTCAAACTAGAAGCCGGAATTTCTATTGAGAAGCGAGAGCGTGTTCAGAGTATTCACCGTATTTAATAAAAGAAAATATTATACTGATTGGGAATATATATAGAGATAGGAATAAAGGAAGATCACGTTCATTTGTATATGGTAATTCCACCAAAATATGCAGTAAGTAAAGTAGCAGAAACCATCAAAAAGAATATTAGTAGATCTCTAAGCAGAAAGTTTGTTTTCTTGAAAAAGGTGTATTGGGATAGAAAGGGCGTTTGGGGTAAAGGATACTTTGTCTCTACGGTAGGAATAAACGAAGAAGTAATCCGAAGATACGTCCAATCACAAGAAGAGGAAGAAACAGGACAAGCAAAGCTTGAGTTTTGAACGTACCACGCCTGTAAAGGCGTGGGAATCGATGAGTATCATCGAATCTTTTAGTAAATCTTGGATATGTTAAGAATTAAAAAAATAAAAAGAGAGGAAGTAAAGAAATGAAAGAATTTACCAATAGAGTAAAAAGCAAGTTAAAAGAAGAAGGCGCTGACTTAGTGGGTATAACGACCATTGAAAGATTTAAGGATGTCATTCCCGAACAGAACCCTTCCTCTATTTTTCCGGAAGCTAAAGCAGTAATAGTAGCTGGTTTTTTTATTAACCGTGGACTTATCCGGGGGATAGAAGAAGGAACATGTTTTAACTATTGGAGTTTTGTAGATCCAATTCATTATTGGATGACCTGGTTTTTCAATAGAGTCGTTGATATATTTGAGGAGAAAGGTTTTGAAGCTGTCCCTATTTTCCCTTATTTACCGGTTAATATCACAAATAAAGGAATTAAAGTAGCTGTTGATAAACCACAACCAAATATAGGAGTTGATGTAGAGTTAGCAGCAGTAAGAGCGGGGTTGGGTGAAATCGGTTATGGCGGATTTTTCTTAACACCTGAATTCGGACCTTTACAAAAATTTATGGCCATTATAACTGACGCTCCGTTAATAAGTGATTTGGTATTGAAAGACCGCATTTGTGACGAATGCATGGATTGTGTGAAGATCTGCCCACTTAAATCAATAAGCGAGAAAGAATATGCTGTGATGAAAATATGCGAGAAAGAAATAAAAATTGGGAAAATAAATTATATCAAATGCAAACGGTGCCAAAATGGAGCTTTTATTTCACAATTTCCTGAAATTGCTCCTGATAGGATCCCGGCTTTATGCGCGAGAGAGTGTTTAGTTCATCTAGAGAAAGAAGGAATACTTAAGCATAAATGGACTAATTCTTTCCGTAAAAGAAAACCTTGGGCAATAGTGGATGGTGATTTTGTCGATATGGAGAAGTCTAAGCTTAGCTGGCTTGGATAAGTAGCAGCCTTAAGTAGGGTTTTAAACCCCGCTTAAGGCTGCTTGTTCATTTGATACACTTTATTATTGAACTGGGGTTATTGATAGATGCTTACAATAACTAAAGAAAGGGTTAAAATATATGTTAACTAGTAAAAAAATAAAGCAATTTGCTATAGATAAAAGTGGTTTTGATTTAATTGGAATAGCAAATATAGAAAGATTTAAAGACGCTCCCAAGGATATGCATCCTCTAACAATATTCCCTGATGCAAAATCTGTGATTGTCTGCGCCAAAAGAATTCCTAGAGGGGCATTGAGAGGTATAGAAGAAGGGACATATTGGAATGCTTATGATTTATTTGGTTGTGCAAAACTAAATATTAGAAATATGAGCGGGCTTTACTTGCTTTCAAAGTTTATTGAAAAAGAAGGTTTTGAAGCTGTTCCTCTGAGCGTGATGGCAACTGCGTGGGAATTTGAAGAACCTGCTCGTAAAAGACCTAATCCCAATATCGGAAGTGACGTTCAGCTTAGTATCCGTTTGGCAGCAGCAGCAGCTGGTTTAGGTGAGTTAGGGTGGTCAAAAATTTTTCTTACTCCTCAATTTGGACCAAGACAGCGATTTGTAGTCATGTTAACTGATGCAGAATTGGAACCTAATCCACTGTTCAAAGGTAAACTTTGTATTAAATGTATGAAATGTATAAAAGATTGTCCGGGTGGAGCATTAGGTGGCAAAAAGATAAAAGTAAAAATTGAAGACAGAGTTTTTGAATGGGGTGATATTGATTTAGGGAAATGCAAGTTATGTCATTTTGGTCTTGACAGAAAATGTTCTCCTTTTTTAGCAAAGGATATGCCTGGTTTACGATTGGATGTCAAAAAACAGAAAATGACATGGAAGGAAGCATGGGATCTTGGAATTACATATTTTCCTTTGGTAAGACATTATCGGCTTCAATCCTACTATCTTTCAAATTATCCGCCAGCTGTCTGTGGAGCTAAAGGATGCATTAGATCCTGTATGGATGAATTAGAAAAGCAAAAAATAATTCCTGGTTTTCGTAATGATTTTATAAAAAGAGAAAGATGGGAGGAATTGCCTTTAGAAATAGAAAGAGAAGATAATAGACTATGGAATTATATAAAATAATGTTAAAGGAATTATAGCTTCAAATTTGGAACAATTTGTTATTAGTGAGTTAGTTCTTTAAATTTAAAGTACTGTTTGGGCACAATTGTACCTTTCTATTTATATTGTCCATTCCTTTTTATTTAAATAGTATGAGTATCTCCTAAAAACTAACTTTTTAATATTACTAACTTTACCCAAGCAGCAAATTTAACTCTATGTGTTCTTTGAAAACTAAATATGGGCAATAAATGGTTATATAAGAGCTTAGAAAGATCAGGTATAGGCCTATTTATCAACCCTTTTACCAATCTCTTACAATTTATTGCTGATATCGTAAACCCTAAGTATACTTTTGAACGTGCTAATGGTTGTATGACAAATAAAAGTCTACCACCTTTTTATCACTTGCTTTATTTATTTCAAAGGGAATTTTCTGATAGTGTAAAATTTTAGTAGGGGATTTTTAAAAAGAAAGGTTTGCCAAGAGGTAAATAAAAAAGGTAGACTTACCTCAAGAAAAAAGAAGAAAAAGAATAAATATTCTTTTTCAAAAGGAGGTAAATCTACCCTATGGAAAACTTAGCAGTAACCATAAACTTACCAAATCTTAAATTAAATATACCAGAAAAAGAAATAAATTTCCACCACCTAGAGAGAATAATATTTAACTTAAGTAGAAAGATCGGCCAAGAATTACTAGAAGAGCTCTTACCGCTAATAGATGATAAAT
>Ga0315279_10009143_pt1 | contig 11878 bp, 12 predicted proteins | sample YL17G06_20_MG_FD_203694 | JGI IMG/M metagenome (GOLD analysis project Ga0315279, IMG submission 203694) | Sediment microbial communities from Yellowstone Lake, YNP, Wyoming, USA - YL17G06_20 | ecosystem: Environmental > Aquatic > Freshwater > Lake > Sediment | place: USA: Wyoming | collected...
GCGGGCCGCCACCAGCAGCCGTCGAAGAAGTAGTTCAACTGCAAGCCGGAAGCGGTGCATTGGAGCCAAAGACAATGGTCATAACCTCCTTCATTGTGGATTCCTCCTTTTCTTAGATGTAGTAGGTTCTATTTAACAATCTCGATTTCTGGTTTGATGATAATTTGGCTTTTTACTGATTCGGCGATCGTAGAGTATTTTTTGGCCATTTCAAGCGCCCGCTTCACCACGGCCTCAGACCCACCTCGAACCGCAATTCGGGGGTGCAAGACTACTTTGTTAAACCAAGAGGTTTTGTCAATGTATTCTTCCACCTCACCTTCTGCGGTGCACTCCAATGAGACCAATTCCAGCTTAAACCGTTCCATCGCCCAGAGCACCATCATGTGGACGCAGGTATTGATCGCCATTAAATAGGCATCCTCAGGTGTCATCATGTCGGGGTGACCATACAATGCTGGCGGTGCAGAAAAATCCATCTCGGTTCCATTTCCACAGTAGGTATGCCCGAGATGTTCGCTTTTCCAGATGACTTTGTTTATATAGGTGGGCAATTTCCCCTCCTACCGGTTTTCTTCCAAGATCTCGTCTACTTTTTTAGCGATTTCTTCAGCCACGACATCCACGGCAACCTGGTCTTTTTCTGTTAAAGTGCGTCTTGATTGAGGCACTTCAATCCCGTGTCCTTTTAGCAGCTCGGATACGATGATAGAATAACTGGGCTTGCCACTCAGCCTTTCTGTACTCAGCTGGCTGCAGCGCTTGTCACACCCATCCACTGTGATGGTCGGAAACATCTTGGCAAAATTTTGTTCTCCTTTGTCACCTGCAATAAAAAGGGGTAAGCAGATAGTCACCGTATCTTGGGGCCGAAGCTTATCCAGAACTTTCCTGGAAGCATGGCGGGTCAGGGTGCCCTCACAAATCTCTTCTCCATTGCATGGAATGATACCCACTTTGTCGTACTTGATTTCTTCGAGGGTGATTTCTTCAGACATTCTATTGCTCCTTTCTCATCACACGATCCACTTCTTCGTTTAGTCTTTGAGCAAGGATATGAACTAATTTGAAACCAGGCTCGCCCAGTTCAAGGATCCCCTCGGGCTTCAGACCGCGATTCTTCTTAATGGCCTCAATGACCCGCAGGGCACACTCCACCTTCTTGCCCGATGATTCAACGGTTTTCCGTGCACAGTCTTGAGTGCATCCGTCAATGGTGATGACGATTTTATCTTGCACCAGGGTCTTTGCCTCTGGGTCATCGATCATCAGGCGGCCCAAACAGGTTGTTGTGACATCATCCGGTCGAAGATCTTCTACAAGTTCATAAACGGCCTGCCGACCGATCTCACCATAGGCTTTTCCAATGCCGCTACAAGGTAAAACCACAACTTTTTTTTCCATTTAGAAACCCCTCTATGAAAAACTTATTCTTTCGCCATCTCCTTCGTGATTTTCTTTTCCATTAGGGAGAAGTAGACCTGAGCTTCCATAAGCTCTTTTTTATCGGTTTCCCAGTCACTCGGTGCCATCTTGAAGAGCCACCCCTCACCGTAGGGTTCGCTATTCACCCACTGCGGGTTATCTCCGAGTTTACCGTTGACTTCTTTGATCGTTCCACTTACCGGTGAGATCACAGTCACGTTAACCTTAATAGTTTCTATCATGCCAGCTTCATCACCCTTCGTTACCTCTGTGCCTGTCTCCGGAAGCTCTATGAAAATCACATCACCAATAGTCTTTTGGAAAAAATCGGTGACCCCGACAGTTACCAAGTCGCCATTCCTTTTCACCCAACACTCATCAGGATGGTAGAGACAGCTGCTCTCCACCCTGAAAATAAATTTGTCATAGGTCATCTCCATAAAATCGTTACTCACTCTAATATCCCCCCTTCGATTTAAAACCAGTTCTTTGGAATAACAGAAACATATTCACCCCCGCCCAAAGTATAGGGGATATTTGGTCGGGGTTTTCTAAAAAAATTATTTACCCCGTACAATCCCGAAAGCCCCAGTCTTCAGACTGTGGATGAAGGCAATTTCGAATCTAAGGATAAAGAAACCCCCCGTCCTTTAGAGCGGGGATATACGGGGTTTACACAAACACACCCGCTGCCTTTTTACATTGCTTTCGATCACTGCCGTAACACAAGTAAAGAAATCAATGACACACGGAACTTCAAGTTTATAGATCATTTCTGCGCCATCTTTTCTGGAAGAGACTATCCCTGCTTCTTTCAGGACAAGCAGATGCTTTGATACCGTTGATTTATCAAGCTCAAATAAATCGAACAGTTCTGAAAAAGAGCGTTCCTTTTTCTTTAAGCAGTCAATAATCATCAAGCGAACAGGATGAGACATTGCCTTTATAATCTTCGCCCTTATTTCGGCCTCTTCAAAAGTTATCAAAATGAAAAAACCTCCCTTTTAACTGTTGGCAATTATACCAACTAACCAACAAATTGTCAAGTGAACCCCGTTAGAAAGGGCAGGGCTTTAACCCCGTCCTCAATAAGGAGCTGATGCTTTCTATTCCCACCATCCCCAGCATAAATGCTGGGGCTTTCTAACGGGGTGAATATATTGCAACCGAGCTACCTTTGTCTCTTCTTCATTCCCCTTAAGGGTGATAGGTCCGTTCACGACCCGTTATGCTCTTTTGCCTTTCATTTAAAACATTTAAAACATTGTGCAACTGCCTGATTTATGGTAACATCTCAAACTAAATTTGGAAGGAGGTTTACTTTTTATGGATATTCGGAAGATTCTGAAAAAGGTTGAGAAAACTGAGACCCCCAAAGTAAATAAGGTAGCCGTCGCCTACTCTGGAGGATTGGATTCTTCTCTTGCCATCGAATTGCTCAGAAGAAAATATAAAGCGAAAAAGATCCTTCCCATTACGATCGATGTTGGGCAAGGAGAGGGGGAAGTCTTAGAAAGCCAGAGGAAAGCAAGGATACTCAAAATAAAGCCTCTCTTTTTCGATCTTCGAAAGGAATTTACCGAAGTTTGGATTGCACGCGCCATTCAGGCCAACTCGGATTATCTGGGTTACCCTGTCTCTACATCCATGACGAGACAGATTGTGGCGCGGAAGGTGGCAGAGGTTGCCCGGGCGGAGAGATGCGATGCCATCCTCGAGGGATCCAGTGGGAAGGGAAACGATCAATATCGCATGCACAATGTCTTCAAGATGTTTGCCCCCGAGCTGAAGATCCTCGTCCCGGTGCGAGATTTTGATTTAACCCGATTGGAAGAAGAGGCATTGTGTCGGGCATGGAGTGTTCCGGTGACAGAGATGATCACAGGAGGGGATGATAAGACGATGTGGTGCCGATCCATTGCCAGCGGTGCGATCGACCTGAATCAGCCACTTCCAGATGATATCTGGATGTGGTACTGGCCTATCGAGAAGTCTCCTGATCAACCTTCTTTTATTACCCTGGAGTTCGAAAAGGGGATCCCGACCAAATTGAATGAAAAGCGAAAACCCCTTGGAGAGATTATCCCTGTCCTCAATACCATTGGCGGTGTCCATTCCATCGGCAAGATCGACATGTTTGAAGATGGGATTATGGATCTGAAGAGCCGGGAGATCTATGAGGCGCCCGGTGCGACGATCATCCTCAAACTCCATCGAGACTTGGAACAGTTCTGCCTCACCAAGGACGAGATTCAGGTTAAGAAGGGGATTGATCAGAAGTGGGCCTACCTGATCTACCATGGGATGGCTTACCATCCATTGCGATATGATCTGGATGCCTTCATCGAACAATCACAAAAAGTGGTCAACGGGAAATATAAGATCAAACTCTTTAAAGGAAACACTGAGATCGTCTATCGAGAATCGAAGACGAGCCTCTTCTCACCGGAGATCCGTTCCATTAAAGCCACCGGTTTTGATCAGAGACGTTGCGCTAATGCGGCTTTCGTTCGTGGACTTCCTTTTGAAATCTTAGCTAAAAGGAAAAAGAAGTAGGGGGTCATTCGATGAAGATTGAAAAGCTATGGGGTGGGCGGTTTGAAGAACTGCCCTCCAAGGAGATGGTCGATTTTCTTTCGGGGAGAGATGTCAAAGGGATCCCTCCTTGCGATGAGCGACTGATCCCTTATGACATTTGGGGAAATCGAGCCCACATCCTTATGCTCTGCCACCAACACATCCTCTCAAAACAGGATGGGAAGAAGATTCTTAAAGGATTAAGGGAAATAGAGGCCCTTCATCAAAAAGGAAAGTTTAGATTGAATGCATCGAAAGAGGATGTTCACTCCAATGTCGAGAGTTTTCTCATTGAGCGAGTTGGGATCGAATCCGGAGGAAAGGTTCATACCGGTAGAAGTCGGAATGACCAGATTGTCCTCGATATACGTCTTTACCTTCGAGATCAGGTTTTTGAATTTGTTGAAGGATCGATCTTTCTGATGGAATCTCTTCTTCAAAAGGCCAGGGAGCACTGTTCAACGGTCATGCCGGGCTATACCCATCACCAGCATGCTGTTCCCACTACCTTTGGCCATCTCCTCCTTTCTTTCGCTGAGGCTCTTGAAAGAGATGTTCAAAGATTTGTGCACTGGTTTGCTCTCTTCAATAAAAATCCTTTGGGCGCAGCCGCTGGCTATGGCACCACTTTCAATCTGGATCGGCAGCTGACCTCAAAACTTCTCGGATTTGATGGTCCCACAGAGAATGTAACGGATTCCATTACTCAGCGATGGGAACCTGAGGCAGAACTGGCCTATGATGTGGCAGCGATGATGGATCATCTCTCCACCATGGCCCAAACTCTGATCCTTTTATCAACACGTGAATTTAATATGATCCGGTTGAATGATCGACATTGCACAGGCAGTTCCATCATGCCACAGAAACGAAACCCCTGTTCCTTAGAAGTGATCAAAGCAAAAACATCCTTTGCTCATGGAATGTTGGTCAGCCTCCTCTCCATCGGCAAGGGTCTCTTCATGGGATATAACCGGGATACGCAGTGGACGAAGTATTGGATCATGGACTTGGTGGACGAATCGAAACCTACCCTCTCTGTGATGACCGATGTCATTCGACTCCTTCAAGTCAATAAAATTCAGATGTTTAAGCAGGCTCAGGAGGAGTTTGCCGGAGCGACCTCTTTAATGGAATGGATGGTCCGTCACGGTTCCCTTCCAATGCGGAAAGCAAAGATGGTGGTGGAGAAAGCAGTCAAATATTCGGAGAAAGAAGGGAGAGGAAAGGTTTCCTATCAGAGTTTAATGAAAGCCCTTGCTGAGAGTAAGGTCAATATTCCAATCAAAGAAAAAGATGTAGAGGAAATGCAGAGACCGGAGAAAATGTTGGCTCAGACCCTGTCTATTGGAACACCTTCCGAGAAAAGGGTAAAAGAGAATATCACATCACTTCAAAAGCGAGTTAAAACTAAGAGAGATTGGCTCATCAATAAGCGAAACGGGATAGAAAAAGCAAAAGCGTTGATTTTCAAAATGGAAAAGCAGTTAGTTCCTTAAGCTCAAATATCAAAATCCAAATGTCAAATGAATGTCAAAGCCGAAATCCAAATAGTTTTGATATTTGAGCTTGGGATTTAATTGGCTCAGCAGCTCTCTCATAACCTTTTCATCAATCGGAATGTTATAGAGCAAATTCAAAATTTCCATCAGGCATACCTTTCCCAGATAATCCTCCTCCCAATTTGAGGGCGCCCCAAGACTTTTTGTCAAGCTTTCCCTGGGACGGTTTAAGAAAGTACCCTATATCTCGGGGTCTTTTTTTTCTTGATATTCAACCACCCTTTTCATATATTCAAACTCACCATAAAGCGAGTTCTCATCATCATTATTTTTTAAGAAATAAAAGTTTCTTGACAAAATCTTTTCTTTTGTTATAATTGCGTTAACGTTAAACCAAATACAGATTGGAGGAGGTATGAAATAATGAAGAAAGAATACAAAATCGCGGTGATACCCGGTGATGGTGTAGGGACTGAAGTAAGTAAAGAAGCCGTGAAGGTTGGCAGCGCTGCCATAAAGAAAGCTGGCGCCCAACTGAAAACGGAATGGTTCGACTGGGGGTGTGATTATTACCTCAAGAACGGAAAGATGATGCCTGATAATATCCTCGAGATTTTATCGCCTTTTGATGCGATATATCTTGGATCTGTTGGGGATGCGTCAAAAGTTCCTGATCATATCTCCCTTCAACTTCTGTTGACCATAAGGAAAGGGTTTGATCAATATGTGAATCTTAGGCCGATATTCCTCTACGCAGGGGTGGCCACTGATTTGAAAAAGGCTATCCCAGGAGCTATCGACATGGTCGTGGTAAGGGAGAACACAGAGGGAGAGTATGCGCAGCTCGGGGGTCGATTCAAGAAAGGTACAAAAGAGGAGGTGGCGACCCAGATAGCTGTTTTCACCCGCAAAGGAACAGAAAGAGTGATCCGTTATGCGTTTGAGCTTGCCCGAAAGCGGAAAAAGCTGAAAGGGAAAGGTAAATTTGATGGCATGGTGACAAACTGTTCCAAATCAAACGCTCTGAATTACTCTATGGTGTTCTGGGACGAGGTCTATAATGAAGTTGGGGCAGAATATCCGGATATTGCCAAGGATTTTGCCATGGTGGATGCCTGTACCATGTGGTTTGTTAAGAACCCCGATTATTTTGATGTCATCGTGGCGTCAAATCTTTTTGGAGATATCATCACAGACCTCGGGGCGATGCTGCAAGGAGGCATGGGATTTGCTGCGGGGGGTAATGTCAACCCTGAGAGGCAGTATCCTTCGATGTTTGAGCCAATTCATGGTTCCGCGCCAAAGTATGCTGGGAAAGGAGTGATTAATCCAATTGCTTCGATTGAGGCGATGGCGATGTTATTGGATCATCTTCAGTTGGAGCAAGCTGCAACGGGTGTCAGAGGGGCGATGAAGGAAGTGTTGGCCGAGGGGAAAGTAAAGACCCAGGACATGGGAGGTAAGTCAAGTACGTCAGAAGTGGGCGATGCCATTACGAAGAGATTAAAATAAATGGATTGTGAGGTCCTTGGGAGGTCTTTGTCGTGACGATGGTTCACGACAGCATGACGACTTAACCAACCAGTCGATTAATTTGCGGGCGATGCCGGTCCTTTCGGGATGGGAGGCAGGTTATGAACTGTAGACCAACCGCCTTCTTTGTTCTCGCTATCATTAATGGAGCCCTCTCCCTTTCTGTGTGTGGTTCTAAACACGACCATGAGAGAATGGGGAAAAGGCCACGGTTGGCTTCTAAAGTAGAAGCCTGAACCATGATGCCTGTTTCCTCTTTTGCTTCTAATACCTCTTCAAACGACTCCCCTGGCTTCACAAAGCCTGCGATGACACTAATGGACGGCGAGATCCCCAGACTCACAGGATAAATTTGATTCACGCAAAGGGTAAATTAATCCATTCAGGTGATTCTTCTCACCGACGACCACTCCATGTTGTGGACAAGTTCTATTAAAGTGAAAGATCGCTTCTATTATAGTTTTATATACTCAAAAGGAAATTCCTATCAAAAGCGTCGTAAAATAGTAAGAATTCATGCCCGGCGCGGAGAAAAGTTAAAGGCGGGATCCTAACAGGAGGTAACTTGTATGATGAGAGAAGAGATTAAGAAAAAAATCCGCGATATTGTGGGGCCGGAAAACGCCCTCGATTCCAACCTCGAGCGTTTTACCTACTCCTATGACGCATCGTTCATACCTCTGTTGCCAGCGAACGAGCCCGACCTCGTCGTGCGGCCGCTGACCACTGAGGAAGTGTCGAAGTTGATGGTCATCGCTTACGAACACGAAATTCCCGTCACGCCGAGGGGCATTGCGAGTGGCCGCACCGGCGGCAGCATACCCCTGAAAGGTGGCATTTCTCTCTCCCTCGACCGCATGACGAAGATCCTCGAACTCGACGAGAAAAACATGATGGTGACGGCCGAGGCAGGGGTTCGCACTTTTGATCTATACAACTACTGCGCAGCCAAGGGCCTCTTCTATCCGCCCGACCCGGCGAGCTGGAAATTCTCCACCATCGGCGGCAACGTGGCTGAGAACGCGGGTGGCATGCGGGCCGTCAAGTATGGCGTGACGTCCAATTATGTGATGGGCCTCGAAGTGGTTCTGGCCGACGGCACAGTGCTCCAAACCGGTGGCAAGGCCATCAAGAACGTAACCGGCTACGACCTGGTCAGCCTATTCACAGGTTCCGAAGGAACCCTCGGCATCATCACCAAGGCTTTGCTCAAGCTCATTCCCATGCCGAAGAAGCGCGGCACTTTACAGATTATGTTTCGGACTCTCGACGATGGTTGCATGACGATCCACAAGATGCTGCAGTCGAACATCGTGCCGGCGACGGCCGAGATCATGGACAAAACCTGCCTCGATGCCGTGGCGCGACACCGCAAGATGGACCTCGCGCCAGCCATCGGAGCCTCCATCGTCATTGAAATCGATGGCGAGGACGACAAGGCCCTCGAAGCGCAGGCGAAACAGATCGAGGCTGTGGCGAAGGAGTGCGGCTCGATCGAGTTTCGCATTGCCCAGTCGCAGCAGGAGTCCGACGAGCTGTGGGCCATCCGGCGGGGCCTTAGTGCCGCGGTGGCCGGTCTCGCGCCCAACCGGCTCGGTGAGGACATTTCGGTTCCGCGCGACGCCTTACCCGAAGTGGTGCGCCGCATCCGGTCCGTCGCAGAGAAATACAAACTCACTATCGCTGTGTACGGCCACGCAGGCGACGGCAACCTCCATCCGTCGGTGCTCTGCGACCTGAGCAATCACGAAGAGGCGGAACGAGTGCACCAAGCGGTCGAAGAGATTTTCAAGGCTGCCTTAGCCGTTGGCGGGACGCTTTCCGGCGAGCACGGCATCGGTATCACCAAGCGGCCGTACATCACCTTGGCCCTCGGCGAAGCCGGCGTGAAGACCCTCAAGGCCGTCAAACAGGCGCTCGACCCGAAAGGCATTCTGAACCCCGGCAAGATCTGGTGAAGACTTGAGAGAGAAGCGAGGATCCCATGCATAAGACCACGGACAACGAATTATTGCAAGACGCGAAAAAGAACGTCAGCCAGTGTGACCGCTGTGGCACCTGCCTGCCGATATGCCCGCTCTTCGAGGCGAAGGGCGTCGAAACCTCGAGCGCTCGGGGCAAGAACACCATTGCACGGGCTTTGGCCGAAGGCGGCCTCGAGCCGACACCGGACGTACTCGCTGCGGTCAACTTTTGCCTATTGTGCCGGGCCTGCGTCGAGACCTGCCCGAGCAAGATCAAAACCGACGAGGCGATGATCAACGTCCGCCAGTACCTCATCAACCGGGCTGGTGGGCCGAGCGTGAAATACAAGGCCATCGGCGGTTTCCTTAAGAGCCGTGGCATGGTGAAGATCGCGGCGGGCACGCTGTCGATCCTGCGTAAGCTTGGTCTCAACAGCGTGTTTCCCGACGGCATGGTGCCAGAAGAGTACACCCGGGCGCATTTCCTGGCCGCGTTCGCCGGACCGGCCGCTCTCGGACAGAAGGTGCTCCCCTCCGACGTGGCGGTGACGGCAACGACAAAAGTAGCGTATTTTAAAGGCTGCGGCATGCGGATGATGTTTCCGAAGGCCTCGGCTGAGACGCTCAAGATTCTAAAGACCACGGCCAGGGTAATGTTGAAGAATAACGTGTGCTGCGGTATGCCACACCTCGCCCATGGTCTGCGCGACGAGTTCCTGGCTCTCGCCAAGAAGAACATCAGGCTTTACGAGGACGCCGAGGTCGTCGTGTGCGACTGCGCAAGCTGCGGCGGCGCGCTCAAGCACATCGCATCCTACTTCAATGAAGATCCGGAGTGGAAAGACCAAGCGGCCGCCTTCAGCCGCAAGGTGATGGATCTGACAGAGTACCTCGTCAAGGTTGGCTACACACCCCGGCAGAAAGTGGATACCACTTTCACCTACCATGACCCCTGCCATCTCGTCCGAGGACAGGGTATCAAGAAACAGCCGCGCGACCTTCTCAAAGCGACCGGAAAATTCGTCGAGATGAAAGAGGCTGATACGTGCTGCGCTGGGGCGGGGACCTTCCACATGGATTATCCCGACATTTCATCCAAAATAATCGAGAAGAAGCGGCAAAACATCGAGGGAACTGGTGCAGCCATCGTTGTGACCGGATGTCCCGGCTGCCTGATCCAATTGACCAAGGCGGCGAAGGCCAGCGGCGGCAAATTTAAACCCATGCACATCAGCCAGGTGATCTGAAACCGAATCTTGGAGTTGAGGACAGAGGCCTGATCGGCCTTCCAGCGGAGTTCATGGCTGCCGTGGCCCAATTTAATCCCATTCGTGAAGCCACAGATACCGTCTTCCAGATCATGCGGTCCGGACTCTCTCCAGCTGCTCTGGAATTCCTGGATGCTTCAACGGTTCAGGTCGTTAAACAGATCAAGAAACTTTTAGATCCCAATGGAATCATGAATCCTAAGAAGATCTTTGATTAACATAGTGCAAGGTACAAAGTGCATAGGGCATAGCGAGGAGAAGCACCAAATTCCAAGCACCAAATTACAAAGTAACTGCGTCATTAGGTCAATAAGTCATTAGTTATTGAATGACTTACTAATCAGTCCATAATTGTATGGACACTGAAGACTAAACAGACATATTTAAAATTTGCCCAACTTTAGTCCCCTCCCCCTGTCGATGGGGGAGGGTGAGGGTGGGGGTGGACAAAAAGCAATCTGGTCCCCCCTCCCCTTCATCCCCTCCCACCGAAGGGAGGGGAGATTTTCCTCGGAAGAATATGTCTAATCAATTATGGACTCCTTAGTAATTACCCAGTGACTTAATGACTGAGAAGAGTTTAAAATTTGGAATTTGTGATTTGGGATTTTTAACGCCATGCACTTTGCTCTATGCGCCGTGCACGAATTTTCTAAAACAAGGGGAGGTGACTTATGGGCAAGATTGAAGGAATCATCAAATCTGAAATCATGCGTTTGGCAAAAAGGGAAATACGGAAGATCGCTGTTCCATTAGGCAGTGATGTCCGGTCCCTGAAAAGTGCGGTCTCACAACTTCGCAAAGCGGTTTTAACACTTCAACGAATCACAGCCAATCAGCAAAAAGTGTTGGAAAAAGGAAAGAAACCATTGGAGGCAGCTCCGGAAGAAGTAAAGGTGTCGCGTTTTTCTCCGCGATTGATCCGAAGCCTTCGGGGACATTTAGGCATCACTCAGAAGGAATTGGCCATTCTTACTGGTGTCACAGTCGGGGCAATACATCAATGGGAGAGTGGTCAGTTTAAGCCGGGCCTGAAAAAGAAGGCGGTGATGGTGGCGATTCGAAAGCTTGGACGTCGTGAGGTGCGGAAGCTCCTCGAAGAAAAAGAGACTCCAATGGCGAAGAAAAAGATTCCTTCGCGCAGAAGGAAGCGTATAAAAAGGGTCCGCAGAAAATAACATTCCATCCTCTCATGATTCAAATAAATTCCTTACTCCTTACATTTCTCGCCGTTTTTTTATTACGGTCTGGGATCCAAATCTATCTTAACCGGATTAATATTTCCCACCTCCGCCAACATGGAACAAAAGTTCCAGAAATTTTTCAGGATATCATCGACCCCGAGAAACTCAAAAGCATTTCTGCTTATACTATAGATTCTGATCATTTTAACATGGTTGCCACTCTGGCAAATCAAGGACTTTTTCTGATCATTTTACTATCGGGATTTTTACCATGGCTGATGAAAACCATCAGCTTATGGAAATATGGGCCCATTGGTAGCGGTTTAATTTTCTTCGCTGTTCTTTCGATATTTACCAACCTGCTTCGCATCCCCTTCGGTCTTTATGAAACATTTGTCGTTGAGGAGCGTTATGGATTTAATCTG
>Ga0315279_10009144_pt1 | contig 11878 bp, 14 predicted proteins | sample YL17G06_20_MG_FD_203694 | JGI IMG/M metagenome (GOLD analysis project Ga0315279, IMG submission 203694) | Sediment microbial communities from Yellowstone Lake, YNP, Wyoming, USA - YL17G06_20 | ecosystem: Environmental > Aquatic > Freshwater > Lake > Sediment | place: USA: Wyoming | collected...
CATGATGTATCCGGGCAGAATGGGTTTGCCGTGGCCTCCGAGGCCGGGGGGCCATTAGAAAACATTTATATCTACAACAATATTGCTTATCACAACCGTTACCTCGGCCTCTCCGTTAGTATCAACGGCGATGCCGCTCAACACCCCATGACCAACGTTCACGTGATTAACAATACCTTTTACAATAACGGCTGGACGGAGTGGGGCGGCGGCATTTTGGTGGACAATCCCCTGGCGCATGACGTTGTGGTGCGTAACAACATTGTCAGCCAAAACTTTTCCAAATCGCCGTCAATCCTATCGTTCCGGCGTCAAACTATACCATAGACCACAACCTCATTGACGGCTACCGGGACCACGACAGCGAGGGAGAGACACGCGGTAATGATTATGTCGAGGGCGACCCTCTCTTTTTTAACGCTCCTGGCGCGAACTTTTATTTGCAGGCGGATTCACCGGCCATAGATGCCGGCTCAACCCTGGATGCGCCCAATACTGATTTTGACGGACGGCCGCGACCGTTGGATGGAGACGGCGAGGGCACAGCTTTCTATGACATTGGGGCCTATGAAATGCCGTTTTTTTCCGAGCGTCTGTATTTGCCGATCATACTTCGAGGCTACTGAACGCAAGTGGAGAGCGGCCTGCCACCACTTCCAGCCGACCGCCTACGCGCGCCGCGAACAGTCGTTACTCGCTATCAATCGTTCTGGGCATTGAGTCGCCGTGCGTCAACTCCGGCGGCGGCTGATGCGCCTGCCGTTATCCGGAATTGCTTTCAGGTGCTCGAGAGTGGCACGTCCGTTGCGAGGCGTCTTGCGTAGGCCGTATGACCACACCGAGTTTAGGGCGAGAGCCGAGCACGGGGCATAGAGACGAGCCGCACCGTCCTCATTGGACCAAGTCGGAGCGAATTCGCAATTACGCACAAGTTATGGTCGGGGCGACAGTCACCTGCCGCCCCGCCACTTCTCCCCTTCGGGCCGTGCGTGCGCGAAGCGTCGTGGCAGTGAGCGTGCCGTAACACCAGGTCAGCCCCTGGGCTTTCCCAGGGGTAGCCGGAGGGTGGTTGTCCCGGCACAGCCCCCTGCCCCCAGGGCACCCTGCCCGCGCTTGCGCGCAGGACACCCTTCAGGGGTGTGTCCGCCGCTTTGCGGCGGCGGGCCGCCAGGCGTAACGGGTGTGGTGATTCCCGTCCTGATGGCGGCCCCTATCACTGCCGGCAAGTGCAGCGGCGTCAGGCTCAGGGCCGGCTCGGCGCGGGGCATGGCCTGACGCCAGTCCCGTGTCGGCGGTCTGATCGGCGACGCGGGCGGAGGTCGGGCAGAGGTCGGGCGCCCCCGCCGCCGCAAGTGGGGAAAACGAAGGATCCGTGCGGGGAGAGGGCGGGCCGCTTCGCGTGGCCTCTCTGTCATCGGCACCGTGCGGCGTGCGCCGGATCGTGACAAGGGACTGACCGGCATACGCAGCCTGCACAGGCAACCATGCCCTGAGCGAAGGGGCTGACCGGACCGGGTGGGCTGGACGCTGCGCACAGCGCCAACCTCACTGAAGGCAATAGCGGCACGTGATGCGGAGGCGACGTCGCAGGCGTGCCGGAAGAGCCTGGTGCGGTACGCTTCGCGTCGCGCGCAGGGATCGGTGCGGGGGGAGGGCGCTTCCGCGAGCAGGCTGCCGCCATCGTGCAGCGGCTCGGGTCGGCGGGGGATTATTGGGTGAAAAACGTGAAACGCGATTCTTACCGCAAAGGACGCCAGGAACATCTTGAAAGCTTTGCGCTCTTGGCGTCTTGGCGGTTCAAAAAGGAGTGAAACCATGACTGACAAACTATCCTGGATCACCGACGAAATGAACGCCCTGCAAGAGCAGGGATTGAAGATCACCCTCCGCACCATCGGCTCGGCGTGCGGGCCGTGGATGGTGGTGGATGGCAAAAAGGTGCTCAACTTTTGCACCAACAACTATTTGGGGCTGGCCAACGACCCGCGCCTCAAAGCCGCCGCGCAGAAAGCGGTTGAGGAGTGGGGCGTCGGCCCGGCGGCGGTGCGCAGCATCGCGGGGACGCTGGAACTGCACCGCGAATTCGAGCGACGCATGGCCGCGTTCAAAGGCGTCGAGGATGCGCTCTACGTCCAATCCGGCTTTTGCGCGAATCAAGCCGCCATCGCGCCGATGGTGGGCAAGGAGGACGTGATCTTTACCGACCGGCTCAACCACGCCAGCATCATTGACGGCTGCCGGTTGTCTTCCGCCAAGATCATGATTTACGAGCACTGCGACGCGGCCGACGCCGAGCGCGTCATCCAGGAGAACGTGGGCAACTATCGCCGCGCGATGCTGATCACCGACGGCGCGTTTTCGATGGACGGCGACGTGGCCCCGCTCGACAAGCTGTACGAGGTGTGCGAGCGCTACGGCGTCATGACGATGGTGGACGATGCGCACGGCGAGGGCGTCCTCGGTCGCGGCGGTCGCGGCATCGTGGATCACTATGGCCTGCACGGCAAGTTTGATTTAGAAGTCGGCACGCTCTCCAAAGCGTTCGGCGTCGTGGGCGGCGTCATCGCCGGCAAGAAAATTGTCGTGGACTGGATTCGCCAGCGCGCGCGGCCGTTCCTGTTCTCGAGCGCCGTCACGCCGGCGGATACCGCCGCGTGCCTGGCCGCGGTTGAACTGCTCGAACAGTCCACCGAGCTGGTGGACAAGCTGTGGGAGAACACGCGCTATTTCAAAGCCGAGATGAAGCGGCTCGGCTTTGACACCGGCGTGAGCACGACGCCCATCACGCCCATCATGCTGGGCGAAGCGCCGCTGGCGCAACAGTTCAGCTGCAAGCTGTTCGAGCGCGGACTGTTCGCCATGGCGATCGGCTTTCCCACCGTGCCGAAAGGCAAGGCGCGCATCCGCGTCATGATCAGCGCGTCGCATTCCCGCGAGGATTTGGACCAGGGGCTGGAAATCTTTTGCATGGTGGGGCAGGGACTGGGCGTCATCTAAAGTCGTGACTATCCCATGGGCCGCAGGACAACCTGCGGCCTTTTTTTGTCCCGCGCTCCGCAAAACCCAATAACCCAAAGTGATTTCCCAACCTTAAAATCTTGCGCCCCCTCTTGACTTTTGCGCCGGTTTGCTGGTATAATCTTGATTAGAACATTAGTTCTATCTCAACGAGGAACGGCCATGGCAAATCGTCAAGTGCTCGAGCTGCAATCCGACCGAATCGAGATGGTGCTGGCAAGTCACAAAGCTCCGGCGCGCGTGACCGGGGGAGTGGTCACGCCGCGCGCGGTGCAATACCATCTTGCGCCGGCGATGGGCGTCAAGGTCAACAAGCTGCAGGCATTGACCGACGAGCTGGCGTTGGCGCTGGGCGTGACCAACGTCCGCGTGTCGCGGCAGGGAAGCAGCGTGCAGCTCGAAGTCCCGCGCGACGACGCCCGGCCGGTCAAGTTGTTGCCGTTGATGGCGCAGTTGGCGGCTTCACCTGCACTTGCGGCAGGTGCAAGTGTGCCGGGGAGGGGCGACGGCAAGCCCAATTCTCGCCCTGGCACTGCCCGCCAGGGCACGTGCCTCCCCCTCTTTACCGCGGTCTTGGGCCTGTGCGACGACGGCGCGCCGTTGTTAGTGCGGCTTGCCTCGCCGGATGTGGCGCACGTTCTGATTTCCGGCACGACCGGCTCGGGCAAGACGGCGCTGTGCCAGACGATCATCTTGAGCCTGGCAATGGCGCACCGGCGCAGCCAGTTGCAGTTCGTGTTGGTGGATCCCAAGCGGCGCGCGTTCGCGCCATTTGAGACTCTACCGCATTTGCTGCGCCCTGTCATCGGCGATGCGAGCGAGGCCGTGCAAGCGTTGGGCGAGCTGGTAAGGTTGATGGAAACAAGAGGCGCACCCATTACCCCTGAAGGGTACCCTGGGGGCAAGGGCGCCCTGGGGGTAGCGCAACGCGGAGCGGAGGTGACGCCGCGCATCATTGTCGTGTTGGACGAATTGGCGGACTTGACCTGCGGCGCGAACGCGGGCGGCAAGGCGTTGAATGAACACTTGACGCGGTTGGTTCAGCGCGGACGCGAGGCGGGGATTCACGTCATCGCCTGCACGCAAAAGCCGTCCAGTCAAGTGCTGGGGACGCTCGTCCGGGCCAACTTTCCGGCGCGGCTGGTGGGCAAAGTTGTCTCGCCGGAAGATGCGCGCGTGGCAGCCGGCATCGGTGGAACGGGAGCGGAGAGACTCTCGGGCCGTGGCGACTTTCTGGCAGTGGCCGCCGGACAAGTGGTGCGTTTTCAGGCGGCGTATGTGAGCGCGGCGGAGATGGAACAGGTCGTGGCGCAAATGGGCAGCGCGCCGCGTCGTTGGGATGTGGTCAACGGGCGGCCCAGCCTGTTGCGTCAAGCGGCGACCTTGGTGGCGGGAGCCGGTTGATTTCGGATGTCGGTGGATCGCTTGAATTGGATGGCACGAACCGAAACACCTGCACTGCGCGCAGGCGCAAGTGTCCGCAATCCGAAATCGAGAGGTGCAACGTGAGTCGGGCATTGGCAATCGTTGGGTTGGGCGTGGCGGCGTTCGCGGTGACGCTGGCAGTTTACATCGGCAGCCGCCTATCGAACGAGGCCATGTCGGTATTGACCGGCGCGGCGTGCGGCGTGAGCGCGATGCTGCCGGCGGTCGTCATCGGCGCGCTGGCGCTGCTTCGCCGCCGTGATCGGGAAAATGTCCCGCCGCCGCAGCCCTGGTCGCAACCGGGCGCGCCTCAACAATATCCGCCCGTCATTGTCGTTGCGCCGCCGGCTTTATCCAACGCGCTTCCGGCAGGCGATTGGCAGCGAGCGTACCCGCAGGGTTTCAGCACGCCGGTCGGCGGACGGCAGTTCAGCGTGATCGGCGAAGAGGAAGGAGTGTGGAACAATGAGCGTCACGGCCGTTGGCAGTAGAGCGTTGAGGTTCGCAAAGCGCGGAGCGCGCCGACCGCGCAGTCGCCGGGGCGAGGCGATCCGCATGGAGGCCAAGCGCTTTGAGTATTTCCCGCAGACGTTCGTCTGGCACGGAAAGCGATACGACGTCCACGCGGTCGAGCGATGCTGGACGGTGTCGCGCCGCTGGGTATGGGACGTGGAGCGGCATTGCTTCCGCGTGCGCTGCGCCGAAGGGACATTTGAGCTGTACCAAGATGCCAAGCGCAATACCTGGCATGTGGATCATTTCGAGCGAGTGTAGAACAAGTCGGCAACTTGTCTCACAGGAGGTGTGCGATGATTCAGGAAGGTTTGCTGTGGTTCGATGACGATCCAGCGCGCGCGACCGGCGACAAGATCGCGCGCGCGGCGCAGCGTTACCGGCAAAAGTATGGACATAGCCCGGACGTGTGTTACGTGCATCCGGCGCATCTCAAGGAGGGTGTCCTGGGGATGGGTCTATCGGAAGAGATCAAAGTGCTGCCCGCCAAGAGCGTGCTGCCGCATCACTTTTGGCTGGGCGTGTTGGGTCAGAAGGAGGGGCGCGGCGGGCGGCGCGCAAGCGGCGCGCACGCCGGTTGATGGAGAATTGCGCTGCCGAGATTGAAGCCAGGTGTGGTACAATGATCTTGTCGGCACAGTTGGCTTTACAGTTGGGCCGCCGCCGGCAGCATGATCATCAGACCTCCGAGGTCTGGGAGACCTCGGAGGTTTTTTTTGTATGAGAGGGTGTCGCCATGGACGAACTCACCGAGTGGTTGTTAAAAGGCTCACCGTGGGTCGAGTATCGAACACGGCTAGATTTGCTCGGTCAGCCCAAGAGCGCGCCAAAAGCGCGGGCGGCCCGGCAGGCTATGCTGGCTCATCCGCAAATTCGCGCTCTGCTGGCTGAATTGGCCGGCTGGCCTGGCCCTCCGCTCAAGCGTCACAACGACGCGAGCCATCTCTTGCACAAATTGACCTTTATCGCGGACGTGGGCCAGCGAGTTGGCGACCCCGGTGTGGATCGAATCGTCAAGCGCATCCTGGCGCATCCCTCGCCCGAAGGCGAGCTCCAGGTTGTGGTCAACATTCCCACTCACTTTGGCGGCGCGGGCAAGGACGAATGGGCCTGGATGTTGTGTGATGCGCCTTCCATCCTCTACGCTCTGGTCAAGCTGGGCCTGGAAAAAGACGAGCGAGTGAAAGCGGCGGCTCGTCACCTGGCGAGCTTGATTCGTGGCAACGGTTGGCCGTGCGCCGCCACTTTGGCGCTGGGCAAATTCAGAGGGCCGGGCCGCAAGACCGATCCTTGTCCCTATGCGACGCTGGTGGCGCTCAAGGCCTTGGCTCAGATGCGGCAGTGGCGTGATAGCGATGTGTGTCGAACCGGCGCGCAAGCTTTGCTGAGCCTGTGGGAGCAGCGCAAGGAAAGCCGGCCCTATTTGTTCGGCATGGGCGCGGACTTCCACAAGCTTAAAGCGCCTTTGATCTGGTACGACATCCTGCACGTGACGGACGTGCTCACCCAGTTTCCGTGGCTGCGGGGAGACAAGCGGCTGCGGGAGATGGCCGCGATGGTCGAGGCTAAAGCCGATGAGCAAGGTCGTTTTACGCCTGAATCGGTGTGGAAGGCGTGGAGCGAGTGGGAGTTTGGGCAAAAGCGCGCGCCGTCGCCGTGGTTGACGCTGATGGCCCAGCGGATGTTGAAACGACTTGATGCGTGACCTTTACCCCGTTAGCCCCGCGACGAGCAAATCCAGCGCGGCCACGTCTTCTGCCTGGCCGGTTTTGATCTGCATGTCTATCTCCAACAGGCGACGGTAGATCACTTCGAGCTGCGCCATAGAGAACGCGCGCGCCTGCTTGCCGGTCTTGTCCGCCACAAACGGATGCAACGACAGTCGCTCGGCGGCCTGCGCGCCCGTGACACCCTGCCCCGCCAATTCTTTCATCTCGATCATCAGCCGGAACTGGCGGACGATCATGCCAAACAGTTCCAGCGGCGCTTTGCCCTGCTCGATCAGCCGGTGCAGCTCGACGAGGGCGCGTTTGCTTTCGCCCGCCGCCAGCGCATCCACCATGCCGAACAGGTCGCCCTGCTGCGCGTCGGCCACGAGCAGCCGAACATCCTCGGGCGTGACCGGGCGCGACCAATTGACGTAGGCCAGCAGCTTTAAAATTTCCTGATCGAGCTGGCGCAGCTTGTTGCCTTGTTCGGGAGTGCGGTCGCGGTCCGAGGGACGCGGGTCGTAGCCCACGGCGGTGACGAGCGCGCTGGCCGCTTGCGCGGTGATTTCGCCGCCATGCAGCCTGGCGCGTTTTTGAATCCAGCCGATCATGCTCTCTTTGGAAGGCAGCCGAAACTCGATGACCGTGCGCTTGTCAGTCTGCGCGGCAAGCTTGAGGAGGGGATGGGTCGCGGGCAACGCCCGTGACTCGACAAAAACTAGCCGCGTGGAATCGGACATGCGCGGGAGATAGTCCAGCAGGCCGGAGAGGAATTCTTTGGACGCGGCGGAAGGCTCGCTTTCGCCGGCGTCTTTGCCGCGCCGCGAGGCCAGGCGCGCCAACAGTCCTTCGACGACGACGAGGCGCTTGTCGGCCAGGAACGGAATGGCGTCGCTAGCGTGGATCAGCTCGGCCAGCGTGATCTTGCGACCGTCGAGGATGGTCGTGTTGAGGTCGCGCAGGGATTCGTCGCCAACCTTGGACCGCAAGTCGGCGACCAGGTCGCTGCGCGCCAATTCGTCTTCGCCGTGAAGGATGTAGAACATGGCTGAATGGGCTGTATTCTGCGTCTCAACTACGAGTGTCCACGCAGTAGACGGACGGGCCAAAGGTGCTGATGCGCCGAACGCCGAGAATCTCCATCGCGCTCATGTCGGCGCTGGTGGTGATGCGCTCTTGCAACAGCGGGCCGAGGGGTTGGGCCAGCAACAGCGCGAGCGTGGCGACGGCCATGGCCGTCGGCACGTCTTCCCACGTCTTGCGCCGTCGTCCCAGATTCATCGTCGTAAAAACTGCCGCGCCGGCCAATGCGCCCGAGGCGACGAAATTTGTCCCGCAGCCGGGATGAATGACCAGTTGGGTTTGGCCCGCGCGCAGCCGTGCGAGCGCCTCTGTCGCGGCGGCATAAACTTGTTCGGCAGTCAAATCGCCGTAGATGTAAAAGCAGTTGGGCGTGGAGCGCCCCACGATGCCGACGCCGGGATAGCGTCCGTTGAGGACGTGCACCGTCGCGTGCTCCAGCCCGTGATTTCGCCGCGTCCGCGCGACCGGCGGCCAATCCAAGATACTCATTCGGCTTTTCCTTCCTTGCGCGCGGGCGGCGGAGTGGGCTGCGGTCGCGCGACGATGATGAGGCGATGCGAGTTGTTGGTGAACGGCCAGCACGTCACCAGCGTCAGCCGCTCGTCCGTCGTCGGCTGAATCCACTGCGCGTTGGCGATGCGAACGGGCATGGGCTGGTCGCGGTCGGGTAGGATGTGCTTTTCGGTGACGGCGTAACGATAGACGGCGCTGCCGGCGTACAGGTCAATCACGTCGTTGGGCTTGAGGTCCACCAGTCGCTTGAACACTTGGCCTTTGATGTTGTGGTGTCCGTCGAGCACGGTGTTGCCGGGCAATCCGGCTGTCGCCGAAGTTTTGAGCCAGCCCGCCGCGCGCTGATCGGGCACGTCCCACACGCTGGCAGCGGCTCTTCCGATCTGCTCGATGTGCCAACCGACGACGATCACGGGCGCGTCCAGCTCTATCGCCGGGATGACGATGCGATCGGGTGGAACGCCGGTCGTGACGAGCGCCGGCGCCATCGCCGGGGCGGCGAGATTGGAGCCACTGGAGACATTGTTATCGGGCAGCACGATGGGTGCGGGCGCGATGATGGGCGTGGCATCGTCTGTCTGAGCGGGCGCGGGCGAAGGCGAAGCTGTCGGACGCACAGTAGGCGTCGGCGCAGGCGTGGATGTGGCCGGCGTGACAGCGGGCAGGGGCGTGGCGGCAACCGACACTGTGGCCGGCTGCGTCGGCGCAGGCGCTAACGTGACGACAAACGACAGCGCCGCCGAGGGATCGGACTGCGCTTGAAGCGTGTCGCGCACAAAGGGATACGCGAGCGCGCAGCCGACAATAATCATCACAAAGCCAGCCCAGACGAGCAGGTCGGCTATCCGGCGAGAAATGTTGGAAAACATGGTTACACTCGATTCGCATTATAGCGCGTCCTTGCGGACAGAGCAAACCAAATGTCTCAATCTTACAAAGAGACCGTCAACATCGATTGTGGACAATCTCGACCGGCAAGTCTGCCAGCGCCGCCTGCACCTCATCAGCTTCCGCGCCCGTGACGGCTACCACCGGAGCGAGACCGGCGTCCAACGCCGTGCGTGCGACGTGACAGATGAACGGCTTGCCGCGCCACAACAACAACTGCTTGGATCGCCCCATGCGCCGGGAAGCGCCGGCCGCCAGGATGATTCCGGCAACGAGTTCAGTCATAATGGCCCGATGATCTGACCTGTCGTGTATCAGGGCCGTGTCGAACCGCCGCCCCAACCCATCTCGGTCATGCCATCGTGATTATATACCCGATAGCCCCCGGCGCGTTCGATTGCCCTGGCAATAGCATCCGGGACATGGTCGAGCGGTTCTGAACACGGCTCCCCGCGCCGTCCCCGGCGCGGGTTTGAGCCTCTGAGCCGGGCTGGTTAGGGGTCGGGACACTGGTACCGGGCGACCTGGGACGTCCCAGGGGTGGGACGCCCCGACTCGCCCGAATAAAATGGCACTTGCCCATGCCCCGCCAAGAGGCTCCAAAAAACGAGGCTCAAAACGAGGCTCAAAGCCGCACATCAATTTGTCACCTGCCGGGCCGCGCTGGGCCATCGCGGCCTGCTGGTCAGCGACGATGGCGTTATGTCTGGTTTTAGCGGCCAGTTCTGGAACTATCAAAACACTTTGCCGCCGAAGGTGACATTGCTTCACCAAAGGGGAACCAAATTCAAATTTAGAGTCTCATCAAAAGGGGAGCCTGATTTACACAATCCCGTGGCGTGGGCGCTGATCGGGGGCATCATTTGGGAGGTGACGATGTTGCTGGGCTGGTGGGGGAATTGACGTTTAGCCATGGGACACACCTCCTTTTGTTACTTGAGTCTTTTCGGAAAGTCAGAGCCGGCTTTTTCCCGTTTGAGCGGGCAGTGGCCCATAGCGGCTCTTGCTGTTTTACCCCCAACGCACACACTTCATGGGGTTCGTTATGGTAATATCTGACTATCAGACTTTCCGAAAGCACTCTACTTGGATGTTCCGCACTCCGCCGGTTGATTCCGTACCACCTCAGCATGCGGAGATTCGATCTATTTCCGAGTGTGTGGGGCGCCCCAGTGTGGCAGTGATGACAAAGAGGGTACTCCACGTGCCATCATGGTACCGAGCTTCTTGCCCACGCCGCTGTGTCGCTGCGTGGCGAGGAAAGCTCGCCAGTCAAACGGCGTTGGCTGAATGAACTCGACCAGATTTTGTTCGAGGGGCAGGCTCTGCCGTTGGCCCAAACGCAACAAGATTTCGCGGCTGGCAAGAAGGGTGGCGTTCGGGAAGACTTGCTCCAACAAGCGGGCTACTTCGAGAACAGTCAGCATCGCATCAACTATATGGAACTGCGAGAAGATGGCTGATTGATTGGGAGTGGCATGGTGAGAGTGAGGCCAAGTAGTTCAAAGGCCGTTTTACCGGCCCAGGTATGTGCCGGAGCCGTCCGGGAGCTGAACGACTGTTTGCCTATTCGGGCGGCAATCATGAGCCGAACCTTCGACGACGCATGGCGAGCGGTCTTCAAGTCACCCAATAACTGAAACGCACCCCGTCAACGTGTGCGACGTGCGATTGTAGAATCTGCAAAACTGCTATATACTAAAGACTGGAGGAAGCTATGAAGAATCTCTTTGTCATAGACGGTGCTTCAGGCACAGGGAAGTCAGACTTGCTTTACTACGTGGGAAACAATAGCGCTGATACCACCATAGTCATGAAGTACTCAACACGGCCTCGACGCGACTATGAGAAGGAGAAAGGCTGGCAGCTAGATCTCAGATTTGTCTCGCCTAAAGAGTTCGTAGGACTACGTCTTGACTACCAGTATAAATATGGCGGCTACGAATACGGTTTTTCTCGTGAGGAACTTAACGGTTGTCTTTCACGAAGCGCGAATGTCTTCGTCATTGTCAGGAACGCTGATGTTATTAGAAGTCTATGCCGCGATTACGGCTTCATAAATGTTGTGCCTGTTTTTGTCTACACGGACGAAGAAAAGATCAAAGAACGCCTACTTTGCCAAGGCCTTAGCGAAGATCGCTTGAAGTTCCGGTTAGACAGGATCAAAATCGCTTTCCAGGACTATCTTCAGCACCCCAGTATCTACCGCGAAGTACTGATAAATAACTCCTCCATAGAAGATTATCACAGGCTGATTTATGAAATGCTAGCCAAGTATAAATCGTCGCCTGACGTTGACGAGAAACTTGTGTTTATTCTAATGTCATTCAACCCTGATAATCCCAGATTGGTTGATTACTACGAAGCGATGAAACGAGCTGCCGCACGATGTGATCCATCGCTCAAGTGCACAAGCCTTGAGGAGATACCTGGTTCCTTCAAGATATCGGACACAGCCAAACAGAATGTCAGAGGTTGTAGGTTTGCGATTGTGGATTTGACCGAGAGCAAGCCAAATGTCTATTATGAGTTGGGCTTCGTTCATGGCATCGCGAAGGGTTGCATTATCACTGCCCATATTGACACACCAAGGTTTTTTTATCCTGGCGAGTACAAGATCATCTACTACAAAAATGCCTTAGAGCTCGAGGAAAAGCTGTCAAAGGAACTCAAGGGAATACTGTGCGTGAGTGTCCTGGCAGCCGGGCAGCCCTTGAGTTCCTTTGACA
>Ga0315279_10009145_pt1 | contig 11877 bp, 13 predicted proteins | sample YL17G06_20_MG_FD_203694 | JGI IMG/M metagenome (GOLD analysis project Ga0315279, IMG submission 203694) | Sediment microbial communities from Yellowstone Lake, YNP, Wyoming, USA - YL17G06_20 | ecosystem: Environmental > Aquatic > Freshwater > Lake > Sediment | place: USA: Wyoming | collected...
GCGCCTGCACCAGCAGCGCCGTCATCAACGTCCAGAGGCGCGCGGTGCCGTAGAACGTAGCTTTTTGCGCCTCGCCCACAAACTGCTGGACGAGCAGCGGTATCACCAGCGGGGACATGGTTTGCGAGATCGTCGTGAGGCCCAGGAAGTAGATGTTGATGGTGATGTAATCGTACCAGCGGAGTGTTCGGTTCATGGTAGTCTCCTTTCGATGGCAGATGGCAGACCGCGGACGGCAGAGAAATGATACCACACAACGGCGACTTGTAGCCAAGCTAGATGGCCCGGCTTTTTTGTTGTGGCTGCGTTGTCGTATTGACAAACGTCCGCCTGAGGCCGTGCCTTTCGGCGGCGCGGTTCTTCCCGCCATCGGGTTCGTAGTGGCAATTCCGCGCCGATGTACAACGCATATACTCGGAGCGAAACGGATTATCTGTGTCAGCGGGGGTGGCAACGTGCGCCCGTGGGCCAGAGATGCCCGACGCGGAGAGCGAGCAAGCGTAGGCAAGCGGAGCGTGCGAGGCAGGGCGATGTTTGCGGGCGCGGCGGTGTGGCCGTGGCATTTTGCGTTTGGGTGACGAGACGGAAGGGGGGACGCGTGGATGAGCGGCGCGCCAGAGCCGACGCACGACCAGAAGGCTGACCCACAGCACGGTGAACCCCGCGAGATTCTCGTAGAACATCTTGCCCCCTCAAGTGAGACGTATGGAATGAGGGGCAAGGATACCCGTTTCATCCTGGAATGTCGAGCGCGCGGCAACCGGCGAGTCGGGATAGGGTAGGAGGCAGTGTTTTCAGCAGAAGATGTCGCCCGGAATTATCCCCCGTCAACTGTGGTTGTGCCCAAGTTGATCCGAGACCAAGACGTAGGTGGTAATCAACGTTATGATGAGTCAATTCGATACCTTGACTGTGTGGTACTATCAGGCTACAATATGCTAGTCACACTTCGTGACTGGCTGAAGTTCACTGCATTGGAAGTACCGAGCCAACCTTAGACACACCGTCTTCAGAGAGGAGAAATCCAGCGTGTCTGAACGGCATCGAGTTTACCTCGGCCTGGGTGCAAACTTGGGTGATCGTCAGAGCAACCTGGTGCAAGCACTACAGCACATCCGTGCCAAGGCTATTATTGAAAAGGTCTCGGACTGCTACGAAACCAAACCGGTCGGATATCTGGAACAACCTGACTTTATCAACATCGCCTGCCTGATTACCACCGCACTCTCCCCGCACGAATTATTGCGCTTTCTTAAACAAATCGAAAAACGGATGGGACGCGAGCCGAGCTTTCGCAACGCCCCGCGCCCCATTGATATGGACATCCTGTTTTACGACGATCTGGTCCTGGAGTCACCGGAACTAACTATTCCCCATCCGCGCCTGAACGAACGAGTTTTTGTCCTAGTGCCTCTAGCCGAGATTGCCGCCGATCTGGTACATCCCACTCTGCATCTGACAGTGGACGAGCTCCTCCAACGAGTGGGTCGCGAAGGCGTGACCAAGGTGCCACGCGGCCTGCGCGTCCACCTGAACGGGGACGTTCAACAAACTCAGCCCGCTATCCACGTCGGCTTGAGCAGGGTCGGCGTCACTGGCCTGCGCCGTATCTTCCGCATCAGTCAGGGTGGGCAAGATAACCTCTTTTACGCCGAAATGGACCTCTTTGCCGACCTAAACCCGGGACAAATGGGCGTCCACATGTCTCGCTTTAGCGAAGTATTGGAAGAGATTGTCGAAGAGATCACGCTGGAGAAATCGCCCAACATTGAAACCCTGTCCGAGCGCATCGCCACTCAGGTCATCGAAAGACAACATGCTATCCGCTCCGAAGTGCATATCCAGGCCGTCTACCCGATGGGAAAAATCGCTCCGCTTTCGGGCAAGAAAATGCAAGAACTTTACACCTTGATCGGCGTCGCGGTCTGTACTCAGGAATACCGCAAACACATAGTCGGCGCCGAAGCTGATGGGATGACGGTCTGCCCGTGCGCGCAGGGCATGGTGCGGGAGCATTCCACCGAGCGGCTGTTGGAAGAGGGTTTTTCCCCTCAACAAGCGGAGCGGATATTGAACGCCATCCCTATTGCCTCTCATAACCAGCGCGGTCGTGGTACCCTCATGATCGGTGCGGAGCAAGAGGTGCGCGCTGAGGACCTGGTAGAGATCATCGAAAGCTCCATGAGTTCCGAGACTTACGACCTGCTCAAGCGACCTGACGAGTTCTTTGTGGTGAACAAAGCTCACCACAATCCCAAGTTTGTCGAAGACGTGGTACGGGAAATGCTTCAAAACGTGGTGGATATGTATCCTGATCTGCCAGATTCCGCATTCGTCCTGGCCAAGCAGGTTAACTTTGAGGGCATCCACAAGCATAACGCTTTTGCCGAACGGTATGGAACCTTGGGCGAGATCCGCCGCGAGATATTGGCAGGCGAGTATCTGATCAAACATACGTCCTTGCTGGAATGGCTGGAGAATTAGAGATGGGATTCAAGATCGTTGTGGAACAGGGCAACTTGCGCTTTGGCGCGGCCCACTTTATCACTTTCGGGGGCAAATGCGAGCGGCTCCACGGTCACAACTATGCTGTGTCGGTGACGCTGGAAGGTCCCTTGACCGCCGATAGCTATGTGTTTGATTTTGTGGTCGTGAAGGAAATCGTCCGGCGTATCACCGACGCCCTGGATCATCGCTTCCTGCTCCCTCTGCACAACCCACATTTGAGACTGCAGGAAAGCGAGGGCCATTGGGAGATTCGCTTCGGGGAACGCCGCTATGTTTTCCCGGCAAGAGATGTCCTGCCCCTGCCGGTGGATAACATCACCGCCGAACGACTGGCCGAGTACATTTGGGGCGAAATGAACAAAGAATTGCGCAGAGTCGGGATCGGTCAACTCGTCAATATGACCGTAGGAGTAGAGGAAGCGCCCGGCCAGTCAGCCTGGTACAGTCACGAGTTAGCGTGATCCTTGATGCCTCAGGGGCGAGCAACCTAGCCGTCAGTTCTCTGTTGAAAACCAAGGAGGTCATAAGCGGTGATGGCTCCCTGGTGCAGCGCGGTAGCTACTAACACCCCAGCCACACCCGCTGCCTCCAAGCCTCGCAGGTCGCCCACATCTCGGACGCCCCCGCCGGCAAGCAGTAACAGGTCTGGGCATCGGCGCCGCGCCTCGGTGATCAGTGTCCAATCCGGGCCGGTGCCTGTGCCGACACGCACTAGGTCAAGCAGGATGACCTCTTGCCACCCCATCGGCTGCAACCGTTCCAGAACTTGCAGAGGGTGCAAGGCAGCCAGTTGCGGGCTGCCAGAGAGCACCTGACCGGCGCGCATGTCCAGACTGAAAACCAGACGGTGGACTGGGACCGCGGCACAGATGGTCACCAGCGCCTCCCAACTGTTGAGGGTCTCGGCTCCGATGATGACCCGACTGACGCCCATGTCCAACAGCTTTAGGACGCCCCCTACATCGGTGACGCCGGCATCCACCAGGAGAGCCATTTTTTCCTGCTGGGCCAGGCAAGCAATGATGGCCCGATGATGGCCTCGGCCCAGAATGGCATCCAGGTCAGCGAGGTAAAGCTCGTGTAGCCCCAACTTTTCAGAAAAGGCGCGAGCCACAGCCAACGGCTCGGCTGTATCGGTAAGAGTACTTACCACCGGCTGATAGTGGTGTCGTTCGCCCTTTACACCATGCACTACCAAGCCATCTTTTAGGTCTAGCACCGGGATTACACGCATGAGTACACCTCCTCGGGTGTTTGTTCACGAATTCATCACGGGTGGTGGCTGGCCTCCAGGTGACTTGCCCAGTGGCTTGGTCGCTGAAGGCGGAGCCATGCTGCGAGCTGTCTTGGCCGATTTTCGGGCCTGGGGCGCGGTTCACACCGTCACCACCCTCGACCGACGGCTGACGAATCTTTCCCTCCCAGCGGACGATGTGGTGCGCGTTCCCCCCCATCATCACGCAGATGTCTTTGCATCGCTGCTCACCCACAGCGATGCCGCGCTCATCATAGCCCCGGAGACAGACGGCATCCTGGCTCGACTCAGCGCCAAGGTCCAAGACGCTGGTATCCCCCTTCTGGGGTCAAGCCCCGAGGCCGTGACCGTCGCTGGCGACAAGTGGGCCTGTTACGAGAGATTCCAGCAAGCTGACCTGCCAACCCCGCCAACTCGACAAGCCAGATTCACCGACGTCTCCCAAGCAGCCCGCCAGATCGGCTATCCGCTGGTAACCAAGCCGGTAGACGGTGTGGGCTGCGAGGGAGTTTGCCTGGCGACGAATGAGGCCGAACTGGCCGCCGCCCTGAACATCTTGCGCCGAGCTACCCACCGGGAACAGATTATACTCCAAAGCTTTGTAGCGGGCACTCACGCCAGTGTCTCCTTGTTGGTGGCAGAGGGACTGGCAATGCCACTGAGCCTCAACGGGCAGGATGTTGCAACCGGCTGTCCCTTTACCTATCGCGGCGGCGTTGTGCCGCTACCGCATCCATCCGCAATGCGCGCCTACGCAGTGGCCAAGGCGGCGGTTAGCTTATTGCCCGGGCTCAAAGGCTATGTGGGAGTAGACCTGGTCCTGGCAGATGGAGAGGCGTGGCTGATGGAAATCAACCCTCGCCTGACCACGGCCTACATCGGTCTGCGCCAGGTGTTGCAGATCAACCTGGCCCAGGCCATCTGGCAGGCGTGTCGCCAGAACAGGCTGCCGGAAAAAGTTCCCATCAATGGACAGGTCTCCTTCTCGAAAGATAACCTGTTAGCGGGGGACGCAACGCCATGATCAATATCATCGGATGGGATATAGGTGGCGCAAACACCAAAGCCGCCTGGGTGGCGTTCGAGCGGGGCCAGGTCAGCACAGTGCGAACTGCCTCTCGCCTTTACGAGATTTGGCGAGACAAGGAGCAACTGTCACCACTCCTCCGGGACATGCTGGCCCAGGTAACATCAGTACCCCCTCAGGCCATGGCCTTGACCATGACCGCTGAACTCTCTGATGTGTTTCGCAGTAAACGCGAAGGAGTCCTTTTTGTCTTGGAAAGTGTGGCTGCGGCCTTTCCCGACTTGCCTGTCTACGCCCTGTGCCTGGCTGGCGAGTTTGTCCCGCTGGCCGAGGCCCGGACGCGGCCCCTGGACTTGGCCGCCGCCAATTGGCTGGCCACGGCTCTCTTTGTGGCCGAGCAGTATGGAGATGGACTGCTGGTGGACATAGGCAGCACCACCACCGACATCATCCCCATCCAGAATGGCCGGGTGGCTTGCCTGGGACGCACCGACTTGGATCGTCTGCTGGCAGGAGAGTTGGTTTACAGCGGGCTGTTACGCACTCACCTGGCAGCCATTGTCCATCACGTGCCGGTGCGCGGTCGCTCTTGCCCGGTGTCCGCAGAGTATTTCGCCATCAGCGGCGATGTCCACCTGATCCTGGGGCATATCCAGCCCGCAGACTATATCTGCCCCACACCTGATGGACGGCCCGCGACAGTAGAATATGCCCGCGAGCGGCTGGCCCGATTGGTCTGCGCTGACCTGGAAATGTTAAGCGCAGTGGAAGTGGACGAGATGGCAAACGCGATCTATCATCAACAGATGCGACAGATTCAAGAGGCGGTGCAACAGGTACTCTCCCGACTGCCCGGTCACCGGGAATTGCCCCTGGTGGCTATGGGCGGGGGAGCCTTCCTGGCAGTTCAAGTCGGGCAGCGGCTAGGGCTAAAGGTGATAGATTGGGCAGCGCACTGGGGCCACGAGGTATCGGAAGTGGCCCCCTGTTTGGCAGCGGCTCATCTGCTAGCCGAACAGTTGGAAGCCGGGTCGCATTGAAAATGTCTGAACAAGTTATCGCACTGAATGTACTCAAAGTCGGTGGAAGCCTGAGCCGGCGGCCAGGGTTGCCGGCCCTGGGCCGAGAGATCGGTCGGCTGGGCGCGCAGCATAGCCTGCTGGTGGTGCCGGGGGGTGGAGAATTTGCGGACACCGTGCGGGATCACTACCGCCGTTACCCTCTCAGCGAAACGACCGCCCACCGCATGGCGCTATTGGCGATGGATCAGTACGGTTGTCTCCTGGGCGACTTGGTACCCGACAGCGTCTTGGTGACAGACCTCTTGATGGCCCGACGGGCAGCCGCAAGCCGCCAGACGCCTATCCTGCTCCCCAGTTCACTCCTGATCCAGGCCGATCCGCTCCCGCATTCCTGGCAGGTCACTTCCGATGCCATCGCGGCATGGGTCGCCGGGCTGGTGCATGCGCCCCGACTGATCTTGCTGAAAGACATGGACGGGCTTTTCTTATCTGACCCGACACAGAACGAAATGGCCGGACTGCTTTCCCTGATAGCAGTGAAGGAGTTGGCACATCATCGCGGCGGTGTAGACGAATACTTGGCGACTGTTCTGACCTCAGTTGATATAGATACTTGGGTGATCAACGGCCAGCACCCGGAACGGCTGGCCGAGCTATTGCAGGCCGGACGGACGCAGGGCACACACATCACTCACGGTCTGGATCGTCTTGAACAGGCAAGGCGATGACTGCCCGCAGCCGCCGCACCCGTTCCACGTCCAATGGCCCGGCGCGACGGCCGTCCTGACATACCGCCGAGCGCACGCCAGCCACATCGGCCCCGAGGTCTTGCACCAGGGCCAAGTCTTGCTCCTGGAGCGAGCCGGCCAGGGCAAAGAGCAGATGACGGGCATGAGCCTCAACCGCCAGAACCTTGAGCGCTTCCGGCGAAAGAAAATCAAAGAGGCGCCGCCCGTCCTTGATGGCCGTGTCGAACATGCAGCCGGCCACCCCAGCCGCTTGCGCGATACGCGGCAATGACAGCGGGGGGAGCAACCCGATTTGCCTAGACTGCACGTCTACCACTCGTTGGGCGTCTGCGTAACCTGCCGCAATGATTGCCACATTGGGGAACGCGCTGACAGCTTGCTGGACCTCTTGCAACAAGCCGATGGCCTCAGCCTCGGTCCCGGGGCCCCATAACCCAACCTTGATATAGTCCGCACCGCAGGTGGCCGCACCCAACGCCGCCAGGGCAGCCGTGCCGGGCAGGTTGGGCATATCGCCGATGGCGGCGCTCACCGGCAACGACCGGGGCGCCATCGCTCGCACTCCCTGGATTACCCGAGGAAAATGTGCTCCCAGAGAGCCTTCAGCAGGGTTCTTGACGTCGAGGATGTCGGCGCCGCCGGCGATGGCCCATCGAGCCTCTTCAAGGCTTGTCACGCTGACTAATAGTTTCATCGGGTCTCTCCTATCACGTGTGTTGACAGGCCATTTTCTCCATGATATATTGGACTGGCATTTGACTCGTTTTGAGATGGAGACACAAGTGCTAACTTTTACCGAACCATCCACTGGGTGTGAGGGCCAAGTCGCCGAGGGGCACTATCTGGAAACCACCGACGGCCTGTTCTTTGCCGTGAAAGGGTTCGTGCATCCACCTTCGCGGTTCGTAGCCATTCTCCGTTATGCGTCCGACTCTCACAGAGGGAACCGGGAGAAAAACGGGCGTCATTACCGCCGCCTGTATCACTTTGACGAGCAAGAGCAACTACTGAGAGAGCAGTATCCTCATTATCTGGTCTTTGACACCACTTGTCAAGCAGCTCTGCAGAGCGTACCCCACGAATACCTGAAACAGATTTATGATCCTTCCGCTCGCCTGTTAGACTTACTAGATCAGGAAAACCTGGAACCAGTTGAGCGAGACGCCGTAGGATTTGCCCGCCTCTTGCAGCAAGAAGCGCAAGTGCCCTGGAGCAGCCTCGGTCTTTCCGGCTCGCTGCTCATCGGACTGCATACTCCAAGCTCTGACCTCGACCTGCAGGTTGGTGGCGTTCAAAGCTCTTGGGCCGTCCAACAAGCCCTCAAGCGATTGTTAGCTGGTGAGACGGGTGAGGTCCGCCCGCTTGACGAGCAGGGTGTGCAGGAACTCTACACTTCGCGCGTGGCCGATACCCGCCTGTCTCTTTCGGATTTTGTTGGCAGCGAACGCGAAAAGGTCATCCAAGGGCGATTCCGCGAACGGCCCTATTTCATCCGCTTTCTCAAAGCGCCGACCGAGGTTGATGAAAAGTATGGTGATCGCCTTTACATCCCGCTGGGCCGAGTAGGAATTGAGGCGACGGTCACTGATGCCGGCGAAGCTATCTTTACTCCCTGTCGCTACGCTGTGGACAAGGTGCGATTTCTTGGTGACCCTCAGGTCGAGGGCCTGTCAGAGATCGTCTCCTTCCGGGGCCGTTTCTGTGAACAGGCGCAGGCAGGGGACGTGGTCCAGGTTTCTGGAACGTTGGAACGAGTGCAAGTCAAGGATGGACGCAGTTGGCATCGCCTGCTGTTGGGGAATCATCCCGAAGATACTATGCTCGTGCGGAGGTAGAAGATGAAAGAGAAGCGCATCGCTTGGGCGATCACCGGCGCCGGCCACCTCCTGGCCGAAAGCGCCGAGCGGTTGTTGCGCCGTGATAACGTGGACATTTTCCTCTCGCGAGCTGCGGAAGAAGTCGTGCGCATGTACGGGCTGAAAGAGCGCATCTACAACCACGGCGCTAAGGTCTATCGGGAAACCCTGTCCAGTTCGCCGCTGGTCGTCCGTTTTTCGCAAGGCACTTATCGTGTCCTGGTTGTAGCGCCGGGTACTTCCAATTCAGTGGCCAAATTCGTTTACGGCATTTCCGATTCTCTGGTGACCAACTTGTTCGCCCAGGCCGGCAAATCCCGTGTGCCCATCATCGTCCTCCCCACCGACCTCGCGCCAGAGATGGATTCTGCAGGCCCGCACGGAGACCTGATCAAGGTCTACCCCCGCCCCATTGACCTGGAGAATACAGACAAACTCAGAAGGATGGCCGGGGTCACGGTGGTGGCCAGCATTGAGGAGATTGAGCGATGCCTCGATACTTGTTTGTGACCGGTAAGCTGGCAGCTCAAGCATTGGAGCAAGTCCTGGCTAAAATGTCGCCCGATTTCGACTACGAGATTGCCGTTCTTCCCATTTCCGTGGCGGCTCTGATGAACACCCCCTTTGTGGCCAAGAAGCTGCCGAGTGCCAAAGGTTGCGATGTGGTCATGATTCCAGGCCTCTGCCGGGGCGACCTGGCTCCCATCGCCGACAAGGTGGGAGCGCAGGTTATCCGGGGGCCCAAAGACCTCAAAGGCATCCCAGCCTCATTTGGGAAAGAGCGCCATCTGGAAGGCTATGGCGACTACAAGGTGAAAATCCTGGCGGAGATTGTAGAGGCCTATCAACTCAGCCTGGAACAAGTCCTGGCCCAGGCAGAGTATTTCCGGGCCAGCGGAGCCGACATCATTGATCTGGGCTGCCCGGTGGAAGGAAATTTCCCTGGTGTCGAAAGGGTGGTGGCTGCCCTGAAAGACCGCAGCTTTGTGGTCAGCCTGGACACCTTTAGCACCGAGGACATCCTGCAAGCCGACCAGGCTGGCCTGGATGTGCTCTTGAGCGTCAACTCCCGTAACCTGGAACTGGCCCCACGCCTCAAGTGCCGGGTGGTGGTGATCCCTGATTTCGACCAGGGACTGGAATCGCTCGAACGCAACATCGCTCGTTTAGAAAGCTGGGGCGTGCCTTATATCATTGATCCCATTCTAAACCCCATCAGCTTTGGCTTCACCGAGTCACTTTATCGTTTCTACGAGACGCGCCGACGGCATCCCCAGGCCGAGATACTCATGGGGCTGGGCAACCTCACCGAGTTGACGGACGCCGATTCCACTGGCATCAATGCTGTGATGGCCGGCATCATTACCGAGTTGAACATCAACTACGTCCTGACCACCGAAGTCATCAGTTGGGCGCGGGGCGCTGTGCGCGAGCTTGACCTGGCCCGCAAGCTGATGCATTATGCATGCACGAATCACACCCTGCCCAAGCACGTGGACGATGGCCTGATCACCGTCAAGGACCCACCGCATGAGCACTATACCGAGGAAGAGTTGCGCGCCATGCAAGCCCAAGTGCGGGATCGGAATTTTCGCATCTTTACCGACGATGAGAATATCTACGTCTTCAACAACAAGCTGTTCATCAAGGACACGGATATTCGGGCCATCTATGCCCAACTGAACGTGGACGATGCCTCACATGCCTTTTACCTGGGCAAGGAACTGCAAAAGGCAGTCCTGGCTGTGCGCCTGGGAAAAGCGTACACGCAAGAAGAAGAGTTGCGGTGGGGATACTTGAGCAAGGAAGGTGCAAGTGACACAGGCGACGACGCGCAAGCCGAAGGATAAGGATTTCGTCGAAACACAGGAAGGGCTGCTTTTCTGCGTGGTCGGCTATCTCCACCCGCCCGACAAATACACCGCCTACCTCAAGTATTCTCCCGCCCAGGAAGGCCGCTGGCAGCGAGGCGGGCAGGCCTATCACCGGGAACTGGCTTATTACCATGCCCATCAAGTGGGACAGACGTTAGATACGCTGCAGGCAAGCTATCCCGGCTATGTTCACTATTGTCCGGTGCGGAATATGCTGTTCTCCATGGTGCCGCAGGATCGGGTGCTGACCTATTACCACCCCAAGGAGCGCCTGGCCCAACTTGTCACGTCCCCCAGCGATCCTCTGGAAGAACAAGTAGCCAAGTTGGTCGAGTCCATCCGAGAAACCACCGGCATTCCCCTGGCTCAACTGGGCATCACCGGTTCTGTTCTGCTGGGTATTCACGATCCTGGCTTTTCGGATATTGACCTCACAGTCTATGGCCGTGAGAATGCCCTCTTGCTCAAAAAAGCCATGGCCGAACAAAGCATTCCGGGCATATCCCTCCTGGATGAAAGTTTCCTGGGAAGCTGGAGCCAGGAAATAATCGAGCACCATAACCTGACCGACGCACAGGTGCGCTGGTTGGTGGCCCGGCGATGGAACTTTGTCTATTACGGCCAACGGCGGTACCTCTCGCTGCACCCCACCCGGTCCGATGACGAAATCCACGAGGTGTATGGTGATCACACCTACCAAGACGTTGGAGTAGCGCGGCTGCAAGCAATCATCTCGGATGCTTCCGAATCCATTTTCGTGCCTGCCATCTACCGCCTTGACCGGGTCAAGATCATGGAAGGGCCGGCTGTGCCAGTGGTAGAAATCTGCGCCTACGAGGGCCTCTTTGGTCAGGCCGCGGATGTGGGCCAGACAATAGAGGCTCAAGGCAAGCTGGAAGAGCTAGACGGCGGCCCGTTGCACCGACTGGTCATCGGCAGCAGCCGAAGGACCGGCGCGGAATACATGGTGCCGGTGAGCCTGTGATCATAGAAACCATTTTCTCCACCCTAGATGAATTCGGGCAGCCCAATTTCGCTCCGATGGGCATTCTCTGGGGCGAAGAAGAGGTGACTGTGCGCCCATTCCGCGACACCCGTACCTATGGTAATCTGATTGCCACAGGCTATGGTGTGGCTAATGTGACCGACGACATTCTGGCCTTTGTAAGGACTGCTCTAGACAACGCCGTGTTACCCTGCTTTCCGGCTCAACATGTGCCAGGGGTGGTTTTCCAGGGAACCTGTTACTGGCGCGAGTTGGAGGTTGTGGCAGTTGCCGGAAATCGAGATCGGGCCGAGATTCGCTGCCGGGTGGTTGGCAAGGGCTGGCAGCGAGATTTCCTAGGCTTTAGTCGCGCCAGAGGAGCAGTGATCGAAGTGGCGATTCTGGCGACTCGCCTGCGCCTGCGTGACCGCGAAACTGTGCTAGAAGAACTGAGACGCTACGAAGAAATCGTGCGCAAGACCGGCGATGAAGCGGAAAGGGCCGCTTTGCAATATGTCCGTGAATTTGTAGGGAGGTGGACGTGTGACCATCGTAGTTAGGACACCAGCCCGTTTACACTTGGGGATCTTGGACACCAATG
>Ga0315279_10009146_pt1 | contig 11877 bp, 15 predicted proteins | sample YL17G06_20_MG_FD_203694 | JGI IMG/M metagenome (GOLD analysis project Ga0315279, IMG submission 203694) | Sediment microbial communities from Yellowstone Lake, YNP, Wyoming, USA - YL17G06_20 | ecosystem: Environmental > Aquatic > Freshwater > Lake > Sediment | place: USA: Wyoming | collected...
AGGACTTCTTTGATCATAAGTGAAAGGATTGTTGTCCGGGTCGTTGCTGCATGCTTCTATTCCGAAAATGTCATTCGCATTACATGATACAGTAGTTCCTGCTTGGCAGTTTCCAAAACCATCGCACGTTTCTTGTCCATTGCAATAAAAACCGTCCTCGCAAGAAGTTTGGGCTGGTTGAAAAATATCTATCGGACAATCATTGTTTATTCCATCACAATATTCTGCTACATCACACTGACCCGCAACTGCCCTGCACAATTCAGTTGACTTTGCATCAACTGGACAAGCAGCATTTGAACCAGTGCATGTCTCCTCCAAATCACACTGGCCTTGAGACGCGCCACAAACTGTTTGTGCCGGTTTGAATTGGCATGTTAAAGAATCGCAACAAGCATCAAACGGTGATTCACATTGTTCTCCTGATTCCATCACGCCATTACCGCAAACAGGAGTTGTTGTTCCTGTACATTGATCATTACAATAATTTGGCTGTCCGTTGTTCGCTCCATCATCACAAACTTCTGGTCCGTTTACATTTCCGTCGCCACAATATTCAGCAGATGTGCAGTCATTCCATCCACATTGAGCGTTACAGGATTGTGTTCCTGCATAACCATTTATTGTACAGCTCTGGGAATTGCCATCGCAGACTTCTCCCGGATTAACTGTCCCATCGCCGCAATAATAATAAGTTACTGCAAGATAAGGGTCATAAGTTGTCCCTGAATATTCCTTTGTATAAAATCTTCCTCTATAGTCGTTCGATGAATCTTCAGAAGAATCTTTTAATTCCCAGCCATAATTTGTCGTTCCACTCAAAAATGATTGAACGTCAGATGCAACATCCCATGATTTCCAAACATTGTCAGATGTTCCTGTTGAAGCGGATGAAGTTGAACTTGCCGCAATGGTTGGCTGGTTGTTCCATGTCACTCCCGATTCTGTCCATGAACTTGTTGCTTTGTAGATATTGTATGTCCTGTCTGCTCCCGGGGCATCGTACATGTACAAGTAAACTCTTGCTGATGTTATTGTTGAACCGGAAGGTATGGATGACAAATCAAATTGGACTAGAGTACGCTCATTTTCATAATACGCGCCGTAAAAGTGATAATGATAAGATTCCACATCCATTTCATCTGCAGTGCCATAATTAGTGGTCGGATTTTCTTGATTCACATGGGAATCCTGAGATGCTGGCAAATTTGCAGTTGTTCCAGTTACACCAAAAACAGGTAAAATGAAATTAAAAGCGAAAAATGCCATGACAGCTAGAAACAAAACAAGGAAAGATATTTTTACAGAACCCTTGCTCATCAGTGTGCCGAATTTTTCTCCGTTTAAGGCTGACATAGTGATTACTAGAAAGTAGTTAAAGTATTTAAGCTTTACTATTTAATGAAAATTTCTTTTATACCGTTTTGCAGCAGAAAATAACGGAGAAATTTTGACATGGAAAATGGAAAAATTTCCAAAAAGCAAACTTTATATGTGGTATCAAGGTATATCAACCTCACCGCAAAGAATATAGGCACCTTGGCCCAGCCGGATTTATTCTCTCGCAGCCATAGTATAGCCGTGGTTTGGCATGATAGGCATAGAAATGGTATTCCAGCTCATCGACACCAGCTGCATTATTATGATACTTGTCATAGAGCTGGCGCAGTATTTGGCTGACAGGCGCAGCAGGGTTGTTAGTGAAGGCATGGCAGGCATCGCTCTGCCGACAATGGCAGTCGATGTTGACAAAGCAGTCCAGTAAAATTCCTGCAGCAGCTTGGTTTCTTTAGCCTTGACGTTTTTGTGTTTCATATGGATTTATATTTTTATGCCATGGTAGTTAATTTCATGGAACCTAGTTTCATGGAGCCAGTCGACATGTACGGAAAACTGATGAAACTGATAGAACCTGGGGAGCAGAAAGGCGACGGCTTTGCAGTGTTAATCGATGAAGAGCAAGTGACAGACATTTGCAAGAGTTTCACACTGTTCGAGACTCTGAAAATGCAGGCATCCAGCATAGCCGAAAACATTCTTCGGGAATATGGAGAGAAGGATGAAACCCCGGATTATGAAATTGTTAAAAAGCGATTCAAACGCGATGTTGGAGCTTGCGCGTTTATGCTGCTTTCTCCAGCAAGGAAATATTAATTTTATCCTTCGTCATGATTGCTTACGGCCACACTTTCATTCCATACGGCTGGCGCCACAGTTCCCTTTGAATCTCTATGGCTTCCGGAGAAAGTATGTCCATGGAAATTTTTTTCGGCCTGACAGTTTTTCCATCGAAAGTAACAAACTTCAAATTTTCGAGCCTTTTAGCACCAGAATAAAACTGCGAATAACGCCCCATTTCGCGGCTAAACTCATGCAAAGAAATGCCGCTCTCACCACGCTGGACTGCCGCGTCCAGTACGCTTACCGGATTGAATTTGCTTAGGTTTGAGGAATATCTGATTTCAGAAATGATCCTCGGATATCCGTAATAGCCGAAAAATTTGTCACCGCAATAATAAATTTTTTTGCCTGGGTAGACTCTTCGATGTAAAACTGCCGTCATGTTGGTTTTTACCAAGGTAAAAGCGGCTCCGCCGATGCTTTCTGCCAATGGATCCGCATTTACACTATATAACACACTGCTTATATGCGGCTTCACTATTAGTCCTTTCAAATCAAAAAATCTTCCGACCTCCTTGTCGAACAATCCTAGCTCGAGAAATTTGCCAGCTTCTCCGTACAAAATCTCCTTGCCTTCTTCGGGCCTTATTATTTTGCATTCATGCTGACCGCTCATGCTAGAAAATGGACACGTTAAACTTATAAGATTCATGATTTTTTGCTTTCAATCTCAGCAACCTGCTTCCTCACCTTCGCTATCGCGTCTATGTTGACAGACATGCTGTCTATGCCGCACTTGACAAGGTAGCCGACAATCTCCGGGTAGTTGCTCGGCGCCTCTCCGCATATGGAAGTCTCGACGCCGTGTTTCTTGCAAACATTTATCACGTCCTTGAACATCTTCAAAACTGCAGGATGCGTTTCCGTAAAAAGCGAAGCAAGCTTTGCATTGTTCCTATCGACACCAAGCGTCAGTTGCGAAAGATCGTTGCTGCCGAAACTGACAAAGGAAATTCCCTCCTTGCACAGCCTTTCTATGTCCAGCGCTGCTGCTGGTGTTTCGATCATCAGCCCAAATTTTACAGTGCTCGGCAGTTTGACTTCGTGCGCAATTTCTTTAGCCTTACTCACTTCCTCGACGTTTATGACAAAAGGAAGCATTACATCAACATTAGTGCAGCCTTCCTCGTGCAATCTTTTTATTGCCTCGAACTCCGCCTTCAGCAGTTCCGGCTCGTCCAGGCTTCTTCGAATGCCGTGCCATCCCAGCATGGGATTGTCCTCGTGCGGCTCATGCTCGCCGCCTTCAAGATTTCTGAACTCGTCCGAGCGGGCGTCTAAAGTCCTGACCCACACGCGCTTCGGCTTGAACGCCTTTGCTATAGGCCTTATTCCATCAACTAAAATTTGCGTGTACTTTTTGCTTCTTCCTTCCCTTACAAGCTTTGCCGGATGCACGCCGGATTGTGTAATCATGTGCTCTACGCGCAGCAGTCCGACGCCATCAGTAGCTTTTGCAACCGGCTCGAGGTTTATCGCAAACGCAAGATTGACCTTTATTTTCGTTTTCGTTTTTTTGCTGATAGGAATTTCAGCAACTTTTTTTTCAACAATGTCAAGCTTGCCTTCATAAACTAAACCTTTGTAGGCATCTACAGTCACAACTTCGCCGTCTTTCAGAATTTTCGTGGCAGTTTGTGTCCCGACTATGACAGGCAGTCCCATCTCCCTTCCAACTATACTTGCGTGGCAAGTCGTGCCCCCCTCCTCTGTAACAATCGCTACGGACCTGCTCATCGTCACAACCATGTCAGGCGATGTCATGCGTGTGACAAGTACGTCTCCCTGCCGAACCTTTGCCAAATCATTCAGCGTTTTGACAATTTTCACAACGCCTGCAGCAATCCCAGGAGAAGATCCCAAACCTTTTAATATTATTTTACCTTTCAGCTCAATTTTCTCTCTTTTGGCTTCGGTCGTGACAGCCCTTGTCTGGACGACGTAAACTTTGTTGTCCTCCACAGCAAACTCGGCGTCCTGTGCTTTTTTATAATGTTTCTCCAGCAGTACGCCGTATTTCGCAAGCAGTATGATTTCCTCGTCAGTCAAAACTTGTGTGTTGACCAAGTCCCTCGGCACCGCAACTTCAACAGTCTTGCCGCCAGCGCTCCTTATCATCTGCCTCTCCTTCCTGCCGATTTTCTTATCCATAATTTTTCCTTTTTTCGAAATCGTGTAGCGGTCCGGCTCGACCTTGCCTTGCACAAGCATCTCTCCCAGGCCCCAGCACGATTCGATTATGACCTGGTCCTCGTTTGTGACTGGATTGACTGTGAACATCACACCGCTTTTCTCGGAATTTATCATGCGCTGAATAATCACACAAATGCTTGACTCGGTTACGCCTTGCTTGCTCCTGTAGAAAATTGCCCTCGGCTCGAACAGCGAGGCCCAGCATTTCTTCACCGAGTGTATCAAATCAAAGTTGCCTTTCACGTTGAGGAATGTCATCTGCTGTCCTGCGAATGAGGCTTTCGGCAGGTCTTCAGCAGTCGCAGAACTTCTAGCAGCAACAAAGACAGGCTCCTTTCCAGAAAGTTTTTCATATGTTGCGATAATATCAGATTTCATTTTTTGCGGCATCTCTCGGCTGACTATCAGTTTTTTTATCTCGCTAGATGTTTTAACAAGCTTCTGCGTGTCTTCCACGTCGCATTTTTCTATAAGTTGTTTAATTTTATTTTTTATTCCAGTGACCTCTATAAATTCGTCAAACGCTTTCGTTGTCACGTTGAAGCCTGGCGGCACTGGCAGTTTCAGTTGTGCCATTATGCCGAGGTTGAAGCCCTTGCCGCCTACAAGGCCGAAGTCGTCCTTTTTTACCTCGTCGAACCAGAGGATGTATTTCATGATTTAATTTTGATTTTTGTTAATAAATTAAAAATATTGGTTGGTTCGGTAAGCAACGCCGACGAATGTCATAAATTTTCGAGAAGAAGTTACTCTTCCACTTCAAGCCTTGTCGTTACAGGCAGCTTAAGGCTTATCCTGCGCATCGCAGCCTTTGCTATTTCGAAATTCTGCTTGTTGACGCTTATCGTCATCATCCTCTGGCCGACGCGCACCTGCGCTGCCGTGGTTGAGGGATGGCCGAAGTTGTGCCTCATGCCTTGCGAGTAGCGGTCTGCTCCTGCGCCCTGAGCAATCGAGTGCTCGCGTATGACGTGATGCGGGAAGACCAATATCTTGAAAAAGAAGTTCGTGCCCAATTTTGCCTCGAGAAATTTCGTCGCGACTATCCTCGACGCTTCCAGAGCATTGTCCCTTATCTGCGCAGTTTCCTTTGACACGAGGTTAAGTCTTACGTCGTAGTCGCCCTGCTTCGAGCCCATCTCGAACTGGTGCGTTTTCGGGAATGGAACACCGACTACGTAACTCTTGCGCGGCTTGCTCCTGCTCACTCTCGTGTAAGGCCGTTCAAGCTTCTTCGTGGTTCTACCAGGTCTCAAAGGCATAGCATCACTTGTTGAAGTATGTTATATTGACTTATAAATTTATTCTTTTTATGTTTTGTTAATGTCAGTATTTTTATTCGGAAAAATTTCTAAGAAGATGGCAGTAACAGCTAAATTGTTTGGAACAATTTTATGCACACTTGTTGACCCAGGTGGAGGTTAGAGATTCCACAGCAGAATAGTTAAGATGACCGTTCTTGCATATGTATTGTCCTGGTTTGTCTATAACCTTCTCTAGTTTTGATTTACATTCCTCGCATCTTTTGTATTTTCTATTTTTTCCAACAACCGTAATCAGTAGGGGTTTCATATTTTTTAATAGCTGATTATTAATATTTATAGATTTTAATAAATTATTACAAAACTCAAAACTACATTCGGAACTACTGACATGGCTGAAAAACCTTAAATATGCCCGAAAAACCAAAGAATAATAGAAACATGGAGGTGTAATAATGGCTTACGCTGTCAAGTCCGCAGTAAGGGGTCTTCTGAAAGGCGTTAGAGCAGGAGGAGACTTTTTCAAAGAATTGGACAATAAAATTGCTTGGAAAGTTAAAAGAGCAACTGAAAGAGCGAAAGCGAATGGGCGCAAAACAGTCCGCGCGTGTGACTTGTAAGGGATTTTATTTTTTTATCCCCGCTTTTCTTTGTTAATCTATTTTTTCTTTCGAATGGCGATTTCTATAATTCATAAGATAAACTACAAGCGCTGTCCTCAATTTCTCTAAGCCCTCTGTCGACAGTTTTTTGGCGGAATATTTCTCACGCCCTTTCTCAGCCTGAAGAATCATATTAAATGCAAAAGATTCGTTGCATGTAGATAGGTAAGCTTCCCCAGTCTGGCCGTATCCTCTGGTTCTGATAAAAAATCCTGTACTCTTAATATCTTTCTTTACTTGCAAGGTTATACCATTTGCCGTAATCAAGTCTCCAAACTTGTCTTTCCCATATTCTACAGTGCGCGCCATAAACTAACCCGCTTCCCGATTAATAATCAAGCAAAAAGAGATTTAAAGGTTTGCTAAATTAGCTCTTCTTCAAAAATATTTCCAGTATTTGTTGTTAAAAAGCGCAAAAACATTTATTAACTTTATTTACGAAATATTTAAAATGGTAAAACTCGTTGTCGGCTTGACAGGCACGCTCGGCTCCGGCAAGGAAACGGCGAAGGAAATCATAAAGAGGAACCTCAGCTGCTACTATGTCACTTTATCAACGATAATCCGCGGCGAGCTTGAGAAGAGGAAGGCGAGCTTCAATCGAACATCGCTGCAGGACATGGGCGACCAGATGAGGAAGCAGTACGGCACGCATATTCTGGCGCTGCTGGCAGTGGAGTATCTTCCGCGGGACAAGGAGATAATAATCATCGACGGCATACGCAACCCTGGAGAAGTGGAGTGGCTGAGGAAGAAGTTCGGCAGGGATTTTGTAATGATTGCCATAGACGCGCCGCAAAGCGTAAGGTGGGAGAGGATGCAGAAGCGTGCGAAGAGGACCGACCCGAAGACTTTCGAGGAGTTTCTCGTCGCGGAGAAAAGGGATATTGGCGAGGGGCAGCCTGACTACGGCCAGCAGGTTGCGGCATGCATGAAGATTGCTGACATAACGATAGTAAATGACGGTAGTTTGCAGGATTTTGAGGATAAAATAAAGCAGGCGTTCAAGTGAAATAAACTTAAATGTTTTTATCGTAATTTTAGTTATATGAAAAACACGCGTGAAATGAATGGCTATCAACTCACATGGTATATTCTTAGTCAGTTAGCAAATAGAGCCGGTATGTATTTTGTTGGAAAGATGAATAAACATAAATTACTTTCGTTGGATCAAGTCAGAAAATTTAATAAAATATATACAAAGTACTCACTCGAAGAGTCATTAGAAATAGTTGTCATTGAGAACGAATGCAGAGAATTAATATGGGACTGACTTTTATGAAAAGAGGGTATAAAAGAATTCCTGACGTATTAAAAAAAATAAAAAAATATCCAAGTTATTTTGATCGGGAAGAACGTATACTTTCTTTAAGCAACAAATGAACAAACTTGCACCAGAATTATTTTTTATTAATCATTCCTCTTCTACTTCAAATATTCCCAGCATCTTCTTCCTCTTTTCCCTCTTTTTCTTGATGATCTTCAGGATTTTTTTCGCAGTCTTCTCCGCTTCTTTCGCAGATGCAACATCATTTCCGACGCCGCATGTGTTGCCTACGCCCACCATTATTATCGGCCCTCTTTCCCTTGTTGAAGAGATGTTATCCTCGACAAGCTTCACCGACCTGTCAACGGCAGCAAGAATCTCAGCCTTCATAGGCTGTATCGCCTCTTCCGCGCTCATCTTTATGATTATCGAATCCAGCGGCAGTCCTTTCTTAACAGCAATGTTCTCTATCCTCGCCCTGTCGACTCCTATGCCGCCTATTGCCACACCCACACCTTCAGCAACGCTTCCAGTCTTCTCGCCCTCAAGCTTTGCTGAAGCATCAACAGTTATTATCTTCGCTACCTTTCCGCGCGTCATTCTATCAACAGCCTTGCCGAGCTTGCCCAATCTTCCGCCCGGCCCTTTTGCCTTCATGACATAAACAGTCCTACCCTTTATCTTCCTCTTCGCCATGATAACATCTTCAGCCACATCAGTCACTCGTGAATTGCCTATCAGCTTCGCTGCAACCAAGCTTCCAGCAGCATCGCCTATCGGCCAGCCGTTCGACAGCGCTTCTGTGCCAGCAAGCAGAGCCTTCGCTATCCTCTCTGCAAAAGGTATCTGCATCTGCAGCAGGAAAGCGTACTGTATGCTTTTCGTTTTTTTCGTGAGCTCCAAATAATGGCGGATGATTTTTGTGACTTCGCTCAAAGACATCGCTCCGCTCAATCCCATCATGATGTTGGCCTGTTCCTCTGCGTTTTTCTTTGGCGCAACCTGCTTCACGAAACTCTTGAACCTGTTCTCGGAGTAGTCGTAAAGGTGTTCGATCTTCTTCAGGATGCCGTACGGATCCAAACTGACAGGACCGATTGTGAAGAACTCTAGAAAGTTATCGATCTGCTGCTTCAATTCCTTCGTAGGCGTCTTCGCTATCTTCCTCAGCACAATTCCCTTTCCTTTGTCTGTCATGATCTCCAAGGTATTGACAAACTGCTCTGATTTTGCAACGATCTGGTAGAGTATCAGCCTCTGGCCGAAGAAGACGGAGACGAAGATGAAAACAAACCACAAAGCGTTGACAGCCATGCCGAACCAGTCGAAGGCCGCGACGCTGAACGCGAACGCGTTTGACGCCGACCCGGTCGCAGACTGGAAGGTTGCAAGCGCGCTGTACATGCCTCCCATGTCAGGCACTGTGAAAACGAAATAGTACTGCCCGCCGCCCAGCTCTTGGAGCGAACCTGATGCAACCACTTCATTGTCAGGCGAATAGATTTGTATCGTCCCGCTGCCGCCAGTCACAGGCCTGCCGTTCTCGTCCTTCGCAAAGATGTTGATCCTGCCGTCTGCATAGGCCTTGTAGTCCGTGGCGCCGCTTATGTCTATCACAGGCTGCGCTGCCGCGATTTGCGAAAAAATGAAAATAAGTGTCAATAGTAAAAACGCTGCGAGCGCGATTTTTTTGTTCAATTGCCCACCAACAGGAATTTTTATTGCAGTTATTTTAAATGCTTAATTATGCATTAATATATTATTCGGCATTAATAAATGTTTTAGACTGATGTTCGAGGCCGGATTGATGGCCGAGGTTTGAAGATGAAGTGGAAAACGCTTGTATTGGTTCTGCTTGTGGTCGCGATAGCCAGCATGATAGGCTTCAGCTACTACTTCGGCGGGCCGAACTATATTGATATGCTGAAAAAACCATTCGGCGAAATCACATCCTTCATGACAAAGGCTGTTTTCGGAACAGGCAATCCTTTTGCAGTGATGCTTGACACGAGCAAAGAATCGTTCAACGGTCTGACATTCAATCTAGTCAACTCCACTGTGAAGCTCGAAGGCAGCATAGTCTACATGAAAATAGGCGACACAATTGTCAACAAAGCAGAGAAAATTATCATAGGCAACATAAATGGTGAAGCCTCAGTGTCGCAAGAAGGAATAGTGACAGTCAAGGGCGAGACGGCAAGCATTGCTGTTAACGATGTCTTCCTGTCGCAGACCGGGAAGAATCTCAATGTCGAAGTTGCAATCACGTCAGGCAAAATCTTCCTGTCGTCGATAGCAGAGGACAAGCTTTCCTTCCCGCAGGCCACTGGGCAGCTGACAGTCGGACTGAAGACGCCGACGGTAAGCAGCCTCGATGCAGCGAAGCTGGAGATGAGCGACTTCCGCGGCTCGCTTAGTTTCGGCGAGAAGGCGGAGCTGGAAGGGACCGCTACGAAGATTGTCGTAAACGGCCAAGAGATTTCTGTGACGCTGCAGTAGGTCTGAAATTTACAACCACTTGTTAAACCATTTGATAGTTTCCTTAAATAAAATTTTTTGATGCTTTTCCAACGAAAATCCATGATCTGCATTTTTAATTATGAGCAGCTTTTTGGGCTGTTTTGCATTTTTGTACAATTTGTATGCCTGACCTGCATTTACATCCTGATCATTATCTCCATTGGCTATAAGAACAGGGATGAAAACCTTTCTTATCGATTTGTATGTTGCATATCTGAAATCATCTTTGACAGAATTCGGTGTCACTTTATGACCTGCGAAATACAAATGACCCTTCCTTTTGAGATCGTCCAGAAGGCTAGGACTCCACAAATCCTTGTTATCAGCAACACCCGCCCAACTTGCTATGCATTTGACTCTTTTGTCTTTTGAAGCTGTGATAATGACGTTCATCCCACCCATGCTATGCCCTACCAAACCTAACTTTTCATGATTTATTTCACTCAAAGATTTCAAAAATTTTATTGCATTTTGTATATCGGCTAGAGAGTTTGTCGTGTTGTAATCTTCATACCTGCCTTCAGAATCGCCAACGCCTGCATGGTCAAACCTCAGCACAGCATAACCATTCTTTGCAAAATGTCTTGCAGCTTTGACAAAAAAATAATATGGATTGCCCATTTTGGTGGCATTCCAGCCATGACACATCAATATTATATTGGGATTTTTCTTGTTAGGCAAATGCACTATTCCCACAAGCTGCTTGCCTCTGCTTTTAAAAGTAACTGGTATTTCTTTCATTTCATCACTTTATTCTATTTCCTTTGATTATTTGATAAAGATTTCTCCATATGAACCCATGAAGCATCTAATTTATAAACCCCGCAAACAAAAGCTGAGTTAGGAGGTTGTTATTTATGGAAAGAAGGGAACGAAAGTTTGAAAGATACGATTATGACGAGGTGCCGAAGGTGGCGCTGTTCGTCGACGGGCCGAACATGCTCAGGAAGGAGTTCATGGTCGACCTGAGGGAGCTGAAGAAGAGGCTGCAGAAGTACGGCCGCGTTGTTATTGCTCGGGTTTTCTTGAACCAGTTCGCGCCTGAAAAACTTATCGAAGCGGTGATCAATGAAGGATTCGAGTGCGTGATGATCATGGCCGAGCAAGACGAGGAGGCCAGCGATGTCGATGTTGCATTGGCAGTTTCAGCGACAGAGGTGATGCTGACTAAAGACATAGACGTCATCGCTCTAGCAACACGCGATGCTGACTTCTTGCCTGTCATACTGAAGGCTAAGGAGTACGGCAAAAAAACAGTAGTGCTTGGCGCTGACCCGGGATTTTCCATATGCTGCAGGAATGCTGCGGACTATGTGGAGAATTTGTAAGCAGTATCGTCTGGTTGAAGTTTATATTTTAGTTTAAATATCTTAGCATTAATCTAAAAACTATGGGAAAGCATACTGGTTTCACGCAGAAAGTTAGGGAACTTTTAAGGGAAGAGCCAAGGTCGTCGAAAGAAATAATGCAATTGTGCAGACACTTAACAACGAAACCCCCATCAGAAGCGTTATACCTGGCAAAGGATATTCATCATGTGGGAAGAACTGGATTATGTGTTTACTACATAGAAGATGAGGAGAAGGCAAGAGAAAAACTTGAAAAATTGCGCTCGGAAAACAGGCAAAAATATCATTTGGGGAAACTGCCCCTTAATCCTAAAATTGAAATGGCCATCGATATGTTCACTGGATTTGATTTAGAGCTTTCAGCAACTGATGTTTGGAAGGAAAGGGGTGGCCATTATGGGGATGTTCGTAAGGCACTGCGTGAATATGAAAAATCTGGAGTA
>Ga0315279_10009147_pt1 | contig 11874 bp, 5 predicted proteins | sample YL17G06_20_MG_FD_203694 | JGI IMG/M metagenome (GOLD analysis project Ga0315279, IMG submission 203694) | Sediment microbial communities from Yellowstone Lake, YNP, Wyoming, USA - YL17G06_20 | ecosystem: Environmental > Aquatic > Freshwater > Lake > Sediment | place: USA: Wyoming | collected...
ACACGGGCTGGGGGAGCCAGTCACCTAACCCAGGGTATAATGCTCATGCTGACTTCAATCGTGATGGATGGCTTACCCTGGCGGACAGGACGATAATGTACACTTACTGGGCTCAACATGGAGACCTGGTGTGATATTGCTCAACACGGTTGAAGAGGTTAGTAGCTATCAGCCTTCAGCTTCATACCGACTGTTTTTTCATTTTTGCTCTGTCGTTTTGCCTTTGCCCTTTGAGTTTTCAGCCTATTCATAAAGTTAGTGTGGTGATATAGTAATGAAATAAACGTTTATTACGGAGGTAAAAATGATTAAACTCTGGAAATTCCTCTCAGTTTTAATTATCCCTCTGATGTGTTTAGGGCTGCTGTTGGTGCCGGGGGCCCAACAAGCTTTGGCTGCCAGCCCTGATTGGGGCTATGAAATCCAGCCCAACATAACCACGGTGGGATTCAATGAGGACTTTAACGTAACTGTGTCGGCGGTATGTTATGCCGAGAACGCGGATACATGGCAGATAATGGTAGATTTCGACGAGACTTATCTTCAGGTAATTAATATAACGAGGCCTGCGACCTTGCCGACTGGGGACGCTCCTGACCCTTATCCTGGCGAGCCAACTCTGAATAATACTGATGGCTGGGTTTATGATGGATACGGTGTGCCAGTTGCGGTGCCGCTAGTCACCGTCAATGTGACTTTTGCTGCATGGACGATACACTTTCGCAGTAATAACGTTACTACTGGGAGCACCTATCTGAACTTTGTTTTTGTTAACCCCTATTTTTCTCCCCAGGTTTTTCTGGGAGGGCCGGATTACCTCAATTGGGCCCACGTGGTAAACGGCACGGTGAAAATTGGGGGACCGCCAACTATCTCCGTCAGTCCGGACAACCTCACCTTCAATGCTATTGAGGAAGGAGAAAACCCTCCAGACCGGACGCTAGAGGTATGCAGCTCGGGAACCGGTACATTGGACTGGTCGCTGACTGATGATGCTGCCTGGCTCAGTGAAACTCCGGCGAGCGGCAGTCTTGGTGCCGATGCGTGTGAGGATGTAACGGTATCGGTTGATGCCACCGGGATGGAAGCCGGGGATTACAGCGCAACCATCACCATTACCGGGTCTCCTGATGTGGTAGTCCCGGTTAGCTTGCATATAGAGTCAGCAGCGCCGGTGGAGCCGGTGGAGCCGGCGAATCTCTCTGTCTCCTCAGTTAGCATCTCGCCGCCTCAGGTTAAGCCTGGCCAGGAAGTGACAATCTCCTTTAATGTGGCTAACACCGGCGGGGAGACTGGCAGCTATAATGCCGTTCTGTATATCAACGGTGCGGTTGAGGACAGCCAGTCGGTGTCTGTTGCCCCGGGGATGACTAAGAACGTGATATTCACGGTGAGCAAATCGGATGCCGGCGTTTATGACGTTTTGCTTGCGGGGCAAAGCGGACAGTTTGAGGTGGTGAGTACTGGCTGGTTTGGCGGTGGATTGGGCACCAGCGGCATAGTAGCCATTGTGGTGATTGTTATCGCACTTATCGTGGCGCTGGTGTTCGTGCTCAGGAGAACTAGAAGAGCAATATAACTTCGGTTTTGATATATGGCAGAAAGGGCGGCGGCAACGCCGCCCTTTCTTTATTGTCATTGCGGCCCCTTTTTTGTCATTGCGAGCGAAGCGTGGCAACCTCAGGAACGCAAAACTCAAAAATCAAAAGGCAAAAAGACAGAGCAAAAATCAAAAAATAAAAGAAATTGAAATTTTTGGAACTAAAGGTAACTAACGGTAACTAAATGAAAGTTGACAAGATTGGTGTGTACTGGTAAGATTATTACTAAAGTACCAAGAAAGTTCGGTACTAAAATACTATTAGTAGGAGGTGCCTAGTGGTCAAACGAGGTAAATTCTTTTCTATTCTTGCTGTTCTAACGCTTCTGATTCTTCTTGCTCCTGCAGTGATATCAGCCCCTGTGGGAAATGTCGCTGCCAACGGTGGAGCAGTAACGGAGGAAATCGAAGCGAGTTTCTCGTTCAGTGTAGACTCTGGCGGTCAGTGGTTGGGCTTCACGGCCGGTTCTGGGGGTTTTCAAGAAGGGGACTCGGGAGTCCGGCGTCTTGCTCTGGTGCAATACACCCGACAGAACGTGGTGATACCCAATTCAACCCCGCAACCCAACGTGCCTGGCTGCGGATTCCGCAACTATACCACCGGCTCGGGAAGTGTAGCCAGTACAGTGGGAAACCTCACCGGGACGATGACGCTGGAGTGGATCGCTTTTAGATTTAATATGACATATAATCATACTCCGATATATATGACAGCCGCTAATTTCGGCTGGATGTCGGGGAGAGGTCATTATTACGACGCAGGTAACAGCGCTAATAACTTCACCTTTGTGTTCGTCGCTGATTTGGACTGCAATAGCGATATGACCGTTGCCGCCGGGAAGGGGTTCATATATAGCGTGGAAGAGAATGGGCGTTTTGGCGATATGGCTGACACTCCGGATCTGAGGCACAAGCTAATTGGCGGTTTTGATATTGCCTTGAGCGGCGGCACTTATTCCGGCAATTTCCACCTGAGAAACTATCCTCCAGACGAGGTGTATGACGATGGCATGATGAACGTCACCGGTGGTGTGATGCAGGAGTTTACCGACGACATTAATCCTCAACTGGAGCTGCTGAACGTGACCTCGGATGGTTCTATGTTCACTCCATATGATACTGAGCAGCAACCGGGCTTTGAGGAAATTGACTGGGGGAAGGACCCCACGAAGACCATAACTTACAGCGTGCGCCTGGGCGCAAATGGGACAATGGGCATCACCAGGAACAGCGCGCTGTATCTAAACCAGAGCGTGGAGGGTGGTCATACCTACATTACCATTCAGGCGAACCCTGTCTGCGTTCTATCCATAAACGATACCTATGCGGTCACCGGGGATGATGGTAGCCCCTACGGCGAACTATGGGAGCTCTTGCTTCTTGCCCTTCCCCTCCAGAAATTGGAACTTGGCGGCTATTTTAACCAGACCGGATATACCTTCTGTCCCTTTGGAACGGTTAATGGACGGCCGGGTTCAGGCACTGGATGCTATGCGGGGACGGAGTCGTTTGCCGACGCCACAATCGAGATTGAGGCGTCCGTGGGCAACTCTCTCCAGCGCTCAACTGATTATACCTATGGGTTATTTGCCCACCCCAAGGTGGCTTCAGTCGTCCCCGCCAGTGGCTCTCCGGGGCAGACCATAAATGTGACCATCAAGGGGAAATACTTCCTCAGGGCAGCGGGTCAAAAATCCGGTTGGGTTCCCAATAGCGGTTCGGTGAGCTTTGGCAATAACATAACGGTCAACAGCTACACCATAAAGAATAGCAGCCCGATAGACAATGAGATAACGGCGAACATCACCATTGCCGGTGACGCTGCTGGGGCAAGGGATGTCAATGTGACTTCCTGTTTTGGTTACTCAAGCGGTAGCGGTTCTACCCCTTACGAGACGGGGACCTTACCGGCTGGCTTCAGCGTTGTCGCGGCCGGTTCCAGCCTGGAAGGGCATGTTACCTTCGCAGGAAGGGGCACCGCTCCTAATGATAAGTGGATAGAGACGTTTGTGGTGAAGGGTTTCACTCCTGGTACTAGCAACTTGTTGTGGACAAACAACGCCACCACCAACAATACCGGAGTTTTCACCGTGACCGGTCTTACTCCGGGGACCTACGATGTCTCTATTAAGAACTGGACTTGCTTGAGCGAGAAGGTGGCTGGAGTAACGCTAAATAGTACCGCTGTGGTTGACTTTGGCACTCCTCGTGAGGGCGACTCCAGCAATGATGATTACATTACCGGCGCCGACAGGTCGATACTATACACGGGCTGGGGGAGCCAGTCACCTGCCCCGGGGTATAATTGGAAAGCTGATTTCAATCGTGATGGATGGCTTACTGGTTCAGATAGGTCATACATGTACACTAACTGGGGTCAGAAGGGGGACTTAATTCCTTAAATATAATATCAACAAAGGAGGTGGGTTTATTGGAGAAAGATTGTGGAAGAAAGGAAGAAAAAGGTAGATTCTAGAAAAGGGAGGTAAAAAAGATTGAGAAGTAAGTTAATTAGTGCAATTCTAAGTGTGGCTGTGATGGTAAGTCTCATGCTGGTGCCGGCAGTGCCCACGGCTTTGGCTGCCAGCCCTGATTGGGCTTATGAAATCCAGCCCGACATAACCGCGGTGGGATTCAATACGAACTTTAACGTAACTGTGCGGGCGGAATGTTATGCCGAGAACGCGGATACCTGGCAGATAATGGTAAACTTCAACCCGATTTATCTGACGGTAATTAGTATAACGAGGCCTGCGACCTTGCCGACTGGGAGCGCTCCTGACGGTTATCCTGGCGAGCCAAGGTGGAATAATACTGTGGGCTGGGTTTATGATGGCTACGGTACGCCACCTGCGACGCCGACCGTCAATGTGTCTTTTAACGCATGGACGATACAGTTTCAAAGTAAGGCCGTTACTACTGACGGCACCCCTCTGAGCTTTGTTGTTGTTGACCCCTATTTTTCTACCCAGACTATACTGGCAGGGTCGGATTACCTCAATTGGACCGAGGTGGTCAATGGCACGGTGAGAATTGGTTCTCCGGCATTGACGGTAGATGTAAGCCCTGATGGTATGGGAACTGTGAAGGCAAATGGAGTGCTTCTCACTGGTGATCCCAACACCACTAACTGGGCCTGGGATCAAGTGGTTAACCTGGAAGCGGTAGATTCAACGCCAGGCTGGGGTTGGGCTTCATGGAGTGGCACGAACAACGACTCTGTAAATCCAACCACTGTAACCATGAACACGGCCAAGACCGTAACCGCCAATTTCGCGGAGCTTCCGCCGCTGCTTGATGTTGACCCTCTGGCCCTTGACTTCAGTGCCAGGTATGGAGACAACACTGACAGTAAGACGGTTGAAATATCCAACACTGGTGGAGGGACGCTATGCTGGGCGGTAGGCGAACCGCCAACCTGGACGACAGGCGACAATTGGGTAATGTATAATGGCTACGTGCCATTCCCAGGTTATAACCCCCTTCTTCCCGGGTCGTGGAACAACACATTGGTCCTGACGGTGACGAATGACGCTGACCCTGACGTTTACGCAGCGTATGTGGATTTCCTTCCCTGGCCTTATGGTGGCCCCGCTGTTCCCGGTGCTCAGCGTACCATAGAGGGTGGCATTCCTGCTGTCCTCTGGAACGCGACTGTGTTGGTTGACAAGTGTACTCTGGATTACGTCCAGCAGCTCGCCGTGATGACAATCTGGGCGCCTGGTCCTACCAATGTCTTTGGTACGGTGACCTGGGCCTACGATGGTTGCCATGGCTGGCCTTATTATGTGGGGAAGAGCTGGACATACAACGTGACGCAAGTAGTGTCATTGACACCTGGCGGGCCTCCGATACTGCCCCCCTCGACCACAGCGTGCTCTGCTATAGTGGCTGACCTTAATCCTAGTCTTGGGTACCACATAGTGCATTCCACCCTTGGGACTCCATTTATGCAGACCTGGTGGTCGCCAACGGCAAGGAACTTTGCGCAACAAGCTGATGGTGGCACGTTTGACTATCCACCGCTGGATGTCAGGTCGCTGCTAAGCTTCTCTGTTGCTGCTCCGCCTCCTGCAGTACCACCTGCCTGGATTAGCTTTGATAAGACAAGCGGCAGCCTTGGTATAGGTGAGAGTGAACTGCTAAACGTGACGGCTAGTACGACAGGACTCGCTGTGGGCATTTATACTGGTAGCTTCACTATCACTGGATGCGGAAGCATTATGAAAGAGACTGTTGACGTTAGCCTTGAGGTTCTTCCGGCGACCACGATTGACGTTATCAGGAATCTGCCTGCTGATGCTATGATGCTGGACGCCGAAACTATTGGGGACGTGTTCGATGTCTACGTGAACTTCACTGCACCGATAGATGACTTCAACAGTATCGGTCTGACTGACCTTGCTCCCGCTGGTTGGGATGTTCAGACTGATATAACCTGGTGTTCCCCGGTAGCAACATGGACCATGAGTCCCGGCAATAAGGCCGAGTATGCCTGGAGCGGGCCTTATACTACAGGCCAAGTGTTCAGCGCCAAGTATAGAGTAACCATTCCGGCGACTGCTAAGAATGGACTCAATGACTGGCCGAACAATGATGGCACTAAGGCCTGGTGTGAATACTGGTTTGGTGCTGCGGGACCATATACGTCTAACGTGACGGGCGAGTGGCAGAAGATAGTAACAATCCCTGGCCCGGTAGTGGGAGAGACTCGCGATGTTAACGCGGCCCTGCTGACCACTACGCTGGTCGTGTTATCCGAGCAACCTCCGGAAGCTCTTGACGAGCCTGAGGACTCGGATTCAAGCACCGCACCAGATGCTCTCTATGAGGTTTGGGCGGATGACACGGGACAGTACTGGATGGAGGCTTCAAAATACTGCTACTTTGATCTAGACACAAATACCATGCCAACACCCAGGAATCCGTTGTACGCGCTCTACATAGACTTCGGGACCACCGCGAAATTATACGCGGGATCCGCCCTTGACTTCGAAGGTGACTATGGGCTTGTCCCCAAGGCATGCACCATGTCCTACGCTATGAAGAGTGTCAATCACTGGCTATTTGTACCAGTCGATGGTTCACTGGTATCGCATCCTGAGTGGCAGCTTTCTGTCTGGAAGGCTATGGAGTCGGTGCACTCCTGGCAATTCCCTGCAGGCTGCAACATGTAACGTTGGTAGTCAGGTGATTCAACTAGCCCCCTCCCACTTGGGAGGGGGCTAGTGTCATTATTAATAAACTGGTGTTATAATTTAAAGAAGAAGTAAAGAGATGAGATTATTGAGACCGGTTATTTTGTTGGTAGCGGTGGCAATCGTTGTTTTCCCTGCTGGCATGGCTCTGGCGTACCCACCAGCCAATCCCGTCCGGACTTTGCCTGCCACGGTGGAGAGGGGAGCGACGTTCAATGTCACTGTGAATTTCACCGCTCCGGCCGATAATTTCTCTTCTATCTCCCTTACCGACTTCGCCCCCTGGAATGTGACCGTTAATGCAGCATGGTGCCAGCCAACGGCGGCGGTCAAAGCTACCGGCAATATGGCTGAGTTCAGTTGGTGGCTGACACCCTATGGTAATGGCACCAACTTTACTGCGCGGTATAAAGTTAACGTTTCCTGCGGCGCCGAGCTGGGAAATTATACCTTTGGTGATGGCTTTCTGGGATATTATATCGGTAATGGGACCACGCATATTTACGAAAACATAACAGGTGATTTTAATGTGACGGTTGTTCCGCCAGCCATTTGCTCCACTCCGAGCATTGACTTCTATGCCTCTCTCGGGCAAAACCCGGAAAACCAGACTCTCCAGCTGTGGAGTTCAACCCCCTGCATGCTCAACTGGTCGCTGAGCGATGATGCTGACTGGCTCAGCGAAAACCGCACCAGCGGCAACTGCACCAATGTGCATAGTTTTGTAGCAGTGTCGGTGAATACATCCGGCATGCCTGTCGGGGATTATATCGCTAATATAACCATTGAGTCCCCTGACGCCAACAATTCTCCCCGGATAGTTCCCGTTAGCTTGTATATCAGGACGACTGGCACACTGAAGGGGCAGGTCACTTTCGCAGGAAGGGGCGACCCTGGCACTGATAGGTGGGTAGAGCCATTTGTGGTGAAGTTCTTCGATAATGCCACCAAGCTTGAGATGGGCTGGTCGCCAATAAATGCCACCACCAATAATACCGGGTTTTTCACCATTACTGAGGTTGTTGCTGGGAAATATGATATCGGAATTAAGAACTGGACTTGCTTGAGCGAGAAGGTGACTAATGTGACGCTGAATATCGGTGCGCTCACCGTGGTTAATTTTGGCACGACACGCGAGGGCGATGTGAATAACGATGATTGGGTTACCGGTGCGGATAGGTCTGTACTTTATGCGAGCTGGGGGAGCCAGACAGGTACCCCAGAGTATAATGCTTATGCTGACTTCAATCGTGATGACTGGATTACTGGCGCAGACAGGTCGCTAATGTATAGCGTCTGGGGTCAGCACGGAGACTTAGTTTAGAGAAAGCTCCTTGGTTGGTAAGAAATGCGATTACTATCGTTATTTGTGGGTATAGTGGCATTGACGGTTGTTGCCCTGGTGTCTCTGGGTATAGCCGTGGGGCAAGAAGTAAATCCCGGCAGGGTTCTGCCCGACACGGTGCAGGGAGGGGAAACATTTGATGTCACCGTGAACTTCACCGCCCCGGCGGATATGTTCAATGCTATCGGTCTCACCGACCTTTGTCCCGATGGCTGGAATGTGACCGTTGATGCAACGTGGTGCACCCCGAATGCCGATGCGTTTACCGCTACGGGCAATAAGGCGGAGATTGGCTGGTATGGTGAGCCCGGTGTCGGTTTTGACAATGGTACGACATTCACTGCGTTATATAAGGTAACTGTCCCTGACGATGCCTCGGCAGGGATTTATGTCTTCGATGGCTCTGTGGAATATTATGTTGGTCCTGAAGGACCTTATTCGGAAAATATAACCGGCGGCTCTCAAGTAGAGGTCGCTGGTGAGGGTGGTATCGGTGTGTGGTGGATAGTTACCATCGTCGGTGGTATCGCTGTTATCGTGGCTGCGGTCCTCGTGGTTAGACGCCGGGGGACATGATATTAGTTTGGTATGATGATAAAAGGGAGCGGATTGCCCCCTTTTTGAGTTGGGGTTGCGGAGCAATCCCGGGGAAAGCAAAACTCAAAAATCAAAATGCAAAATGACAGAGCAAGAGGCAAAATTCCAAATCCTAAATCCGAAATGCTAAACAATATCAAATGACCAAAATCCCAATGACCAAAACAGTTTTTGAGTTTTGGATTTAGATATTAGGATTTGTTTAGAATTTAGTGCTTTGAGTTTAGGATTTCCCCGCAGGGTGTCATTGCGAGCGAAGCGCGGCAATCCCGGGGGGTATGAGAGTGCGAGAGTTTGCTTCGTCGCTAACGCTCCTCGCAATGACGAAAAGGGCATGTCATTGCGAGCGAAGCGCGGCAATCCCGGTGGGGTGCTCCTCGATGAGAGAAGGAGGTGGACATTATAAATGATAACAAGGGAAGCGAAATTTCAGTAATAATATGAAGGAATAGTACCTCTTGTCGTAGGACTAAAGAATGTGACGAAAGTTATTTTACAGAAGGGAAATCCGGGAGATGATTTAAGGAGGTTGAAATGAGAAAGCTAGGATTTATTATCGGTATTATTATGCTCCTTATCGCTCTAATGCCCCTCAGTATGCCGGTGAGCAACAATTTACCGGCTGAGGCGGCGGGGCCACCGGTACCTGTACCAACTGAGCCGCCAAGCATGCCGCCGCCGCAGTACCAACCACCGCCAGTGATAGACGGGCATGGAACAGGTTTCCTGGCGCCAACGACGGGTGTTGTCCATATCAGCGAGCAGGCATTGTCTGGTGGCTCTCTGGTGGGAGGGTCGCCGCCGGTGGGGCTGCCAGTTTCATTTGATTGGCGTAACCCACCAAATAGGGTCACCTCGGTGAAGAACCAGGGTGCTTGCGGCGCCTGCTACGCCTTTGCCGGTATTGGCAATGTCGAATCGAAGGTACTAATTGACACTAACACCACTCCCCTTGGTCCCGACTACTCCGAGAACAATGCCAAGTCGTGCACCTGGCGTGCTATAAATAACTGGACAGACCCATGGGGCTACCTATGGGGGAATTGCAACGGAGGAAACTACGAGATACTCGCCAGCCTGTTCTCCCAGAAAGGCATAGTCGATGAGACAGCCGACCCATATGTACCTGCGAACACCACCTGCAACTCTTCCTGTCCGTATAACAAGACGCTGCTGGACTGGAGAATCATATCGACTTATTCCCCACCCCCTGTCAGCACGCTGAAGAACTATATTTATAACTACGGTCCGGTGTACACCACGATATATGTTGGCGATTACAAATACCCGGCATGGCAGAGTGAATTCGGCGCCTATGCCGGCGGTTATACCCTGTACTTCGCTCCGTTCGTTGACCCCAACCACGCTGTGCTCATTGTTGGCTGGGACGACACCTTGGTGCATGCCGGCGGCACGGGCGCCTGGATTGTGAAGAACTCCTGGGGTGCTGGCTGGGGTGCTGTTGGCTACTTTACCATCGCTTACGGCTCGGCCAGCATCGGCTGCTGGTCCTCGTTTATGTACGATTGGCAGGACTACGATAACAACGGCAGCATCATGTATTACGACGATGATTGCCAGAATGACTACGTTGGATATTCGAATACCACCGGCTGGGGACTGTGCAATTTCACCCCGACAAACAACACCTATGCTACCCGCGTGGAGTTCTGGACCGTAGATAACACCACCGACATAGATGTATACATCTATGATGACTTCAATCCCTCAACGCTATCGCTGAGCAACCTGCTGGTCAGCGAGTTGAACTACAATTTCACCGAACCTGGATACCATGGAGTGAACTTAACCTCGCCGCTGGCGCTGACTGCCGGTGACCCCGTTATCGTGGTGGTGAAGTTCACCGATGCTTCCTGGGGATGGCCTGTCCCGACAGACCAGTACGCACTGAGTGAAACGGCACTCACATACACCAGCCCCGATGGCACAAATTGGAGCTGGTACGATGTGGGAACTGGCCTGGGTGAGGATGTCGCCATTCGCTTGCGCACCTCGGGAGTTCGAAATGTAACCGGTGCCCCTGACCTAATAGTGCATGAGAAGTATGAGACGGTTGAGGGCTGCAGCTACTGGGTAACCTACACCGTGACCAACATTGGTAATGCCACTGCTGGTGCCAGCACGACGTGCATTCACGCTAACGGTGGGCTGGTGACAACTGCCCCTTGCCCGCCTCTGGCAGTGGGTATGAGCAACACCACGACCGTCGGGCCGTTCGACTGCCCCGGCACTACCACTGTGACGATTATGGTCTGCGCCGACAACTACGGCGCAGTTGCGGAAAGTAACGAGGATAACAACTGCCTGGAGAACTACATGGAGCAGCCGCTGGAGTTTGGCGATGCCCCTGATGGCGCATTTGGAACATATCCCTCTCTCCTTGCCAGCAATGGCGCGCGGCACTGTCCCACTACCACCGAAATACTCGGCCTGAGCAGTCAGGGCGATTCGAAGGACTTCGAGCTCGATGCCAATGTCCCTGATAACGATCTTTTCGACGATGGGTTGGTAACTGCTATCCTGGCTCCCGGTAATGCAACGGCAACGGTCCAGTTTGAGGTGACCAACTTCATTGCCACTAACGACCTCTTTGTTAACATACTGATTGACCTGAATCAGGATGGTGACTGGACTGACCCTGGAGAGTACGTGGTTCAAAATCAGGCGATAAACCTGCCCGGTCCTGCCGAGGGCACCTTTGTTTCCACGCCATTTTCAACTGTGGGGGCAACTCTGGGTCAAACATGGCTCAGACTTACGCTGACCAGGACCCAGGTCCCCGTTGCGTGGGATGGCACAGGACAGTTCGCCTGCGGTGAAACCGAGGACTGGAAGATATACATAGAAGAGGAAGGAGGGTGGTACTGGAAGCCGGGTAACTGGACTGACTACGCTCCGAGCGGCATGCCCGACTTCGACCAGAAGCAGGATATGTGGCAGAATCCTCCTGTTCCGGCGGGGGCTTGGTCCTATTGCGGACCGGTCTCGGTGGCTAATTCCCTGTGGTGGTTCGATTCTAAGAATGAACCCAGCCCTGTCCCGCCACCCACCATCAACGACCACTACGGTCTGGTGACAAACTTCAGCAATCCGTGGGATGACCACAACGCCAG
>Ga0315279_10009149_pt1 | contig 11870 bp, 10 predicted proteins | sample YL17G06_20_MG_FD_203694 | JGI IMG/M metagenome (GOLD analysis project Ga0315279, IMG submission 203694) | Sediment microbial communities from Yellowstone Lake, YNP, Wyoming, USA - YL17G06_20 | ecosystem: Environmental > Aquatic > Freshwater > Lake > Sediment | place: USA: Wyoming | collected...
AGAAAAATATAAACCAGAATAGCAAAAAAAATGGCAATTATGGTCCCCAGATTAAGACGAGTAGGAATAAGGCGAGGAAGATCAACTGCTTGAGGTAAACGGGCAGTCTGAGGAATAAAGGAACCAAGTTTTACCTGGAGAGGGTCCATTATCGGTCCACGAAGAAGATAATTCATCCCATAAACCGCAATATAATTCAGCATTATGGTGCTCAGGATCTCGTTTACATTAAAATAAGCTTTAAGAAATCCAGCAATTCCTCCCCATATCGCTCCACTTAAGAGTCCAACTAACAAAGCAATGATAATCAGTATCCAACCGGTTAAATCTGGAAAGGTAAGACAAATTATAGTAGCGGAGAGAGCTCCAACTACCAGCTGACCTTCCCCGCCAATGTTTAATACCCCAGCACGAAAGGCAATACAAATTCCCAACCCTACAAAAAGCAAAGGAGTTGCCTTGACTATGGTATCTGCTATGGCATTTATACTCCCAAACGCACCGTTGTACAGGGCCTGATAGGCAACCCAGGGATTTATTCCGAGAATAGCAATCATCATTGTCCCTATTAACAGGGCAAGGAGAAACGCCGCTATAGGAATAAGGCCGGTTAATATTTCCCGGACCCTCTTGTATTTCATCTTGCCACCTCTATATAGTTTTTAATTATGTCCTACTCTTTACCTTTTTATATTCGACAAAAGTTTTAAAAATCCTTCTTTTTAATTAAAAGAATTTCAGGTTGTAGGTGGTAAGTTTCAAGTCAGAGGTAGTCAATTTGCAGGGGGAGCCTACGGTGACCCTCTTTACTTTTCCTTTTTACTTCCACCTTTAAACAGACTAAAATAGAAGAGCAGTGCAACCCCGCAGATAACTGCAAAATCCGCTAAATTAAATACACCAGTCCGCAAATTTCCTATTCCAATATTTAAAAAATCAATTACTGCACCTTCATAAGTAAAGCGGTCAATTAGATTACTCATAGCCCCGCAGAAGATCAGTGATATAGCAAGGGTCGGTAAAAAGGACAGCCTTTTCGAAAAAATCAGGTAAAGAAACATAATATTTAGCACTAAAGATACTGAGACCATAAAAACCCAAAATCGTGTTTCTTCGGGTAAAGAAGCACCCAGACTTAAAAAAGCGCCCTTATTTTTGAGGTACTGCAACCTGATCGTATCGCCCATAAGGCTAGTTATTGCACCATAAGGAAGTAATTTTTTAGCAGCGTATTTAGCCAGCTGATCAGCTCCTACGCTTATAATCGATACAAATATTAGAATCTTTAATCTTTTCAGATAACTAATCATTCTCTCCCTTTTCTCTTTTTAATATTTGCTAATTAAGAATCTTTTCTTTTATCTTATTACATCCGATAATAGTTTTAAATGCCTTCTTTTTAAAAAATTCAATTAAAAAACCCTTCAACTTACCGGTCAAAGGGTTTTAAACAGATTAACTCCATCTTTCTCTTAGCATATCCCAGTCTTTAAGACCGTCTTTCTTCGATTCTTCCCGGATCTCCTATCTCGGCCACTTCGGTGTTCAGGTCCTTTATAATTTGGATCATTACTAATCCTACGGTTTAATCCTGATCTACGCTCTTTTCCACCACGATGCTCTTTTTTTAACATAACCTTTTACCTCCTTTAATTAATCAATACAGGTAAATCCCTTTCTAAATAGAGCGGACTGTAATAACCGCTCCCTTATTATGGATAGTAAAGTTAGCTTCAGGTGATGGTTAAATATAGATTTAAAGATCAATAGTACATCCTGGGAGTGAGAACCTTCCCGGTCTCAGATACTTTCAGACCTTCCAACTCGAGTAAAGCACGTTTCATCTCTAAACCTCCCTGGTATCCTCCTAGCTGACCATCTGACCTAATGGTTCGATGACAGGGTATAATTATCGGGAAGGGATTACTGGCTAAAGCCCTACCTACTGCTCGGGCAGCCCGCTTAATTTTAAGATGTTGGGCAATTCTACCATAGCTACTAACCCAACCTCGGGGGATGGCGTATTCGGCCAGTAAAACAGCTTGTTGAAATTTAGAACAAATCTCCCAGTCTAAGAGGTTTAATTCAAACTTAACTTCCTCTCCACCTAAGAAATCCTGTATCTGTTTACCCAGCTGATCAATATTAGAATCGGAATCTGACCGGGAATTTTTAAAATAGCTTCGAATTAATTCCCCGGAAGAAATCTGCGGATGCGGGAGGAGAATCCGAATAATTTTAAGACCTTCTGTGGTCTTTCTCCAGACGATGCTAAAGGTACCAAAGGTAGAAGGAAAAATCAGATAAAAAATTGTTTCAATCATATCTTTTTTCTCTCATTCACTGCAGATCAGCATGCAGGTAACTGACGACACTCTCCTCGAATATAACGGACAAAGTTCTCTTTTTTATTTTCTTGGCTTCATATATGGTCGATATATTAATTAACTCTATTTTTAGGTTTCCTTCCCTCTAAAACATCAATTAAATTTTGGGCAGCTTGCATTCCCATATTTTCTATAGCTTCTTCGGTATAGGCACCAATATGGGGAGTCATTATTACATTATCCAATTCCTTCAAGGGAGATTCTACGGGTGGTTCATTATGATAGACATCTAAAGCTGCTCCTTTTAATTGATTATTCCTCAGAGCTTGATAAAGAGCCTGCTCATCTACTATTCCGCCACGTGAAGTGTTAATTAAAAATGCTTCTTTTTTAATCTTTCCCAGTTCCTTATCGTCAATCAGATGATGGGTAGCATCATTTAAAGGAAGATGAATGGTGATATAATCTGACTTTTGAAGAAGCTTTTCCAAACTGACATACTTAATACCATATCTTGAGGCAAATTTTTTATCTTTAATTAGATCAAAACCTAAAATATTCATTTGGAAACCTCGAGCCCGCTTAACCACTTGCTTGCCTATCTTTCCAAGTCCGATAATCCCGAGTGTTTTCTCCCAGACTGACTTCCCAATAATCTTTTCCCACTTGCCATTCTTAGTTTTTTGGTCAGCTTCAGGAATTCTTCGGGCTAAACTTAAGATCAAACCAAAAACTAAATCTGCTACCGCATCAACATTAGCTTGAGGAGTATTGGTTACTATAATCTTCTTCTTGGTAGCCATAGGGAGATCAATATTATCTAAACCAGTACCATATTTGGAGATTACTTTCAATTTATCTGCTTTTTCAATTATTTCGGCACTTAGTTCATCTATTCCTATGATCATCCCGTCTATACCTCGGATCAGATTTAACATTTCCTCTTTTTGATAAGGTCGATCAGTATTATTTCTTTGTATTTCATAACCCCTTTCCGTAAGCATCTTGATGGCTTTATCCGAACTCGAAGCAAAGGAGCGTGGAGTAATTAATATTTTCATAAAAAATCACCTTACTCTTCTCTTCAATCAATGATTTGATATTTGAATATTTGACTAAACGAAATATGATGCACTAAACATTAATTTACTGATTAAGCTTAAGCATTACCCACCTGAAATCATCGGCATAATTATTAGTTCATCGCCATCCTGAAGCAGGGTATTCTCTTTCTTCAGTTGATTAATTGATCTATTATTAACCATAATAATTCCTTTAGACACTATCTTCTTAAATTCAAGCTGATATTTATGATTAAGCACTTTAAATACATCCTGCACATTTACTTCCTCATTCTTAAAAAATAATTCTTCTTTGGAATGTCCGCTAATCTTTTTAAAGTCCAGAAAATATTTTACGGTAATCTTCAAAATAACTCACCTTTCAAGTTCAAATATTGTCAAGGTTTAATTCATGTAATCTTTCTTTAGTTGGTCTACCCTCTCTATCCCAGCCTCGAACTTCATAATACTCATCAAGCATGGTATTATAAATCTCGTCACTGACCACCCGCCCCTTGGCTTGACCTTCGGGCATTTTTTCGGTTCGGAATCGTTCCGGAATCTGGTCATCTTTCCTAAATCTACCTTCCCGGTTGATAATTAATCTTTCTAAATTATATACTCTTTCACCAATAGTCATCAGTTCTGGAGTAAAATCATAACCGGTTAAATATTCTAAGACTTGGCCATGAGGTTTATCCGTAAAACCATATCCACTTCTAACTACGGTACAAATACCCAGTGAATCTATATAGCCCCGAACATCCTGAATAGATTTTATTAATTTCCCCTTTCCTTTAACTGCAAAACGATCATATTCACCTGACAAAAGTTCATCCCGAATACTCCAACCCCCCACATTATGACAGGCACCGCGACTCGAAGTTCCGTAAGTCAAGGCATTACCAAAAAAACCTCTGGGGTCATAAGCTGCTAAGGGTAATCCTTTAACCTGCATCATATATTTTTGCATTTCCGGCATTTTCTCGGCAATACCTAACATACCTTCGGCTAGCAAATCTCCTATATCTTCACGGTTCGCTATTTTTTCAATCATCTTTACCATAGCCATCCCATTGCCAAACTTAAGCTCAAGACCACCAGTATCTTTCTTAGTAAGATACCCTCTTTCAAATAACTCCATTGCAAAACCAATAATCACACCCACCGACATAGTATCTATACCCAGCTCGTCACAAATCTCATTGGCTTTAATAATAGCGGCAAAATCACTAACCCCACAAACACCTCCCAAAGTACCTATGGATTCATATTCTGGATCTGATTTTGCCCCTTTAAAGGGACCTTCTTTAACTTCACATAACTGGGAACAGGCTACCGGGCAATGAAAACAGGCCTGGTTTTTTATAAAGAAATTTTTTTTCATATATTCCGCGGTGATAGTGTTAATCCCCTCAAATACTCCGGTTTGAAAATTACGGGTCGGATAACAACCAAGTTCATTCATAATAGCGGTATATTGAGCAGTACCATATTCAGTATGACTGGCTTTGCTTTTACGTACATAAGCAATAGCCTCTTTTACCACTTCTTTAAATTTATTCGGTTCACTTACTGCTATTTCACCAGTTCCTTTTACCGCGATAGCTTTTAAATTTTTGGAAGCCATAACCGCTCCGGCGCCACCTCGCCCAAAACTTCTATCACCAATTTGAATACCCGATAATCTAACTCTATGCTCAGCTGCCGGGCCACAGGAAAGAACCTGATCTTCTCTTCCTACCTTCTCTTTTAGTATTTTATTAACTTCTTTAGTAGTTTTTCCCCAAAGATTTTCCCCTTTTTCAATTTTAATTTGATTATCTTCGATTAAAATATAAACCGGTTTCGTCGCTTTTCCTTCAATAATAAGTCCATCATACCCACTTTTCTTCAGATGCGGACCAAAAAATCCTCCCCCATTGGAACATAAATATTGCCGGGTTTCAGGAGATTTAGTAGCCAATCCTATTTTGGTGGTCGCTGGTCCTGTTGTCCCAGTTAAGGGACCAGTAAATAAAATTAATTTATTATCCGCTGAAAATGGCTCAATATAATTTGCTATTTCAGCATAATAAAATCTTGCTGCTAAGCCTCGCCCACCTAAAAACTTTCTCTGCCACTCAGAATCAATTTTTTCCTCCTCGATTGTTTTATTAGTTAGATTTATCCTCAAATACTTTCCTTGATAACCTCCGGAAAACACTTTCTTAACCTCCTTAAAGTATAAATCGTCTCCTTCGCCATTGATCGAAAACCACAACACCAACAATGATTAAACCAAGAATAACTCTCTGCCAGAAAGCAGAGACATTAAGCAAGTTCAAACCATTGCCCAATACACCCATTATAAACGCGCCAATTACTGTACCAATAACACCACCTTCACCACCAAAGAGATTTGTTCCACCAATGACTACAGCAGCAATACTCTGTAATTCTGCTCCGTCTGCCATTAAGGCATTGGCTGAATTTAGACGTCCGGTCAGAACAATACCAGCAACTCCAGTCAGTAGTCCCATAATAGTATAAACGATAATTTTGGTGCGCACAAAGCTAATACCTGAAATTCTAGCAGCCTCCCGGTTGCCTCCTACAGCATAAATAGCTCGACCCAATGTAGTACTGGTCAAAATCAGCCAGCCCAGAATAGTTATAACTACAATAACTAAAGCCGGAACCGGAATACCCATAATATCACCGCTACCCAGCCAGATTAGTCCTTGAGGCAAATATCCTACAAGTTTGAGGGCAGTGAAGTGTGAGGGAACCGGCAGGCCTTGCGTCAAAATAAGTGCTAGACCTCTTGCCGTAGTCATCATAGCCAGCGTAGCAATAAAATCGGGTATCCTTCCTTTGGTAATGATGACACCAGTTATAAATCCTATTAGTGCCCCCGTCCCCAGACCCAAAAGTATACCAACTGATAGATTGAGTCCCCAGTATGACACTGCTACCGCAGACATTGAAGCTGAAAGGGCAAGGACAGCGCCAACCGATAAATCAATACCGGCAGAAATAATAACCATGGTCTGGCCAACAGCAAGTATAGCATTAATAGAAGATTGTCTGATTATATTCAAAAAATTACCCACAGTAAAAAAATAAGGTGTTGCAAAAGAAAGATATATAATCAGGAGAAACAAGGCTACAATTGGACCCCCCTTTAGCAAAATTTTTCTGATTAATTCAGTCCCCATAAAGACCCACTGATTCATTAAAGATACTGTTGAGGGTATCTGGCTCTTGGGATTATTTTTTATAGTAGATACTTTTTTTCTTTGTTCCCTCATAATCTTTCCTCACTTTTTTCTAGTATTTTTATATCTTAACTAACACTTTTTAACAGTTTTTCCTGTGTTGTCTCTCCTCTTCGATATTCCGCAGTAAAAGTTCCTCTTCGCATTGAAAAGATACGGTCAGACATAGCTAAAATTTCTAGCAACTCAGAAGATATCATCAAGATTCCCACCCCTTCCTTAGCCAATTGATTAAAAAGTTGAAAAATTTCAGCCTTTGCTCCTACGTCAATACCCCGTGTGGGTTCATCAAAAATCAAAATCTTCGATCCGCTGCATAGCCATTTGGATAAGGCAACTTTCTGCTGATTACCACCACTAAGATACATGAGCTTCCGAGTCAGGTCAGGAGGATGTATACTCAGTTCATTAACGTAGTTTTCTCCTAATCGCTGCTCTTTTCGGTGCTTGAGCAGACCTAACTGCGAAATTCTTTTCAAACTGCCTAGAGTTATATTTGACATTACGGACATTTGGTGTACAAGGCCGTCTTTTCTATCTCTGGTAAGATAACCCAATCCTAACCCGATTGCCTCTTCAGGAGAAGATATGGTAACTCTTTTGCCATTAATATAGATTTTACCACTATCAATCTTTTCCAATCCAAATAATGCACGGACCAGTAAGGTACACCCAGCTCCCAACAAACCAAAAATGCTCACTATTTCCCCTTCATGTAAGGTAAAGTTCACTTGGTGAAGTTTATCTTTTATCTCTAGATCTTCAACTTTCAAGATAACCTTACCCGGATTAATTTTCTCTTTAAAAAACTGTTCTTTCAGATCTCTCCCTATCATCATACGAATAATAGTATCTTCATCAGCTTTACTCACCGGTAAAGTAGCAATCTTCTTGCCATCTCTCAGAACAGTTACTCGTTGACCTACTAAGGGAACCTCGGATAAGTGATGGGAGATATAAATAATAGAAATTCCCCGTTCACGCAATTCACCTATTAGCTTAAATAATCGTTGCCGTTCCCTTTCTGATAAAGTTGAGGTAGGTTCATCGAGTAGTAGAATTTTTACATTCAAAGATAGAACCTTGGCGATTTCTACGAGCTGTTGTTCAGCCAGACTAAGGTCCCTTACGAGTACTTCAGGGTCAATATTTAAATTCAGTTTCTTCAAAATTTGTTGAGCTTTTTTATATATTCCTGGCCAATCCACCAAGAAAGATCTACCTCTAGGCAATCTACCTAAAAAAATGTTTTCAGCCACACTCAAGTTAGGAATGAGGCTCAACTCTTGATAAACCATGCCGATTCCCAATGAACGAGCATGATAAGGGCTGGTTATTTCGATTTGTTTACCCCGAAGAATGATACGGCCACTATCTTTAGGCAAAGAACCGCTAAGAATCTTCACTAAGGTAGATTTACCAGCACCATTTTCACCGAGGAGAACATGGGTCTCTCCTTCATAAAGGTCAAAATCCACATGATCAAGGGCGTGAACACCCGGGAAACTCTTATTAATGGCTTCTAATCGTAATAAAGGCTCTCTTGGCATTCCTCTTCTTCTCCTTCAGAAAAATAAGCATACTGCGCAATTATAGGTCCACAACATAAGTGGTCAACTATATCTTTTATGAAACTTTGCAGTGATCTACATTGGAAAGTTACCCGTTCACTTATTCTGCACAGCAACAATATTAAAAGATTAAAATCTCGTATTTATAAGAGATACAGCACACAAAGTGCAAAAAATAGATTATTGAAATCAACTTATCTTAAGTTTGTTATAAAGACATAGAGGGAGGCCCTTTATAGAGGGACCCCCCCTTGCCATAACTTATTTTGCCAGATATTCAGCCTTGATTGCCTCCCAGTCTATAGGCTCAAGCTTTGGATTAGGATAAAATTCATCCGCATTTTCCTTATACATGGTCCTGGGCCTGATGTCAAAAATCGGAGGAACATCTAGTCCCAGAGCTGCCCTAACCGCATATTCGACTCCGTACCAACCCCAGTCCGCAAATCCATGAGTTGTTTCTGCTATTATTCTTCCTTCACGCGACATCTCCGCTGACTCCGGTGTAACGTCATTGGTGAATACTTTCACCTCATCTTGCCTCTTAGCAGCCTCAGCAGCTAACATTGCACCAAGACCCATCTCATTAGACGCCGCCCAGATAAAGTCAAGCTTTCCTTTGGGATTGGCGGTGAGAAAGTCTTCCGCTGCCTTGATACCTTTCTCTCGGTTCCAGTCTGCTGGTAAGGTACCCACTATTTTGATACCTGGATACTGATCAATCACCTGGTGAAAACCGATCAATCGAGCTTGAGAGAAGAAACCACCAGCAATGCCCTCGATAATGGCTCCGGTTGCTTTTATAGCTGCTTTTTCCTCCGGAGTGACAGTAGCATATAGGTCTTGCCACCATTTCAGATCAAGATATGTTCCTGGCACCACCGCAACTTTTCTCCCCGTACCTAATACACCCGGTCCACCAAAATAATCCAACAGGGCATAGGCGGAAACCGAAGCTGCTTCGCCATTATCGAAGCCAATATAAGAGGCTACATTAACTCCTGCAATGGGTTCCAGCAAGTTTACAATTATCACCGGAATGCCTGCTTTATTTGCCTTGAGGATAGCTGGAATAACTACTTCCACTTCTATAGGTGAGATGGCAATTACATCTACCTTCATCTGAATAAAGTCTTCGATAATTGCCACCTGATCCCCAAAAGCTATATGTGAGGACGGAGCCCGATCGACAATAGTAACAGGGATTCCATTGAGACTAGCATCGTAAGCAGCTTTCTGGAAGTAGTATGTTGCAGTCCTAAAGACCCCAGTGATATCCGGTGGTGTCCACCCTATAACTATCTCTTTAGGTAAAGCTTTGGCAAATACCCCAGATGAATTTACGATTACTAACAAAGTAATAACCAGAATAATTAGTAAACTTTTCTTTAACACTTTTTAATTCCTCCTTTTAATTAAATAAAATTACCTTAATTATCTGCCAACAAACTAAATACATTTTAGTTCACTTTCACCCCCTTCTTTTAAAATATATATAATTAGATATTATCACCCCCTTCTTTTTAATATTTAATTGATCAGCTGTTTTCTTTCCCTCATCATTATTTTCCCTTACGATAAAACTTTTTTATCACTTACCATCTGGACTATCTATCCCTTACCTTTTATTCATTTTTTAGAGGATAATATTTATTTAATAATTAGGATTTTCTATCACATTAATTTGCCCATTTCTTTCTACAATTAATTTACCAAACCCCTTTTTCTCAATAATTCCATAATTATGTCCTGCTTCACCAGGATAAACCGCAAAAAAGATTAAGGGCGTATCTCCCGTATTGATCACCCGGTGAGCCCAATAGGGAGGGATATAGGATATACTACCTGATTGCATATCCAGGATCTCGACTTCTGTATCCTTCTTCTGCATTAATAATTTACCAGTTCCCTGTAAACCTAAATATATTTCTGCCGTATCTTCCTGGGCATGAAAATGTCCTTTGGTCATATAGTATTCTTCACCTACGCGTCCAGGATATATTATACTGGTGCAGTGTTGCAGATGACCATATTCCTCCGGGATAACAATATTATAGAATCTATAGATTTCCGGATCGCCTTCACTAATGATTTTTTGGGTAGCTTCTAAATCGTAATACATTCCTTCCATATCACTCAAATGGCGAACTATTACCTTACCATTTTCCAGAATCTCACCCGTCTTAAAATTTAAATAATGATTAAAAGGTTTCATTAAATATATACCTCTCCTTCCTTTCCAATTTCATTATGAAAAGCTATTTAACCTCCCCCGGTCCAGACCAAGAAGGCTCCTTCAATTGTGCAAGTCTTTGAAAAGTATTAGTAAGATGATCCATTAAATCAATATAGATTTCAGCATATTGTTTATAGTGTTCTTGATATTCGGCTCGGGGTTCTATTCGATCTTTGACCTGCACAAATTTTTGTGAAGTTTTAGTCAGGTTATCAAATAGCCCCACCGCATAACCGGCAATAATTGCACTACCTAAAATAGCTGGTTCTTGTTGAGTTACTATAGTATAGGGAAGGTTTAGAGTATCTGCCTTGATTTGATTCCACAACTTACTCTTTGATCCTCCACCTAAAACTCGAACTTCTTTAAATTCAAGATGAGGATAGAGATTTTTCATAATTTTTAAATAATAGTAATATTCATAAGCGATGCCTTCCAGAATGGATCGGTAAAAATGATTCTTACTCTGTCCCCAACTAAATCCAACCCAACTCCCTCTCAGATTGGGTTGAGCTGGTAAGACTCTTCCCCCCAAATGAGGTATAAAGATTAACTTATCACTACCGGGTGAAATTTCAGCAGCCAATCTATCGAGAAATTCATAAGGATCCTGCCCCTTAGCTTCGGCTTCCTTGGTTTCCTGATGGGCTATTTCATCTCTAAACCATCTTAGACAAAGCCCTCCACCATTTATAAAAGCAATAGGATTCCACAGATTTTGAATAACTGATCGGGAACACATTATAGTTTTATATTTTAGATCAGGTGAAAATTCATTAGTACAACTAGCCAAAACCGACGCAGTGCCAGCTACATCAAAAATAATCCCTGGTTGAACTATTCCTGCTCCTAAATAACTAGTGGTGGTATCCCCAGCTCCAGCTGCAATAGGAATACCCTCCACTAAACCACAATAATTAGCAGCTTCCTTACTTAAATGCCCAATAATATCCCAGGGTTTAACTATTCGCGGTAATTTTTCCTGGGGAATACTAAATAGGTCAATTAATTCTTTATCCCAAATCATTTCTTGGATATTAGCGAAACCAGTATAATGGAGATAAGTATAATCTATAAAAGCATCAAAAGCATCCAGGCCCGCCATCTTTCCAGCCACAAAACATCCGGGGACCACAAATTTAGCTATCTTTTGGAAAACTTCCGGACGCTCCTCTTTCCACCACAATATTTTCGGACCATGAGCATAGGTGGGCGGACAACCAGTCTTTTTTAGCACTTCCTTTCCTGCTTTTCTCTGCATTAATTGAATATAAGGTTCACAACGAGTATCCAGCCAGGAATCATAGCGAGCTACCGGATTCCAATTTTTATCAATCATACCAATCCCGGACATCTGACCATCTACCGCTATGGCCGCAATTTCATGAGGTCTTATACCTGATTTTTCTATTACT
>Ga0315279_10009150_pt1 | contig 11868 bp, 11 predicted proteins | sample YL17G06_20_MG_FD_203694 | JGI IMG/M metagenome (GOLD analysis project Ga0315279, IMG submission 203694) | Sediment microbial communities from Yellowstone Lake, YNP, Wyoming, USA - YL17G06_20 | ecosystem: Environmental > Aquatic > Freshwater > Lake > Sediment | place: USA: Wyoming | collected...
GTTTTAAAATCACAGAGGAGCAAAGAGAAATTGATTATGTGGTTGTGGCTTTTGATCGGACATTTGATTACAAAAAACTTAATATTGCCTTCCAGGCCATTAAGAAGTTTGGAGCCCATTTTGTTGCAACCAATCCTGACCGAACCTGTCCGGTAGAAGGGGGAGAGATCCCTGATTGCGCCGGGATGATTGCCGCTATTGAGGCAGTGACGGAAAAGAAAGTTGAGGTCATCGTGGGTAAACCCTCTCCCATTATGATTCAAACTGTATTGGATGTGATGGGATTAAGACCCGAAGATTGTATTCTCATTGGAGATCGCCTCGAGACAGACATAAAAATGGGTAGGGATTCCGGAATTGCTACAGGCATTGTCCTCACCGGTGTGACTGACGAAAAGACTCTCAAGGAATCTTCCATCCATCCTGACTTTATCTTTCAATGCATTGCCGACATCGAAAATTTACTGATAGGGTGATGATGAGATAGGGGGATCGGGAGATAGGAAGAATAGTTATAAAGAAAGTCAAAAAACCTGCATCATTATTAGGTGCTGGACCTATATTTAACACGCTGTTGTAAGTGAGGATTTGATCCTGCAGACACCGTAAAATTTAGCACCAACTTCTTCCTGAAATATTGTTTTTCAATTTCTAACCCTCTATGCAACATTTCAAGGGGTGATCTACAATTAAGGCTAATGTCTCTTTTGATTTGTGTTGATGGCGAGGGCGGGGCAAATTTGTCCTAAACGGTTACAAAATTGTCAATTTGACCATAACATCATAATAAAAATCCACGCAATTCAATCACTTATAGTTTTCTATATTTGGCACACAATATGCTACTTCTGAAGGGTAACGGTTAAACATGCTCATTTCACCTCCTCTCTAAACACCTTCGGGGGGTGGATTAGGTAAACCCCCCAACAAAACGCTGTCTATAAAAAAAGGAGGTATCTAAATATCTTCGATGGAGAAATATGTATTTTCGGCTGAAAAGGAGCCCATTCCTTCTGACCAGGTAGCCGAGCCAATCTATATTTTGAATTTAATTGCTCTAATTATTGCAATCATTTTCTGTTTCTTTTTATTCCGAATCATTTGATCGTGTATCGGGCCTCCAAGGTCTATAAAAGACTCAAATACTCTCGTAATCTTGTTGACTCCTTCCTTGTAACATTGATTTTACATTTTTGTTCCACCATACAAAATAGTACAAATGGAAATCATCAGGGTAATTCAAACCAGTCTTTCTAACTACCGTGGGAATGTTACTTTTTTACATGATTTTACAATTGCTTACACGTATTAATTCCATCCCAAACAAAGAACCTATCCCCTGAAATAATCATTGACAAACCTTCCTGCTCTATGTATAAGTTGTCCAACATCCTAAAACAGTATCATTTGCTATTAAGCATCTTTATTTTTTAGTTTCGCTATGCTCTATGCGCCTTGCGAGCCTGTGGGTAGAGGGGGGAGTAAGAGATGGTGGCAAAAAATTAAGAGCCCGGTTTTCACTGAAGTGAAGCCGGGCTTTTTTGTTTTTTGAAAGCGCTTAAAATTTAGCCTGTTCTGTTTACCCAGGCGGATGATTTTATAGGTTATGCGATTTGTAGCAATGCAATATCCCGGACAGGCGGAACGGGAGGAAAAGAAAAATAAGTGTCAATTTTCAACTACGTCCTGGGGTAAACTCCGGCGGGTATCCAGAACGTATTGAAAACACTGGATTCCCGTTCCCCGATCAGGTCGAGGACAAGTTTCACGGGAATGACAAAAAAAGGCGATTACAGCATTTATGGACAGACTCTATTTAACTTCTGCTAAACCTACTACTAAAGCTATGACGCTTATGATAGATTTTTGAGGAGGTTCCAAATGAACGGACGAATTCTTTCACGGTTGTTTATGCTTTTTTCGCTGTTATTTCTCTGGACCGTGCAGGGTGCCATGGGCCAGGGCACCATCAGTCTTCCCTGGACGGGCCAGGACAAGTGCTACAACACATCGGGAACCCAGATTTCCTGTGCAGGGACAAGACAGGATGGAGATTTGCAAATTGGGGTCGACTGGCCGGATCCCCAATTTACAGTAAACGGTGAATGCGTTACTGACAACACTGACCCCTTTTAAAGAAATGTCCTCACCCATGGCCCGGAGGTTTATTCCATGTCAGAAAAGAGTTTGAGAATCTCAGCTGCCAACAATTATTTGGATGCTTACATAAAAGCCCTGCAAAAATATCCTGGAACCCATAATAGGAAACTTTTAAAGGAATTTGAATCTTTATAATCGAATCTACTTCATATATCAGGCTACTACAGAAAGCTCTTAAAATGCTATTTTATACCAAATTTTAGAACTCTAATAACTTAATTTCTTTCAAGTAAAAGGAGGAGACTATGATAAAAAGGGTATTGTTTCTAAACATTGTTGTTATCATTTTGTTGGTTTCTGGTTTCACGTTTGCCGGCACTGTTTCTCTGCCACAGACCGGCCAGACAACAAAGTTTGCTGCAGGAGACGATGGCGACATCCAGGCAGGTGTTGCCTGGCCCATACCGAGGTTCCTGGACAATGGTGATGGAACGGTCACGGATAACCTGACGGGGCTTATGTGGCTAAAGAATGCAAATTGTATTGCAACAAGCTATCCTGGTTTCGATATCGATGGAACCACAGGAGATGGAGCGGTTACATGGCAACATGCCCTTGACTTTGTGGCAGGGATAAATAATGGGACATATTTGAATTGTGGAGCTGGTCACACCGACTGGAGACTTCCCAATATAAACGAACTTGAAAGCCTATTTAATGCTAGTGGAGGTGGTACTTCTGCATGGCTTAATTATTTTCAAGGCATCAACAATGTGCAGAATTATTACTATTGGTCCTCTACTACTAGAGCTGGGACTCCAGACGCCGCATGGGTTTTCGAAATGTGGTTAGACTTTCTGGGCTTCATCGGTAAGACTAATCCTGTCTTTGCCTGGCCTGTACGTGGAACAACCGCTCCACCTGCACAACTTTGGAGGACAGGCCAAACAACAACATACTCAACAGGAGATGATGGAGACTTGCAGAAAGGCGTTGCCTGGCCAAGTCCGAGATTTACGGTAAATGGTGATTGTGTAACAGACAATCTTACAGGCCTGACATGGCCAAAAGTGCCTAACGGGACCGAGATATGGCAGGCGGCGCTGGATTATGCCAACGGGCTAAGTCTCTGTGGTTACACCGACTGGCGACTTCCCAACAGAAAGGAACTAAGAAGCCTCATTAACTATGGACAGTACAGTACTGATGTGTGGCTAAACTCTCAGGGCTTCGACAATGTGTTCGCTGGTTATCATTGGTCATCTACTACCATGGCCGATAGTGTAGCTTACGCATGGATTGTCGATATGTATGGTGGCTACACGGGCGGGAACTATAAGACCTTTAGCAGCGGTGTCTGGCCTGTTCGTATAGAACCCACATCGTCTTATTTTGATACCGTGCAAAAAACTTACATCGGCTACTATCAGCGACCGGCAGACCCAGGGGGGTTAATCTACTGGGCAGAAAGGCTTTATGCAACGGGCGGAAATCTCACGGAGATCATTGAGGCATTTGCGAATTCAGCAGAATCTCAGGCGCTCTATGGCACCATCAACAGCAGCAATATCTCCACCGTTGTGAATGGCATTTATAATGCCCTGTTTGGCCGCAATGCAGAGGCGGAAGGTCTCAATTACTATGTAAACGGTTTCAACTCGGGCCACTTCACAGCCGCCACCATCATGTTAAATGTCCTTTACGGTGCGCAGAATGAAGACCTTCAGTCGATCAACAACAAGCTCACCGCAGCCAACTTATTTACAAGGACAATCGACCCTGAGCTCGACTGCAGGGACTTTCAAGTAACATATGCGGGCAATGCCGACGCTATAGCAGCTCGTAACTTTCTTGCCTTTGTTACATGGAATCCTGTTACAGTTCCAACCCAGGATGAGACAACAGCATACATCAAGACCAATATCGCTAATCCTGGTGACCCAATTCTAAATCCCTGATCCTGGCGATCCAAAGCTCCCATAGGCAGAGTCAGATATGGCTCTGCCTTTTTTTACACATTTCGATCAGTAATCATCAACTCCCAGGTCAACCTCCTATTGCAGAATTGTAGGTGTTATCCACACACCCCTTTTTACTTGTTCCTACCTGAATCACTTTCTTTATCCCCTGATTACAATCCCACCACCTTTAGGCTATGGCTTCTGCTTGCTCGACTGAGATAAGGAACTCCGCATATCGGTCATATCCCTCTAAAAAATCATTGAGTTCTTCCTTGGTAAGGAGATAAATATTCATTATTGGATTTCCTTTAAAGGGAATAATGGTGGTTACCCTATATCTGGAGGATAGGTAAATATCAACTTCATCACTTCCAATAGACTTTGATTCAATCAACAACTCTCTCACTTCCTTTCTTTCTCCGTCTCCTGATACCCTAACCTCACCGTCCCCCTTCCAAATGACATTTTAAATCAGTTTATTTGATTTCCTTCTTACATTCGTCACAAAAGAGCTCTCCTTCATCAGTATCGTCCGCGGTAATCGCCCTTTCAATTTTTTTCATTATTTCATTATCTTTATTAATACACTCTACACAATAAATGTTTCTATCATCCGTGTAATAACCAATGATTTCTTTCTCTTTTTTCTCAACCATTTTCCACCTCTATCCTATCTAATTTCCATTTCGTTTTCTCTTTATCTCCTGATTCACCACCCTCACCATCTCCACAAACTCATCTTTAGTGAATATCCCTTTCTCAACAAGTAACAGGGTGAGACACTATCCGCCAAATAAAGCATCTCTTTTTTTACATCAATCGTCTATCGAATTTGGAACTCGCTTTTGAATTCGTCTGTCCTTTCATTATAAGAGAAGGTGCCTTTTATAGTAATAAAGTTGAAAATCTTCTCGCCTCTACTGTTGTGGCTGATGTGTCCCCCAACCAACTTAGTATTTCCTATCATGCTCCGTATCTCTGGCTTACATTGAAGCAGAAATTCCCACTTGCTTTTAATAATCTCTTCCATTTATTCCTTTTGCCTGAGACATGAGGGGCTCATCAAATGGGACGATTTCCACCTTATACCGACTTTACGTTTTGCAGTAAAAAGACTTAATGTATTCGTATGCTGCATTAATTTCTTTTATTTTTTCTTCCGCTTTTTTCTGAAGGCGTGGATTACCAACAAATCGGTCAGGATGCCAGACGTTGGCCAAATCTCTGTAAGCTTGGTTTACTTCTTCCTGTGAGGCACCCGATTTAAGTCCGAGTATTTCGATACATCGGGATATTTTTTCTGGTCCTTTCTCCTTTTTCGCCCTACGCAAAAACAAGAAAATGTATATTATTACAAAAATTATTATTCCAATCAGGATATTTCTCATAATTCTTTCCTGTTCATTTCCTTATTGACAACCTTTACCATCTCCAATAACTCCTCCTTGGTGAATATCCCTTTCTCCACCAGTAATCGGGTGAGGGCTTCCTGTTGGACTACTTGGGACATGAGGAGTTCTTCAAAGGAAACTACTTTCTTATCAGAACCCATAGTCCCCTTTCAGAGATAACCTCCATTTCCCCTTCCATAATCTCAGCTTGGATATCTTGCCGCAATCTGTCTTCATTTATTTCAATCTTCCCAATCTGAAGGTTGAGTTCCCGGGATCTTTTTCCAATGTCCTTAATCACACTATCAGGGGTGAATTTCCCAAATCCTCCTCCAATAAATCCAACCCCATTTGTTTTTAAAACTCTATAAATGGCTGAAAAATTAACTTTAAACAGTGAAGGAAAGAAAAAGGCTCCTCGAAAGATAGCAAGATCGATGCTGCTTTCTTCTATACCGGTTAGGGCTGGATCAGTTTCAATCACCCTGATCTTATCTTCCACCTTTTGTTTTATTGTCTCTTCATAGAAAAAATTCCCCATTCCAGGTGGGAAGGTTGCAATTAAGAAAGAGCTGCCTTTATTTCTTTTTTGCAGGTTGAATATGACCCCGCTGAATGGCCCGATTTCCAGAATGTTTCCATCTTTCCGGTTATAGAGTTCGAGGATCTGTTGACTTAAATAGGGGTAGACTGGTTCCCAGAGGTGATAAATTTCTTGGACAGGATTTAGATTGACGGATTTCATAGGAATTAACTACTGATTATCCTCTATGCCTGTTAACTTTTATTATAGATATATTTTTAATATTTTTAAATTAAAAATATGAACTTTCCCTTCAACAACTCTTTCTTCCTAAAGTCCTCAAGTTGGGAATCCATATCTCCATACCAGATTTCAAGTGATAATCCTTGAAAGATAATTTTCACAATCTCATCTTTCTATTGACAAAAAATATCTTTCTGGTATCTGTAAGTTGTATTTTTAAGGTATAATATTTTACCGCCTTATTTGGGGTGAAGGGTGGAAAGAAGTCCAAAAAGGCTGGCATTCAGAAAAAAGTGATGTTGGGCTTTATTTTTTGTGCGCCCTAAAAATGCACAAAGAACAAAATGATCGATAAAATTACAAGATTCACATTTTAAGACCCTGAGGACATTGGCCCTGATTCTTTTCTGCGCCTATGGAAACCTATAAAATTGTATTTTTTCAAATCATTAGAGACCAGAAATATTTTTCCCAAACGGGGTAAAGTCGTTCCTAATTTTTATCTTGACAACTGTTTATGCGATGCGTAAGATATCCAACATTTTTTCGTACACAATAAGCACCTGAATTGGTTTTAGGGCGCAGTTCTTTCCTTAGATAAGGTTAACCATCTTATCCGGGGGGTAAAAAGATGGAGGAAAAAATAAAAGCCTGGATTTCACCGAGGTGAAGCCGGGCTTTTTTATTTGGGATTCCTAAGAATGTAGCCTGCTGCAGTTTGATTTTTTGGTATGTTACGCTATGTCTGCTTGCCGTAGGTGGGCCCCATACGCTTTGGGGGTCTCTGGTTGAGAGGGGAGTAAGGTGGAAGGAAATAGAAAAGCCTGGCACCCAATTTAGGGTGACCAAGTTTTTTTATTTGATTTACTATTGAATCCTGGAATCCTGATATGATGCGATTTGTTGTAATGCAAACCATAAAGATAGGATTGCATTTTATTTTCATTAGAAGAATTTAAAGGAAAAGTAAAAATGCTAATAAAATAAACCTGACCCTGAATTGGAAGCTTGTCCGTCTCGCGATCCAGAAGGAAGAGGAAAGGTGAGGAGAATTTGCTATGCAACAAGGGCTCAGTAAGGGACAGTCGCTTTTTTTCTGGAGAAAAGAGGGAAGGGAAAGACAATGATTAGGCTTTTCTTGCTTTTCGTAGTAACAATTTGTTTTCTCAGAACCATCACCATCGCGAATGGAGTTACACCACTTAAATTTCATACTCACTATTGTGCCCTCATTGAGGCAACCGTTGTTCGGATTGCAACTTCAGATATCCCAACCCTGGACACCAATAAGTTCATGAGCGGGAAATCAATGGAGGAAAGTACTACTTTAGTGCCTGTCCAGAAAATCCAGTTAAGAGTGGACTCTATTCTAAGTAGCGAAGCCCTAACCCGAAACGCTATTAATATTTTAGAAAAAGGGTCATTGATAGTAATTACCAATCCTTGGGTAGACCAGAAAGTACCATTTGAACCGGGCGATCATATCGAAGGAGAGGTTCAACTGCTTTCTCCACATGAAGCGTTTGATCCTTCTGGCAAAGACAATCAGTGGTGGTTTTATAACCCGGAAGAAAAAGAGTCAAATAGTCCACCTCGGGACCCTTTTAAACACGTAAAGATTTTACATATTTTACGTTAAGTAATTAGGAAGGAGGAGACAACCATGCATAAAATTCAAAAAAGCCTACTCATTGGATTTTGTGTATTCATAGTATTGGCAGGCATCTGGTCTACTTCGTTTGCGCATCAAAGCCAAGAGGAAAATCTATCGGCTGCGATTGCCTGGCAGGAAGGATACACGCTTATTCTTATGAGTAACACGGATATTCCCTCGGCTAATCAAGCCCGGGATTACGTTGTTAGCCAGGGAGGTAGAATCGCGATTCTATCACCTCCTCATGTCATGCTTGGGTGGGTATCCCCGGAACTTTCTGCAGAATTGATTGGCAAATTTGGCATAGAACTCGTCACACAATCCCCGATTAATCTGGAAACTTTAAGATACCGAGATGAGCAAACATTAGCTACGGCATCTTTTTTTAACTCAGTCTCTTCTGGATCGCTGGCCCAAGAAATTAGTGTTTCCGCAGCCGTGAAGGGTGAACCTTTAATCAATGATGCCTTAGAACACCCCATTATAAACTATGACAATTATCTAAGAAATCTTGAAAGCTTAGGTATTGCTCCATCACCAGGAAATAGCGATAGCATGACAGGAACAGTTGCATTCACCATGTTTTTCGTGGAAAGTAATGGTTCAATTGATCCCAATATGTATACATGGAGTGCGACTGACCAACAGAATACGATTAATCGTGCTTGGTTTGGTCTTTCTTGGTGGGCAAGTCAGGCTCCTCTTTATGGGGTGAGCGTAACCTTTACAACAGAAATTTGGCCCTCAACCTATATACAAACTCAGCAGGGGTATGAACCCATCCTGCATCCATCCAGCGATGATTACCTGTGGATTAGTCAAATAATGGCAAATCTTGGGTTTGGATCGGGTAGTCAATTCGATCAGGTCTCGGCTTTTAATACCTATATTAAGCGATATGCTGGGACAGACTGGGCATACTCAGTATTTATTGGGTATAATCCTTCACCTGCACCGGATACGTTCACGGATGGCTATTTTGCTTATGCCTATATAGGCGGCCCATACACGCAGCTGCTTTTTAGAAATAATGGCTGGGGAGAAGGTAATTTCGGTCTTGTCCTTACCCATGAAACCGGACATATTTTCTGGGCCTGTGATGAATATTATGAGCCTGGCTACGGTGGATGTACTTCTTGTGGTCCATGCATTTCTTGGGGGCCTAGACCAACCATCTTAAACGGGAATTGTGAATATTGCAATCCGAACGCAGTACCTTGTATGATGCGCGAGAATAGTTATGCGCTATGTTCTTTTACTCCTCAACAAATTGGATGGCCACCCCCTCTGCCCGGAGCTCTCTCGGTGACACCTTCGGATGGCTTAACTTCTTCGGGCAATCAGGGAGGACCCTTCAGCCCATCAAACAAAAACTATACATTACAGAACACCGGAGGCAGTTCCATCAGCTGGACAGCCTCCAAGGGGCAGGCGTGGGTGACTCTGTCATCGGCGGGTGGGACCTTAGGACCTGGTTCAAGCACAACGGTCACAGTTTCCATCAACAGCAATGCTAACAGTCTGACATCGGGTTCTTACAGCGACACAGTGAGCTTCACCAATACAACCAATGGCAATGGCAATACCACAAGGCCCGTAAGCCTGACAGTGGGTGCGCTTCCTGGGTTGCTTTCAGTGACGCCCTCCGACGGGTTAATCTCCTCGGGGAATCAGGGTGGTCCCTTTAGCCCATCGAGCAAGAGTTACACGTTACAGAACACCGGAGGCAGTTCGATCAACTGGACAGCCTCCAAGGGGCAGGCGTGGGTGACTCTGTCATCGGCGGGTGGGACCTTAGGACCTGGTTCAAGCACAACGGTTACAGTTTCCATCAACTCCAACGCCAACGGCCTTGCTGCGGGCTCTTATGGTGACACGGTGAGTTTTACCAACACAACTAATGGGAATGGCAATACGACGAGACCTGTGAGCCTGACTGTGAATCTGGGGCCAATATCTGTCGTTTCGCCGAATGGGGGAGAAACGTGGCCAGCCGGGACGACGCAGACGATTCGTTGGAGTTATATTGGCAATCCTGGATCCAGAGTGAAGATAGAATTGCTAAAGGGGGGCATGTTCAATGGTACGATCACATCTTCTGCTTCAGTAGGGAGAAGAGGGAGCGGTTCGTACAATTGGAGGATTCCTTCAAATCAGGCTCTTGGGGCAGACTACAGGATCCGGGTGACGAGCACGAGCAACAGCGGCTTTACAGATATGAGCAATAACGACTTCACCATTAAATAGGGCAGGTAGTAGCTTGTAGAAGGTCGTGGGTTCATTCTTTCTTTTTCACTCCCTTCTTAAATGTACAGCGTCTTGCTCATTATTGGTCATCGACAACTCTCGTCTGTAATACTAGCAATGTTTGGCGTGTCTACATGGGGGTTGGATACACATTGAACGATAGTGAGATTAACGCCAACTACGTCTGGCCAGTTCGCGGCGGATTAGTAGATTAAACTTTTCAAACTATTTTCCTTTCTTGTATATCATTCTGTCGTCTTCTGTATAAAAAGGCGCCATTTTCATTCCCTCCTGTTTAAGCACTCCTTTATCTTCCTGACTTGTTGACAAGAAATTGCGTCATCTTGTCGCTTTTTTATCTAATAGACGACATAAAATTTCCTTGAAATAGCCAAGCCCAACATTTCTCCTTCGTTATACCTGCTTTCTAATGGTAATCGTCAATTCTTGAATCAGCTGGTTCTGAGGACTTGTAGGTGGAACAAACAACCCCCTTTCTCACCTCTTCCATCCCTATGGCCGTGATTTTTAAAAAAATTCGATAAACCCTTACAATATTTTCATTGGAAATCACCATCAACATTTTTTGCTCCTTGACTCAATGTCTATATTTCCCTACACTATCAGTAAAAGTAAGGAATCAAGGGAAAATTGAATATGGAAGAAGTGGTTAGCCTCCATCCATATCTCTTTTAGATCATTGTAAATTAGGGGGAGAAATTTGACCATATTACAGGCTGTAATACTTGGGTTGGCTCAAGGTTTGGGAGAGTTTTTGCCTATATCAAGCTCAGCCCATTTAATTTTGGTTCCTTGGCTTTTCAAGTGGACAGATCCAGGACTTACGTTCGATGTTGCCCTGCATATCGGTACGCTTGTAGCCGTGGTCACCTATTTCTGGAAAGACTGGTGGCAACTCATTATAAAAGGGTTTATAGATGTCCGAAGCGTAAAAGGTCGATTGTTTTGGTATTTGGTTGCCGCCAGTGTGCCGGGAGCAATTGGTGGATTCCTGTTAGAAAAAAAAGCCGAAACCATATTCAGATCCCCTATTCTCATTGCCATGATGTTGATACTGATGGGCATTTTTCTATACTGGGCAGATCGTAGAAGTGTTAAGAAGATTGAGATAAACAATATCACTTTTGGAACCAGTATATTAATTGGGATATCCCAAGCCTTGGCGATTGTTCCGGGAGTTTCCCGTTCGGGGATCACTATGACTACAGGACTCCTGATGGGGGTAACCAGAGAAGGAGCAGCCAGGTTTTCGTTCTTATTGTCAACTCCGATTATCTTCGGCGCTGCCATGGTTAAACTGCCGCACGTTATTTCAAATTCGTCTGTGATAACTGTAAACTTTGCGATAGGTATGCTGGTCTCTTGCGCTACGGGCATAATCAGTATTGGCTTTTTGCTTCGATACGTTCAGACTAAAGATTTCTTACCATTCGCCTGGTATAGATTTATATTAGGTGCTCTGGTTATTATCATTACAATGGTACGTCAGTAAGCACTACCGCTGAAATCCTGAATTATCCTCCCTCTCAATCGGAAATCAACAAGCTCTAACGCAGATTAGTCTCCAAACTTCGTAGGTGTTATTCAACCTCCTTTTCTTGAGGACTCCTTCCGAGACTGTCGAAAAAGATGATTTTGAAAGTCGGGTTTCCTCTTCATGACCCCACTTTTCTAATTTACCTTATTAGGTCATTTCAATTCCAATTCAACTGAACGACTCTGTAGCTT
>Ga0315279_10009151_pt1 | contig 11868 bp, 13 predicted proteins | sample YL17G06_20_MG_FD_203694 | JGI IMG/M metagenome (GOLD analysis project Ga0315279, IMG submission 203694) | Sediment microbial communities from Yellowstone Lake, YNP, Wyoming, USA - YL17G06_20 | ecosystem: Environmental > Aquatic > Freshwater > Lake > Sediment | place: USA: Wyoming | collected...
GATCGATCCCGATGTGCTGAAGAGCGCCGTGCGTCGGGTAACCGGCCGCACGTGACGCGGCGACGGGGCACCCGCTTCGCGAGCGGCCCGCCCGGGCCGGCGGCTCGCCTTCCGGCCGCCAGTTGAGCCGGCGCGCCGAATCCGCCACGGTCGCCCGCGACGCGAAGGTGCGGGACGTCCTGGCGTCCTGCGTCGAACGAATCGTGGTCACCCCATCCTCGAAGACCGGCATCATGGCGGTGAGCACGGGTGCCTACACGGCATGCGGACACAAGAAGAACGACCGCTCCGAAGAGCGGTCGTTGGTTTCTCTGGTAGCGGGGCTCGAAGGCATGGCGCGGCCGCGGGTACTCCGGCCTGTGCAGCATGAACTTCCGGTTCGATCCGCATAGGGCCGGCCACGCGGTCCTTCTCGCGATGGACGCGGGCAAGTGCTGGGAATCGAAGGACGGCCTGAAGACGTGGGTGTTCCACGGCCACGAGCCATGGCCGTGGGGCGGCGGCAACGACGCGACGTTCGCCGGCGACACCGTCTACGCCACCACCGGCCAGTTCGGCGGCAACGCAAGCATCCTCCGGACGACCGACGGTCAGGCGTGGGTCACGCTCGCCGGCAAAGCCCACGGGCTGCCGCCATTCCAGGGCGGGGGCGAGGCCAAGCGCATCTACGCGCTGCCGGACGATCCGAAGTCCGTGTGGGCCGTCGTCCGCGAGCGACTCTACCACTCGACGGACGGCGGCGAACACTGGAAGGTCGTCCACCGCGGGCCGGGCCTCGCGTGGATCGCCGCCGACCCGAAGCAGCCGCGCCGGTTCTACGTCTCCGGCGCGAAGAACGTCTACCGGACCGAGGACGGCGCCAAGTTCACGCCCATCGGCGGGCCGCACGTCGCGGGGCGGATCGCGTGCGACTCCCCCGGCCGCCTGTACGTAGCCGCCTGGCGCGGGCAGCGGGCGGGCCTCTGACGCTGGGCCGACGGCAAATGGGCGCGGCTGCGCGACGACCTCTACCTCAGAAACGCGGCAGCCGACCCGACGAACCCGGACCGCCTGGCGGTTTGCGCGAACGACGACCCGTTCCACGACGTGTGCCGCGCGACGGGCGTCTCGATCTCCGCGGACGGCGGCAAGACGTGGACGCGGGCCAACGACGGCCTCGCCATGACGCGCGATTGGGCCATCGCCATCAACCCGAACGACCCGGAGCAGCTCGTCTTCGGCACGATGGGCCGCGGGGACTTCGTGGCGCGGTGGCCGAAGTCCTAGGCCCCGGCGGGCGGCGAGTCCTACACGTCCACCGCCGACGACGAGAAGTTCGCGGCCGTCGATCCGACACCCGAGCCCGAGCACAAGCCGCGCCCCATCCTGCTCAGGAACGGGAGCATGACCGAAGGCAAGGACGTCCCCACGGCTTGGGACGGGAAATGCACGAGGCCCATCGTCCCGTCCATGTTCGTCGGAGCGCCGGCCGCGATGTCCTGGCGGACGGTCTCCACCTAGAGGCCCAGGGCCCGGGCCGCGTCTTCCGCGGACGAGGCCGCCGGGTTCAGGCGTTCGGTTGAAGTCAGGCTTTGCTCGGCCACGGCGCGTCTCCCGGAATTATTGATGCAAATCCATCCTTTCGCCTTGCCTTCCGCCGAAAAACATCCCCTGATCCACATGAGAAGGGCGAACGCGAACCAGGAAGGAGGAGACCATGATCACGAGGAGGCAAGCCAAGGAAGTCCTGCCGCACGTGCGGGCGGCGGTCGCGGCCCTGCACGAGGTGTGGGAGAAGTGCCGCGAGGTGGAGCGGGCCCTCGGCCGCGACCTGGACGGCCTGGAAGGCATCGTCCAGGACATGGCGGCCGGCGTCGACGATGCCGAGTCGATTGACGTGGACTACGTCCGCGACGCCCTGAATGCCCAGCTCGACGACGAGGTGGCCGAGGCCCAGGCCTGTCCCGGCTGCGGCGAGCGGAACGCGGACAACCTGGTGTGGCAGGACGACGAGCAGGTGCGTTGCGCGACCTGCGGCAAGACGTACCGCCCGGGACGGTAGAGGTGCCCGGCGAGGGCCCGCCACCGCAGGCCCCAGCCCGGCAATTCCGCCGATAGGAGAGAAGCCATGAAGAAGAACGACGTGAAGGTAGGCCAGACGTACCTCGCCAAAGTGACCGACAAGGTGGTGCCGGTCCGCATCGACGGCGAGAACCCGCATGGCGGGTGGGATGCGACCAACACGGTCACCGGCAAGAAGGTCCGCATCAAGTCGGCGCAGCGTCTGCGGGGCCCTGCCGCCGCGAGGAAGGCGGTCGACGCAGCCACGAAGAAGCTCCTGGACGCCGCCAAGGGCGACTCGGCCGGCAAGACGGTCACCAAGGCCGAGGCGGTCGATGGCGCCATGAAGGCGGCCGCTACCACCAAGAAGTCCGAGCGGGCGGCCAAGGTCGAGGCGTGACGAAAAGAGGTCGCCGCGAAGGCCGCCAAGCCCGACCCGGAACTCGACGCCGCCATCAAGACCGCCGACGCGAAGGGCCGCGCGAAGAAGGCCAGGGCCGCCAAGGCGAAGGGCGAGCGGAAGCCCGGGTGCCTTGACGCTGCCGTCCGCGTCCTCCAGGAGGCCGGCAAGCCGATGCAGTGCGGCGACATCGTCAAGGTCGCGCTCGAGAAGGGCTACTGGCAGACGAAGGGCGCGACCCCTGGGGCGACTCTTTACGCCGCGATGATTCGAGAGGTGGCCGCCAAGGGCGCGAAGGCCAGGTTCCGCCGCGCGGAGGTCAAGGAAACGAAAGATGGCAAGACGGTCACCTTGCGCGGCTACTTCGCCCTGGCCGCCGAGCACGCAGGCAAGGGCAAATAGCACCAGACCACCTCCCCCCTACGCCCGGGCGCGTCCTGCCCGGGCGTTGCTTCTGGCCGAGCGTCTCCCGGGCCCTAACAGCCGGACGTTTGCGGTTGTCAGCGTCCAGGCTGGCCAGTACACTTCATGACTTGTGCCGTCTGCCAGGTTCAGGCGGCAGCCCGTTCGTGGAGAAGGACTGGGAAGAACTCAAGGCGGCGCTCGCGCCGGCCAAGACGTAGACCGGGCCCAGGCCGCCGCCAAGCTGTCGGCCGAGGTCGCCCAGGAAGTGGAAGACATGATCTTGGGCAATCGCCCGGTAGAAGGGGTAATCGCATGAAGAAGGCCAACGCCAAAGAGCAACTGGACGCCCTGCGCAACCTGGCCTATCTGTATTCTAACGCCGCCACGTTCTACGGCCCCAGGCGGTTTGAGCACATTACGTTTGACCGTCAAGACGATGGAGGCTTGAAGGAGCTTCATCGGGAAACGAGCAAGGCGTACCGGGAGGCATACGTTACGATCAGGGCCGCAAGGAAGAAACTGTTGACTACTGGTTTTGCCGTGCCAGACCCATGGCTAACCGTTCATGCCGTGGGTCAAGTGGGGATGAAGTGGGAATGGTTGAACCCGCCCACGAGCAAGAAACGGCGCGCCGGCAAACCCAAGTACCTTATGGTAGTGACCGACACCGGGGCAGACATAGCCGGCCTGCGAGAAGCCTGCGATGAAATCCACGCTGCGATTCTGAGGCTGGAAGCCCGCGAAGGCGTCGCCGACGACATTGGCGCGGTCGACAACGACTTGCCGGCCCTGCCCACGCCGCGAGACTGGTCGAAACCCACCAGCAAGACCGGGGCGGCAACCTTTCTGGGCATCTCCGACGACGCGATCAACGACTACTTGAGGAAGAACCCGAGCGCCGCCCGCCAAGCTTCCCGGAAACTGTGGCAGTTCGACAAGAACGACCCGTTCTTCAGCCCCCTACCCTAACCGCCATTTGCCGCCATTTGCCGCCGTTTGACGCCATTCATGCGGATGTGTGTATTCCTATTTGCCTCCCGTGTTTCCATCGTCGATAATGCTTGCGGCTGATGGATGGAAGCCGCATGGGGAGTCACGACATGGAAACCCGCGTATCGCCGTCGAAGCTTCTGACCCGCCGTGAGGCCGCCGACTACCTGGGCCTGAAACCGCAAACCCTGGCGGCCTGGGCCGTCACCGGGCGCTACAGCCTGCCCATGATCCGCGTCGGTCGCAGCGTCCGCTACCGCCTGGCGGACCTGGAACGCTGGCTTGCCGCGCGGACGGTGGGCGCGGTGGACGGCCAGCGCGAAGGGGGCGCCCGGTGACCGTGGACACCACCGAGGTTGAAACCATCGGCCAGGTCCAGTTGGCCATCGCGTTCGCCGACCCATCGCCGGAAGCGGCTGCGCGCTGGGCCCGGCGGGCCGAGATGCTGGCCGGCTGGTTGCTGAGCGAGTGGCAGCGCGAGCGGCAGGAGGTGGGCGATGAATGACCCGCGTGAGCACTCCTGTGAGAACGAGCCGTCCGGCGCGTTGGCGTACGCCCTGGGCTACGCGCGGCGCGGATGGTCGGTGATCCCCATCCCACACCAGTCCAAGAGGCCGCTGCTCGACGGCTGGCAGCAGTTGCGGCTGAAGGAGAGTGACTTCCCGCAGCACTTCAACGGCGCGCCTCAGAACATCGGCGTGCTCACGGGTGAACCGTCCAGCTGGGTCGTGGACGTGGACCTGGATCATCCGCGGGCGGTGGAACTGGCCGACGAGTTCCTGCCGCCGACGCCCGCTGTCTTCGGCCGACCCGGCAAGCCCCGGTCCCACCGCTTCTACCGAGCCCTCAAGCCTGTCGCCACCAAGCAGCACCGGAGCAAGTCCGCCGGCATGATCGTGGAACTCCGGTCGACCGGCCTCCAGACGGTTGTGCCGCCGAGCACCCACGAGTCAGGGGAGCCGATCACCTGGGAGACCGAGGGGGCGGAGCCTGCCGAGGTCGATCCCGGTGTCCTGGCGGAGATCGTCAAACGCCTGGCCGACACGGTCAAGGTCGAGCTCGGCGAAAAGGCGGCCACGAAACCCAAGAAAGAGCGCCTACGCCTCCAGCGGCCGTCAGGCCCGTGCGAACCCCAAGGCCAGGTGCCGGATAAGCCTCAGCGGTGTCTGCGGGCCATGCTGCGGATCGGCATGGCGGACCACAAGGACGGTTCCCGTCGCCTCTTTGGAGCGGCGTGTCGGTGTGTCGAGCATGACCTCTCGGACGCCGAGGCCGTCCCCTGCATCCGGGCCTACGAGGCCCAGAAGCCCTTCCCAAAGCCCTGGACTGACACCGAGATTCTCCAGCGCCTGCGCGATGCCGAAAAGGTCTGCACGCGGGGCCAGGCCCTCGAGACCGAGGCCGATGGGCTCACGCGGCTCGGTGCCCGCGATCCGGATACAGGACGGCTCGTGCTGTCGCCCCGACGGACGCTGCCCACGGCGGAAGCATTCCTCCGCGAATTTCACACTCACGTGGAGGGCCGGACGCTCCTCGGCTACGCCGGGCTCCTGATGGCGTGGCGGGACAACCGGTGGGGCGAGGTCGAAGATGAGACCCTTAAGCACCGGCTCCAGACCTGGCTCCATGAAGCCCTGCGGTACGTCTTCAACAAGGGCATCGGCGAGATGATGCTGGCGGACTTCGAGTCGAACCCCGGGACGATCGGCGCCGCGCTGGATTCCATCCGAACCCGGGCCCACCTTCCGGCCTTGGTCACGCCGCCGGTGTGGCTGTCGGAGGCCGGTGACCGCCCGCCCGCCAGGGAGATACTGGCCTGCCGTACCCTGAACCTGCACATCCCGACGGGGCGCATCCTGTCGGCCACGCCGGCGCTGTTCACGACCTGCGCCCTGGAATTCGACTACGATCCCGACGCGACCGTGCCGCGGAACTGGCTCAAGTTCCTCAACGATCTCTGGGACGATGACCGGGAGTCCATCGCGCTGCTGCAGGAATGGTTTGGCTACTGTCTCACGGCCGACACCTCGCAGCAGAAGATGCTCCTCCTGGTCGGGCCGCGGCGGTCCGGCAAGGGGACGATCGGGAGGATTCTCGCCCTCTTGATCGGCGAGGGGAACCGCTGCGGCCCAACGGTGAGCAGCCTGGCCGGCGCGTTCGGCCTTCAGCCCCTGATCGGCAAGAGCCTGGCCATCGTCTCGGACGCGCGATTCTGCGGCGACGACATCTCCACGGTGGCCGAACGCCTGCTCTGCATCAGCGGCGAAGACCCCATCACCATCGACCGCAAGTACCTGACGGCGGTAACCCTGCGGCTGCCGACGCGGTTCATGTTCCTCTCGAACGACCTGCCGCAGTTCACCGACGCCAGCGGCGCCCTGGCCGGCCGGTTCATGGTGCTCCGGCTCACCCAGAACTGGTTCGGGCGGGAAGATCTGGGCCTGGAGGCCCGGCTGACGGCCGAACTCCCCGGCATCCTCCTCTGGGCGCTTCAGGGCTGGGTCCGGCTGCACGAGCGCGGCCGATTCGTTCAACCCGCCAGTTCGGACGACGTCATCCGCGAGCTGGAGGACCTGACCAGCCCGGTGGGTGCCTTCGTCCGGGAGCGGTGCGTCGTGGGGTCTTCGCACTCGGTCGAGGCCGGCGACCTCTTTGCGGCCTGGAAGGAATACTGCGCGTCCGTCGGGCGCGATCATGTCGGCACAGCCGCCTTGTTTGGCCGCAATCTACGGGCGGTCGTTCCGGGCCTCCATGTCTCCCAGCCGCGTACGGACTTCGGGCGCACCCGCTGGTACGAGGGCATCTGCCTCTGCAGCCGATGAGGGTCGCCTGGCACGCGTTGGCACGCGATGGCACGCCACCCCGGACGGACGAGGAAACGGCAAGTGTGAGGTGTAACGATGGCAGTAGCAAGGACTTGGAAAACCCGGCACGCGTTGGCACGCCTGGCACGCCACCCTATCCATCGCGCCTGCGCGCGCCCGCGCGCGGGAGAAGCCGGAAAACAATCCGTTGGCACGCGTGCCATCGCGTGCCAGAACCCAATCTGGAGATCCCATCATGTACGAGTTCAAGAACGTGGCCCTGCCGGCCCGCCCGCCGGCAGCGCGTCAGGGGAGCCGCTGCGTCCTCGACCGCGACAGCCGGCTCTACCTGCTGGACGACGACCAACTGGACGCCTGGCAGGAGCGCATGGCCATGTGCACCGTCGATGGCGGCCTGGGCGACGAGGAAGCCGAGGCCATCGCGTGGCGGCAGATTGACGCCGCTGAGGCCGCTCAGGTTGCCCACGTCGGCACAGGGGCCGCGGACATAGCGAAAAGCGAGGCGAGGGCCAACGGATGAAACGCTTGGCGACGTGGGCGAACGTAGCGCGTGTGGGACGCATCCACCGCCATCAATAGGTACTTGGGAAAAATCGCGTTTTCTCGTGGGCCCGGGGAGCAGTCGGAAGGCTGGTTTTAGTTTGTTTCAAGCGTGAACATTCTGCCGTAACGCGCTGGGCCTTGGTCTTCGGCGAGACGCAGCGGGATGCCTGGCGCGAGCGCCGGCCGGCGCGACTTACCTAATTTAGGTAAGTGGGCTTGGGCCTCGCCTTGGCCCGAAACTTGGGGAGGGTGTTCAGATGGCAGGAATACTCATGGTTCTGACCCACGAAGCGCTCCTGGAGGCCACGTGGCGGCGCCACGGGGAAGGGCGTGGCTGCCACCTCCGCCAGTGCCTGACTTGCGGCCACGAGTTTTTCACAAGCCGCCCCGAGGCCCGCTACTGCCGCGCCGCCTGTCGGCAGCGGGCCTACCGCCGGCGGTTGCGGACCGGGCTCGCCACGGTGGCCCACGATTGAAGAAGGGAACCCCGGTCGCGTTGGCGGCCCTCCTGAAGGACTTCGAGCTGTCCGTGGAGGGCCTCGATGAGACGCCGCCGGCGCCGCCGCAGTACGCGGACGATTCCCTGGATTTTCCCTCGCCCCGGAGGTAAGGGGGTACCCCGCGCGGCCGTGGTGGCCGCCGAGAGAGAAGGAGAACGCTATGGTAGCAGCGAATCTGGTCAAGGCGGTCGGGTACGCCCGCCGCAGCACCGACATGCAGGAGCGGTCGATCCCCGACCAGCAGGCGTATGTTGAGCGGTGGGCCGCGGAACATGGCTACGCGGTCCTGCGGTGGTACACGGACGACGCCATCTCGGGGACCTCCACCAAGGGGCGCGAGGCCTTCGAGCAGATGATCCGCGACGCCGAGAACGGGCGTGACTTCAGCATTATCATCACCTACGATATCTCGCGCTTCTCCCGCGGCGGCACCGCCGAGGTGGGCTTCTACATCCACCGCCTCCAGCAGGTCGGTGTCACGGTAGCCTTCGCGGCCGAGGCCCTGCCGGATGATGACGGCGGCGAACTTCTCCTGGGCGTCAAGTCTTGGCAGGCCCGCCAGTATTCCGTCAAACTCTCCCGCGACAGCATCCGCGGGGCCGTCTCCAGCATCACGGTCAAGCACAGCGCCCCCGGCGGCCGGGCGCCCTACGGCTACGACAAGCAGCACCTCACGCCGGACGGCCAGGTCCTGCGGACGCTCCGATACCTTGCGGACGGCCGCAAGGAGGAACTCGACCCCGCCGGCCGCCACGTCCGCTTCATCCCCGGCCCCGAGTCCATCGGCAAGGTCAGGTCTGACATCATCCGGCTGGTACTGGGCCTGCCGGAACAGGTGAAAGCGGTGCAGATGATCTACGAGAGGTGCTGCCAGGGATACGGGTTCCGCAGCATCCTCATCGAGCTCAACCGCCTGGGCATTGCCAGCCCGACGGGGGCCGGGTGGACCGTGGCCCAGGTCAAGGGCCTCCTCCGGCACCCCTGCTACAAGGGGGCTCTGGCCTACAACCGCCGGACAGGGGGCTCCATCCACGGCATCTCCTCGGACGGTCGCGCGTTACCCAAGAAGGCCCGCCGGAAAGGCTGGAACCCGAGGGACCAGTGGATCGTGGTCGAGGATGTCCACGAGCCTCTGGTCTCGAAGGAGATGTGGGACAAGGCCCACCGCGAAATGGACGCCCGGCGCGACAAGAAAGGTCTCGCGCGACCGACGAAGCGGTATCTCCTGTCGGGCCTCCTCAGGTGCACGCACTGCGGCCTGAACTTCTGGGGCAGCGTTCTGAAGCGTCAGGCCAAACACGGAGATGGCCGCTACTACCTGGACTCGGGGTACCGGGCCAAGGGTCTGGCGGTCTGCAAGTCCACCAGCATCCAGGCGGCGCCGATGGAACAGTGGGTGCTCGGGAAAGTGCGCGAGATCGTCCTGGGCGATGCCGAGGCCACCCAGGTCGCGGTAGATGCCTTCGTCAAAGCGGTCCTCGCCAGGCAGAAGGCAGACGTGGACACGGTGGCCATCGAGAAGGAACTGACTGTTGTGAACCGGCGGATCAAGACGACCGTCGCCATGCTGGCCGACACCGATCTGGGCGACCTTGCGGAACTCAAAGGCACGCTCGTGGACCTGAAGCGTCGGCGCGCGGCCCTGGAGGCGAGGGGGGTCGATGGCGGCGGCGTCAAGGCCGACGGGCTAACCGAGGCGTCGCTTCGGGCGTGGGCGCTGGAGAAACTCGGGCAGTTGGGGGAGGCGCTGGACGGGAAGCTGCCGCCGCTGGAGACCCGGCGGCTCGTGCACAGCTACATTGACAGGATTGAGATCGACCCGTACAAGTATACGGGGGTGATGTACATTCCGGCCGACGCCGGCGTTTTTCTTTCTGCCGAGCGTATCAGACGAGTGAACGTAGGCTGCGGCACCTACCGGATCACCCGCACGCTGGTGCTCAAGCCGCCGGGAGACGGGAAGGAGGGCTCCATGGTCGGGCCGTGGCTGTGGGGCCAGGACCGCGACAAGACCGTCATCCGGCTCGCCGACGGCGCGGAAGGTTTCGGCGATCCCGCCAAGCCGCGCGAGGCGATCCGCGGCCTGTCGAGGCCGGACGGCGCGCGGATGAATGCCGACTTCTTCGACCGTACGATGGTCAACTTGACCATCGACACCGGCAAGAATCCCGGCGCCGTGGGCATCAAGTTCTACAGCAACAACACGGGCCTGATGCAGGATGTGGTCATCCGGGGCGACGGCGCGTGCGGCCTCGACCTGGGCTTCAACGACCAGAACGGGCCGTGCCTGGTGCAGGACGTCGCGATCGAGGGCTTTGCGATCGGCATCCGCACCGACCACATCCTCAACAGTCAGACCCTCTCGCGGGTGACGGTGCGCGGGGCGCGTCAGGTCGGCCTCCTGCACCGCGGGCAGGTGCTGGCCGTGGAGGGGCTGCACGTCATCGGCGCGCCGCTGGCGATTGATAGCGGCGGCAACGGCGTCCTGGTCCTGGTCGACTCGGTCCTCGAGGGGCCGGCCGGCGCCAAGGGGCCCGCCATCCGGCTGGAGAAAGGCCATCTATATGCCGCGCGCCTGACGACCAAGGGGTTCGCGCCCGCCATCGAGGCGGCCGGAGCACCCGGCGGCAACTACGAGGGGCCGAACGTGGCCGAGTACACTTCGCATGGCGTCGAGGTCCTGGGCAGCGGGTCGCCGAAGGCCGGCCTGCTCCTCAAGCCGGAGCGTGAGCCCGACGTGCCCTTCTCGAACAAGGCCGAGGATTGGGTTTGTGCCAACGACTTCGGCGCGAAGGCCGGCGACGAGGACGACGACGCGCCGGCCTTCCAGCGGGCCGTCGACGAGGCCGCAAGGAAGGGCGCGACCACCGTCTATATCCTGGGGGGCAAGAGCGGCGACCCCAACTGGTACTGGATGAAGCAGGACGTGCGAGTGCACGGGTCGGTCGAGCGTGTGATGGGCTTCGGCTTCGTCCGTATCCTCGGCGGGTCGAGCAAGGACCCCAACTACCCGGAGAACCTTGCCAAGTTCGTGGTTGACGCCGACCCCCAGGGGGCGAAGACCGTGGTCTTCCAGCACCTTCAGGTGTTCTCGCCGTGGCCGAGTTTCGGCATCGAAGCGCGCGCCGCCGGTCGCACGCTCGTCTGCCGGACCACCGGCGGGACGGTCATCGCGCGGCCGAAGACTCGGGTCTTCATGACTAACTGCGTCGGCCACGCCTACCAGGAGGCCGGCTCGACGATCTGGGCGCGACAGTGGAACACCGAAGGAGGTCCGGAGAAGGTGCAGGTGAACACCCGCAATGACGGCGGGCAACTGTGGGTCCTTGGCATGAAGACCGAGGCCAAGAGCATCAAACTCTCCACGCTCCGCGGCGGGCGCAGCGAGGTGCTTGGCGTGCATAACTACAACTGCACGGGCGTCAAGGACGACACGCCCTTCTTCCGCGTGGACAGCGCCGCGATCTCGGTGGCCGGGTACCGCGAGGTCTGCTTCGTCGGCGCCTGGTGGAAAGTGCCGGTCCTGGCGGTGCTCGATGGCAAGGAGTATCGCCAGCCGCCGCACGAGTGGCAGACGTGGTCGCTGCTGCGCGCGGGGAACTGAGCCGGTCGGGGCATCGCGCAACTTCCCGTGGGCGAGGGCCTGATGCCTTCTCCGAGAGCCGGATGCGGCAAATTCGCACGTCCGGTTCGATAAGCGGGGCCTGGAAACGGAAGAAGGGTTGGTTCCCTTAGGCTTGGGCACTCCCTGGTTTCGGCGCCGGCGACGCGCCAGCGTCTTTGCTTTGAGTTCCTGCCGACGGTTCAAGATGCGTTCCCGTCGGCCGCCGCCGACTCCGCCCGGCCGCATAAACGGTCATGCACCCGGCCCGCGCCGTCGGTCCATCTCCAGTCGCGGGGTGTTGACAGGTGCGCTGCGTGTGGTAGAATCCACTTCTTGGTTGCGCCACTAGCTCAGTTGGTAGAGCAGCTGACTCTTAATCAGCGGGTCCAAGGTTCGAGTCCTTGGTGGCGCACCAGCCAATTCATCGGCGTCTAGTTGTGACAGGTGGTGACCTGACGCGACTAAACGCCGGTCATTCTTGCGCTTAGAACTCTTGAGGCCGTCCGGCGCCGGAGCCACCATGTCGTCGCCGGGCAGGACAGGCGCGGACTCCGAAGGCCC
>Ga0315279_10009152_pt1 | contig 11867 bp, 7 predicted proteins | sample YL17G06_20_MG_FD_203694 | JGI IMG/M metagenome (GOLD analysis project Ga0315279, IMG submission 203694) | Sediment microbial communities from Yellowstone Lake, YNP, Wyoming, USA - YL17G06_20 | ecosystem: Environmental > Aquatic > Freshwater > Lake > Sediment | place: USA: Wyoming | collected...
GAGATGATCTTTTGAAATCTGGTTCAGGGTGAACGAGTCTGAAATCTCGATGGCGACTCCTAGTTTTGATTTTCTTAGTCAGCCTTTTTGCAGGTCTTGCCTCTGGGTTTTTTGAGAGCAAACCGGACTTTGTCAGCATTCCAGAGAACAAGTATTTCGGGTTTCCGCTCATTTGGCGAATGCTAAACACGGCGACAGGTGAGACGGGTTTATACTTTTCTGAGTTGGCCATTGATTGCCTGTTTTGGTTTGCGCTCGTATCGATAGTGGCCGTGGTTGCGATGGTTACGCAGAAGTCAGTCAAAAAAGGAATAACTGAGTGACTAGGTCAGAAACTAACAAGGCTTGAGTCTTCGCGTTCTTTTCAAGATACATGTACACGAAGCAACACCATACTGTCCTCTACGTATTAAATGGGAAAAAAGGAGATAGGGGAGTCTGCTCAAGCTCTTTTTCTGAATAGGGCTATACTTGCGAGGCAGATTGCCAAGATAGAGACTCCAGCGGAGAAAGCAATCAAGACCAGCAGAGGGTCTCCTGACGACCCTGCTGGACCTTGAGGTCCCTGAGGACCAGTTGGTCCTTGTAATCCTGTGTCGCCCTTGTCACCTTTCAGTCCTTGCGGTCCTTGGAGCCCAGCTGGGCCTTGTGTGCCAGTGTCGCCCTTGTCACCCTTTGGTCCTTGTGGTCCTGTCACGTTCGCTACGGTGAATACTGCAGCTGCCCAATTGCCAGACCCGTCAGTTGCGTTAACTGTGTGAATACCTGGAGCGAATTGAGTGGGGACACTTATTATCGCAGTGAAGTCACCTGTTGCGTCAGCAACTATGGAACTGGGCACAGATGGTATTAATGAGCCATCCCAAGTGACAGTTACAATTGAGTTGTTTGAGAACCCTGACCCAACAATGATTGTAGATGCGAATCCTGAAGAGGGCACTAGGGCTATGTTTTCCGACCCGCGCGTCACGACTGAAATGTAGTCATGCTCTGTTGTTGTTAATCCGTCGCAACTTATGCTTATACCTGCTAGTTGTTCTGGGGGATTTTCTGTCTCAGTATATGTATTTTTCATCAGCCCATCTTGATACATGTAGAAAGTATTCCCTCTCTTTTCCAAAGTAAAAATCGTCCAGTTAGGTGTTGGTTCATAGTCTCCGAAAACTAGGACTGCAACAGAATCTCTGAAGAACACATAGCGTTGGAGACCACCGTCGCCCCACCAACCGTAGCGATGCATTTGGGTATTAATCCAGAAGGTTCCAGGGTATGCAAATGGCCCGCCTGCCCACCTGCTTTTGGTTTCTATCGCAAGATTGTAGATTTGCGAAGTAAAGTTGGTATACGAGATTATTGGATGCGATAGGCCTGGTGTGCTATTCAGTTCGAGTCTTATTATACTCGGAAACAAAGAGATTTGTTGGCTGTTATTATAGGAAAGTGTCCATCCTGCTGCCTTCATCTCATCTAGATTACTGTAATTAAAATCGTCTTTGAAAAGAAGAGCACTGTCGGCTTTTGCTTGTGATGCAAGTGTGAAGAAAGATGAGAAACACAGAAAGATAATCGTTATCAGCGACAATATTTTCTTCATTTTTCTCACCTCCCATTTTTGTTTCTGGTCTTTCCATTATGTCAGTTGAGAGGTTTAACGGTTTTTTCTGTTGATTCTATTGAGAAAAATAGGCAGAAAAGAGTCGCTGACGAAGGTTTCTTATACCTACTCAATTGAGACTATTGAGTCGGAGAAGAAAGTTGTCTGATCCCGATTCACCGCCGAGAGAACTGGAGGGCCTGAAAAAAGCCCTAAATGCCAATGCCCAAGTCGTCAACATACGTTTGCGAGAGGGCGAATACCAGTTTAGCCTTGCAAAATCCATTGCTTCTTTTGAACTGGAACTACGGTTTCCAAACGTCAAAGACATAATAAAGAAGCTTTATGGAGAGCGAAGAGCAGAAGAGCAACAGTTCGTGCAGAAGATTCAGACCATTCTTAAGAAGATGGAGAAAAGCGGGATAGTGAAAATTCTTCCGAAGACAAGACCCTGGGAATTGCAGAGGTACGCCCTAACGTCCTTCAAATTTCAAGACGCCGAAAAGAGCTTGATCATACTTGCTACTGAAGATGAAGTAAAAAAAGCTCTGAAGTTGAGCCGTTCCGAACCGAGCGTTGAACACACGTCTCATTTAACACTCAATAGAAGGAGAATAATGATTTCACTACTGGCTATCACTACGATAAGCTTGTATGCAGCAATTCTGTGGACATTGATTCAAACGGTTGTTAATGAGACCATCTTCGTGCTGACTTTTCTGGTAGCCGTCATCTGTTCAATAACACTGGGCATACTCGTTTCTCGAAACAAATAACAGCTCTGAATCGATTCCTGAGTAACTACGTCAGCATTGGCATCTTGATCTCCCTCTCTTTTGCTATCTTTTGTGCTTTCTCGTACCCTGCGTCTGCGTGCCTTACTACAGCCGTTCCGGGGTCTGTTGTCAGCACGGTTGTTATTCGTTTTTCCGCGTCTTTTGTTCCATCGGCAACCAAGCACATTCCCGCGTGTATGCTGTAGCCTATTCCAACTCCTCCACCATGATGCACGCTAACCCACGTGGCGCCACCAACCGCGTTCAACAAAGCATTGAGTATTGGCCAGTCGGCAATTGCGTCGCTACCGTCTTTCATGCCTTCGGTCTCTCGGTTGGGCGAAGCGACGCTTCCACCGTCCAAGTGGTCACGTCCAATCCAGACAGGGCCGCTGAGTTCGCCGCTGCCAACCATGTCGTTGATGATCTTGCCGAACCTTGCTCTTTCGCCGAATCCAAGCCAGCAAACCCTTGAGGGTAAGCCCTGAAACTTCACATGTTCCTTTGCCTTACGTATCCACCTGCACAACTCAGTGTTGTAGGAGAACTCTTTCAGCACCACTTCATCAAGCTTGAAAATGTCTTCTTTGCTCCCCACGAGTGAAGCCCAACGGAATGGACCTTTACCCTCACAGAACAAGGGTCGAACATAACGCTGCACGAAACCCGGATAAGCAAACGCCTCTTTGAAGCCTGCGTCGTAGGCTTGTTGACGCAGGTTGTTTCCATAGTCAAAAGTGACGGCTCCTTTGTGCATCATGCTGACCATTGCTTCGACTTGAGTGCGCATGCTTTCCATCGAGTGATGCACGTATTCCTTAGGATCGCGTTGCCTTAGCTTGTCTGCCTCTTCCTTGCTGAAACCAACTGGATAGTATCCGTATAATGGATCATGTGCGCTCGTTTGATCGGTCACGACATCAGGAATTATGCCGCGTTTCAGGAGTTCAGGAAAAACTTCAGCGGCATTGCCCAAAAGGCCAACACTTCGTGCTATTCCCTTCTGCTTGGCCTCCACCGCTAACCTGATTGCTTCGCCCAGACTGTCTGTCCATGTGTCCAGATAACCATACTTGAGCCTACGTTCAATCGCCCACTTATTGACCTCCACGACCAGAGCCACACCCTCGTTCATCGTAGTCGCCAGCGGCTGAGCACCCCCCATCTCGCCCAAACCAGCCGTCAAGACAAGTCTACCGCGCAGGCTTCCACCGAAATGCTCCTTGGCAACCGCTGCCAAAGTCTCGTAAGTCCCCTGCAGTATACCCTGAGTGCCTATGTAAGCCCAAGAACCAGCCGTCATCTGACCATACATGATCAGACCCTTCTGTTCAAGCTCAAAGAAGTAATCCCAATTAGCCCATTTTGGAACAAGCAACGCGTTGGCAATCAAAACTCTCGGAGCCCACTCGTGCGTCTTGAAGACAGCCACGGGCTTGCCGCTCTGGATGAGCATGGTTTCATCAGGTTCCAAGTTCACAAGTGTCTCAACGATTTTGTCGAAGCATTCCCAGTTCCGCGCGGCCTTGCCTGTGCCGCCATAGATTATCAAGTGTTCAGGATCCTTTGCTACTTCAGGGTCTAAAACGTGACAGAGCATCCGCAAAACGCCTTCGATCTGCCAGTTCCTACAATGCAACTCTGGACCGGTTAGACACTTAACGGGCCGCTTGACCTTGAACGTATTCACTGATTCACCACGACTCAGAAGAGTACAAAGCACACTTTAATTCTTTACCCACATACCCCAGACTCCCAATAAAGAGCGTTGGTAAATAATCAGGATCACTAATCAAGAAAGGCTTCTGCAATCAGAGGAGAGAACAAGTGGAGACATCTCCCGAAGAGGCACTATTCTAAGGGTGACTTCCAAAATTAGCATGAGCTAGACGACTTATTAGCACTTATGGAAGATATCTCCCGATGTGGGACTTCTAAGGTCTGTTTTCTCCAAACACTACATGAACTCGAACAAGGTTATAAATGCTAATGGTTTGTCATCTGCTTGTGTGCTGAAAGGTGGGGTTGTATGGTTTTTAGCGTTTTCTTTTGGTTTTTGGTCTCAATTTTGTGAGGACTGCTGTTAGGGTTGCTATTAAGGCGATGTATGGTAAGAGTGGTTCTGTTTTTGTTTGAACTTGTATTGAAATGGAATAGCCTCCTACGGGTATAGCAATTACTGTGACTCTGCAAGTTGTTGAATCTGTTTCTGGTGTTGCTCCGGGTGCGTAAACAGTCAAAGTTACGTAGTAAATACCTGAACCGCTGAAGCGTTGATATATTACTGGTGTTGACGTTGTTGTTCTGTTACCGTCACCAAAATCCCAGCGGTATTCTGTAGTAGGCATATTATGTGTACCGTTCCATCCTGACAGAGAGCTCGAAGCATCAAACTTTACAAGCTCGCCTACTTTTGCTGTTTCAGGAGTTGCTGTAAACTCTGCTTCTGGACCGTGTGGCTGAACGACCTGTATTTGTTTTTGTTCAATGTCCCATAAGCCTTGGCTGTCAGTAACGTTAAGCGTAACTATATATGTGCCCGGATTAACATAGGTATGAGTTACTATTTTCCCGGTTGCTGTTTCCCCATCGCTGAAGTTCCATTCATATTTCACTATGGTTCCACCATTTGGCGTTGAAGCTGAAGCATCGAAAGTTACGGACTCGCCAACTTTTGGTATAGTAGGTATCCATGTAAAATTAGCAACTGGAGGCTGTGGTTCATATTGGGTCCACAGACCTACCGCGTTGCCTAATATTCGATCCGCGTCTGGGTTTGACTCGAAGTAGTCGAAGCCAATGAGAGCGATTTGTCCTAGACCAATTATTTTGTGGATTACCACCGGGTACGTGCCATCGTTGAAGACGACATTGGTCTCACCTGTGATGAAGCTTAGTGCCCCATTTGGGGCAATGAGTGTGTTGGAAACACCTTCTGCGAGCGGGTCTGAGGGGTCAACAAGATAGACCGTTGATCCAGTTATGGAGTTAGAACCGGAGATGGACATCAGCCCCGCTCCTGTCAAGATGCCGTATGTCCCGCCTCCGCCCCAATTGTGGTCGCAGAGGATTATCACGCCGCCTTCGTTCAAGAAGTTGGAAAGGGTTGTTGACCAAGTTGCTCCTATGGTCTCCATCATATAAAGGTCAGCGTTTTCCTGTTCCGGTATGAAAAGAATGCGGTTTCCAGGAAGCATAGAATCCAGTTGGGTGTAATCCCATAGCTCTGTCAATAGGTAGCTGGGTCCAAACGTTGAGTCTATGGCTCCTAAGGCATTTGCATATTCTTGATCATAGTCGGTGTATTGCACATACGCAAGGATTTTTGGGGCATAAGAAACGATGACATATCGAGAATCGACATTGTCTATGGTGACGTTCTCGCCGGGCACTGGAGGCGCGTATGCCATAACGTGGTAGATTCCCTCAATCGTTGGAGTCCACAAGTAGCTGAGAGTATAGAAGGAGCCGCTCAGCAGCTCTGGAACTACTATGGAGTCGACTTCGGTTCCGTTGACCAGCAGTTGCAGCTCTACGTCGGTTTCATTGCCCAACCCACGGTTGTACACAGTCGCATTCAGAAGCGAGGAGTCATCAGGCTCTAGAAAGCTTGGTGTGTCCAGACGGACAACTACCTCGTGTTCGTACTTCACCGTCATCCAATCCACTATGTTTTTGAATACTATTTCATTGTCTTCTGCATAAAGGTCAGCGGCGAAATCATTGGACATGCATAGAACGTATCCTCCAACTTCTGCGCCTGCGATTAGGATATGAGTGTTAGAGACGTCGTTAGCGATCCCGTATGCGGGAGCGGTTGTCTGTAGCGAATCAACGGGCGCACTTGCATAGATAAAGCTCACACCTTGCATTATTGGGTGAAGCGGATCAAAATGGCTTGAGGAACCACCCGGTGCGCTGATCCCGGTATAGCTGATACTGTACGTGCCTAGTATTTCTTGAACAGAAGTGGCTAATTCGTCTCCTATTGTGACAAAGCCTTTTCCAGAATCAATAAATGCTTCTACAGCTGTGATTTCTGAGGGCAACCAAGGAGTGTCACTCCAGCCCTCTCCCACTATGACGAGGTCGTAATTGTCTAAAACCTCAGAAGTTATTGTTGTGGTTATCTTCTCAACGATATGACCCAAACGTGCGTAATAGTTTGCTAGTTCTTCATTATGCAGACTTTCACCATGGGTTTCAATTATCCCTATCGTGGCTGCGTATCCTACCCTAACGAATTTCGAGTACCAATTGTTTGCCGTGAAGTTCTCTCCGGGCACGGGCAGAGCATAGGTTGTCACGTTATACGTAGCCTCGACCGTCGGAGTCCAAACGTAGTCCATCGTGTAGGACGTGCCGTTCACCAGCTTAGGAATCGTCACGTTGTTGACTAATGCGCCGTTGATCAATAGAAACAGTTCCACGTTTGTCTCATTGTTTAGCCCTCTATTGTAAACGGTTGTGTTCAACAGCGATGAACCACTAGGCTCGAGGAAATCTGGCGCCTTTAATACAACAGCGAGTTCATGTTCATACCCTATTCCTAGCAACCAGTTTATAGAATTGATCGCCAGCGTTTCTCCATGAGATTGCACTAGGCAGTAGAGTGGAAATGCGTAATATACAACTGACCCGTTAGTGACCCCTTCGAAGACCGTTACTGCAGTCCATGTAGTTCCTGTGTACTGAATAACCTCGGCTCCTCCATTTGTCGGAGAAACCCCATCATCATATCGTGGATTCGTCAGCCAAGAGAAGCCGGTTGGCAAACCAAAGGTCACAAGATGGGTTGGATCCGTTACAGTTAATCCTGGCGCTCCAGTGTCGTCAACTTGATAGATTGCGTGCGCCACGTTCACCATGAAGTCGTCGGCATGATGGTTGTAGCCGATGTCTTCGCCTTCGATGAGGATGTTTCCGCCCTGAGCAAGATACGATTCCAATGCCACAGCGTCGGTTGAGTCAACCGCCCAGTCCCAGTAGTCGCCACAAGTCCAGATGACAAGCTGGAATTCGGTTAGGAAGTCTAAGCGTGGGTTGCCCATAGATGATTCGTTCCAAACCCAATAGTCGTAGCCCGCAGCCGTCAGAGCCGATTGAAATTCTGGTAAGCTCGTTCCATGAATCAAAGAACTTCCGTCATCATCATTAACGATAAGAATGTCGGGCAGAACCTGAACAAGGACAATTACAGATATCAGGTTATTCGCCGTGACGCTCTCGTCTGGCACTGGAGGTGCGTAAGCAGTAAGGTTGTAGATTCCTTCGACGGTTGGTGTCCAAAGGTAGTCGATCGTTTGGGATGTGCCGTTGACAAGCTCAGGTATCGTCGCGTTGTTAACTATGGTATCGTTGATTAGAAGCTGAAGCTCTACGTCTGTTTCATTGTTCAATCCGGCATTGTACACTGTTGCGTTCAGCAGTGAGTTTTTGCCTGGTTGGAGGCGCTGTGGGGCTTCTAGGAAAACAGTTAGCTCATGCTCGTATCGGATTAGAATCCAAGTGGAGTATCCTGTATTCGGCATCCAATCCCAGCCTGATACGACATCGGCAACTGCGCAGTCGAGGATTCCAGTCGTTTCCACACTGGCGAGAACCACGCCTACTACAAACACGTTAGAGCTATCAGGGGCGTCCAAATAAGCCAAAGAAGTCGGATTGCCTAAGTCCCACCTTTCAGTGATTGGGTCCCACTTCCACATTTCAGTTGCTTCCCAGCCCACAACGATCACGTAGTCTGCTCCTATGCCAGTGTTCTGGCCTAGGTAAGATCCATCGGGTAAACCTGTGCTGGGATCCTGATCTGCATCTATAAGAATACCTGTGTCTATGTCGTCGATTGTTGCCCAAGGCCTGTAGTGTTCTACTTTGAAATATATGATGTCGGAATACAGCTGACCGTATATCGCCTTGAGGCTGGTTCCTACTCCCTCGTCTGGATCGGTTGCTAGCAAGATCCAATTTGCTTCAGGCGGTGGAGCAACAACAGTAATGATTTCCGTGATTAGGTTATTTTGTGTTATCGTTTCTTCCTGCACGGGCACCACGTAAGATGTGATGTTGTACGTTCCTCCCACAGTCGGAGTCCATGACAATCCAACAGTTGTTGATCCACCCCCCGGCAAGAAGGCGACAGATATAGAATCGATCAAGCTACTATTTACTAGTAGTTGTACCTCTACATTAGTCTCATCGCTTATTCCAAAATTAAGCACCGTAGTATTGAAAGTCGCCAGTTCTTCAAGCTTTACACATGGTGGTCTCTCCCAGTCGAAGATGAGGAGGTCATGGTCTGGTGGAGCCTGTTCAACTGCCTTTCTTGCATTGATCCTACCGTATCCATAGTAGTCGTCGAAACCTGGGTCGCCGAGATCATCTGCGGAGTACCTGAGCTGTGCTCGTACCCAGTCTCGTGTCACGTTGGGAAACTGGCTCCAAATGAGAGCAGCAACTCCAGAGACGTGGGGAGTTGACATTGAAGTGCCGCTCATAGACCGGTAAGTGTCGTCCCAATAGGTTGAGTATATGCCGACGCCTGGAGCGGCTAATTCAACCCATTCTCCAAAGTTGGTAAAGTAAGCCGGATTGTCATACTCATCGGTTGCCGAGACGGCGATTACTTCAGGAAAGGCGGCGGGATATACCTTGCTACTTGTAGCTTCATTTCCTGCCGCCGCAACCACTAGCACACCAGAATCATACGCGTATTTCACGGCATCATGAATTAGTGCGCTTTCCCCGTAGCCGCCCCAACTGTTGCTGAGGATGTCCGCCCCTTGGTCCACAGCATGAATTATCGCGTTGGCGAGGTCGTCTTCGTAACCCTGCCCGTACTGGTCTAGACCCTTTTCAGCCATGATTCGTACTTGGGCTAAACCTGCTACACCGATGCTGTTGTTAATCACAGCGGCTATGATGCCCGCGCAGTGAGTCCCGTGTCCCTCGTCATCCATCGGATCCGGGTCATCGTTCACCCAGTCGTTGCCAAGTGCAACGTAGTTAGCAGCTAAGTCGGGGTGATTCCAATCAATGCCCGTATCAATAACTGCCACCAAAACGGATGGGTCACCTATTGTCGTATTCCAAGCCGAATCAGCCTCAATTTTCTGTGATCCCCACTGTAGACTCCAGTACGGATCATTTGGAACGATTTGAGATTGAAATTTCATACGAGGCTCTATATAACTTGACAGCCCCTCAACAGTCATCTCCCTCTTGATGGAAGACGCCTCAGCCGGAAAAACGTCTACAACAACAGCAATTATTTCCGCCGCCATTGAAACCGTATTGACAATTTTACAGTTATGCTTGGCGATGATGCCCATTAGCTTGGTGTAAGCATCTGATATTCGATTGTTGATGCGTATTACCAACTGAGTTGGACATCTATCATCACCGTTAAACTCACTCCGCTGATTTGTATTACCAAGTTTGCCCTTGTCTCGAACAGTTGAGTTAGGTTCTCCCTCTGTTAATGTTTGCCGCGCGCGCACGGAAGACTCTATAGACAGGCTTAACTCTGACGAAACTGGTTGAATGTTAATTGCCAACGTTAACATGCTCGTTAACAGCAGTGTGAGCATTATTGTTGAAGCTGTCTTCTTGTCCAGAAACAGTGTTCTCCCTTCTCCTGCACAACCATAGAGCATACTCTTCAGACAATATAGGTTTTATGGAGACGTCTTCTATGCATGTTCAACCGTTTCTTTAATCATCTGATAGTTGAGTAAGCATTTTATTTAAGCCCGCAAATACTCTGCTTAACATTCCATTTCCAACAATGCAGTGGTGACCAACAGTAGGACGAGTATAAGCTACTCGTAAAGCAACAAGTAAACCTATTCCTAAGGACTGCGGAATCCCAAAGCGAAATCAAAGCAGAGATAAGAGACTTCTAACCTCTCAAATCTCCCGCAATCAGAACTCTTTTTCAGTGTCTGGGTCTCCTTGAAGATAATGTCAAACCAAGCCCACTAGGAATCATTTCTAAACTGTTCTGCGGAAAAACCGTACGGTGCAAGAAAGCTATTCTCCTTTTCCTTCAGAAGGTCTTCTACACCATTCAGTTTGCCACAATTGTGATTCTATCCTTTGTGGGCTATTGCTTGCATATGTCCAGCTAATGCTAATGCGTCTGGTTTGTCGCATAAAGCAAGTTCAAACTGAAGTATGCTGTTGAACAGATCTTTAGAGTATTTTTTTCTTGTAAACAGTTCATTCGAAATCCTCAATGGCATAGTAATTTCCTTGCCGATGATTTTCTCTATGTGAAACCCATGTCCTTCAAGCATACTTCGAAATTCGTCCGGAGTCCAAGTGAAAACCTTGACTTTGTTATCTTGCGTCATGAATTGATGTTTTCTCTCAGACAACAACATCAATGCATTCTCTAGGTCTTTTGACTCTGGCCTTTCTGGCAACCTTGCGAGTGATGCGACATAGCGATTGTGAGCTGAGATTATCAATGTAGCTTTTCTTTTCAAGATTCTTGCCAACTCATCTAAGAGTATGTCTGGTTCTTAAGAGGAAAAGTGCATGTTCGCAGAAAATTGAGTAGAAGGTTTCGTCCGAGTAGCCTGTTCTTGTTATGTCTACTTTCTTGATTATGACATTGCCTTCAAGGTTTTCTCTCTTGATTCTATCGGCAGCTACTATCAACATTCCTTCAGAAAGGTCAATCAACACAACTCTCCGAGCTTTCTTAGCCATGCGAATCGTCCAGCGACCAGTTCCTCCGCCAGCATCAAGAACCAACGCCTCCGGATTCACAGGTAAATATGGCTCAAGATACCTCCAAGTGATCGCATCAAAGACTCTGAAGTGCAGCATGGAAAACGATTCGTCATATTTCTTGGATTTTTCAGTGCAATAGGCTTCTATCTCTTCTCTATTTGTTTTCATTCTTCAAGATGAACGATCTCGCTTGGGTTTGCTTCTTTATCAACAACGACTCTTCCGTTCTTAACCACTTTCTCGACCAAGTTCACCCCGAAATGGTAGCCGAGGAACTTGTGATTAGGCGCATCCAAGACGACAACATCTGCTCTCTTGCCAACCTCCAAACTCCCGACATCGCCCGCTCTGCCGACTGCATGAGCACTGTTTATGGTCGCTGCCGTTATGGCTTCAGCCGGCGTCAACCGCATGAAGTGACACGCAAACGCAACAATCAATTGCATGCTTTCGACCAAGCAACTCGGGTTAAAATCAGTGCCCAATGCCACTGGCACGCCGCAGTCAATCATCAATCGAGCATCAGCAAACCGTCCCAACATCAAACTTAAGGCGGCAGCCGGAAGCAAGACTGCAACCACGCCCTTCGAGGCCATTGCTTTGACCCCGTCAACAGAGGAAAAAAGCAGATGCTCGGCTGAAATTGCTCCCACATCAGCCGCAAGCTCGGCGCCTCCAGACCAACTCATTTCATCAGCATGAACCTTAACCCTTAAACCATGATTTTTGGCAGCCATCAAGACCCGCCTAGACTGCTC
>Ga0315279_10009153_pt1 | contig 11865 bp, 11 predicted proteins | sample YL17G06_20_MG_FD_203694 | JGI IMG/M metagenome (GOLD analysis project Ga0315279, IMG submission 203694) | Sediment microbial communities from Yellowstone Lake, YNP, Wyoming, USA - YL17G06_20 | ecosystem: Environmental > Aquatic > Freshwater > Lake > Sediment | place: USA: Wyoming | collected...
AGGTTGCTCAGAAGGTCTGAGGTGTAATTCCCGAAGGTGAAGATTGCGTAAAAAATCAGAAGCAGCGAAGAAACCATGATTAGGTATCCTGCGATTCTGTGGGTTGTGAGGTTGTGAAGTCTCTCCTCCGCAGTTGGTTTCAGCGGGGGCACGAGCTTCTGGGCTTGTCGGGCAATGCGGCCAGCGGCTTCGTACCGCTCGGAGGTTATTACAGTTGAGCACGCGTGGCCGTGGAGATTTTCGATTTCGCCAGCAAGCTCTTTTGCTGTGTTCACAGCCTGGGGGGCCAGTTTGGCTATCTCTCTTGCGATCTCCTCGTCACCCTCCAGCAGTTTGATCGCCACGTATCTCCTCGGATAGTAGAATTGAACGCCTTGAAGCGTTTCGGTGATCTTTGCGATTCTTTCTTCGACTTCCTCCCCGTACCTCACCTCGCGTCTCGTGGTCTGTCCCTTTTCGATGACCTTAATCGCCATTTCCAGAAGTTGGGATATGCCTATTCCTTTTGTGGCAACGGTTTGTATCACTGGCACTCCCAGTAGCTGCTCCAGCTTCTCAGTGTCGATTTCTATGCCCTTCCTCTTAGCGATGTCCATCTGATTCAAAGCCACGATCATTGGAGTCTCGAGTTCCATCAACTGCAGGGTGAAGAACAGGTTTCTCTCGAGGACCGAGGCGTCCACGACGTTTATCACGAGGTCGGGCCTCTCAACCGCTATGTATTTTCTGGAGACCAGTTCCTCCAGAGAATAGGTGGAAAGAGAGTATATGCCTGGAAGATCAACTATGTCTATCGTGTAACCTTTGAAGCTGAGCGTCCCCTCCGCTCTTTCAACGGTTTTCCCAGGCCAGTTCCCGATGTGCTGATGCAAACCGGTGAGATAGTTGAATATGACGGATTTTCCGACGTTTGCGTTTCCGGCCAAGGCGATGATCAGTTTCTTCTGGGTCACTCTTTTTCAGCCTCGACGAAGATTATCTCGGTCATGCCTCTGCCAAGGGCTAGTCTCGAACCCCTTACGAGGATTTCTAGGGGGCCGTGAAACGGGGCTGACTTCACAACAGTCACCTCTGTGCCAGGGGTTAGGCCCATGTCAGACAGCCTTTGCAGAACCTTGTGCTCTCCTCGTATGAAGGATACTTTGCCGCGTTCGCCCTTCTTGAGTTGGCTTATCGAGACAGGGATCTGCTGGCGTCTTCCTGACTCCTCGAGGTCCTTCTTGTGCAGTTCTACGCATTCCTCGCACGTCGAGAAGGGCAGATCGCACGCTGGTATAATCTTGCTGTCGTCCGGGCACAGGTCAGGGTGCTTGAGAAACCGGCAAAGAGACTCTTCCGCTTCATCAGACAGAGCGTGTTCCATCTCGCATGCTTCTGAGTGAACTTTGTCCTCCCTTATTCCTAGGACATCATGCAGAAACCGTTCCAGCAACCGATGCTTTCTTGTGACTTTCTCGGCGACTTGAAAACCCTTGCGAGTAAGGTGGGCCCCGCGATACGGTGAATATCTCACATAACCTTTCTTGGCAAGCTTCTGCAACATCTCAGTCACACTTGCAGGTGCAATCTTGAAATGCTCTGCAATCTCGGTCGTGGATGTAGATTTTCCGTTTCGAGAAAGAATGTAAATCGCCTTCAAATAGTCTTCAATGCTCTTGCTCGACATCGCATCACCGACGTTGTTTAGGTATACCTAAACTTCTTACGCAGCCTAATAAATCTTTAGGCATGCCTAAATGTTTTCTACCTTATTGGGTGGAGCATTTTGCAGAAAAAGAGGAGTTATGCGAAAGATATCTCCATTTACCTAGCAAAAGGGAATTTGCAATATGATTTTAGGAGATTACAAGTGTTTTCTCTTTCTGAAGAGCCCAATGCCAAAAGAAGGGATTCGCGTGAAATCTGGCCGATTGTTGCTTGTCCACGTTCTAGCGGCGGGCCACAAGCACTACATGTGCTTTTTGCTCGTCATCTTCGTTAGTTCAGTCACAACAGTTAATAACATGATTGGAGAAACCTTTGAGTCTTATCATGCTCGAGGGAATGAGAAACGAGCGGTTCAGGGATTAAGATAGTTCTGACTTCTTCAGCTACTGAAATGAGCGACTACTACAACAGTCCCTTTCACGCCTTTGTGGCGGGATTTGCGAAAGGTCCATTGCCCCTGTGGATTCTAAGGAAATATCTTTATCCATCTGTTGAAAGCGACTGCGACGGAAGTGCCAAGTACGCGCCTTATGGTCTGAGAAAAGTTGAAGCCTTGCTGCTAGCAAACGGTTTTGCGGATTCAGATGTGGCCGTGGTTCACCCGTCGAACCTCGATGATTTCATCGGGCCCAGCACAAAGGTTGTTGGCATTTCCTCTATGGATCCAACAGGGATGGGATACGTCAGCAAGACATACTCTTCCCTGGTCGGCGGTGGAGCGCCATTGAACGCCATCGAATTCGAAGCACTAGTAAGACATCGGAGCATACAAAGATACAAACCTAAGATAATTGTCGGCGGCTATGGTTCCTGGCAGCTTCAGCGGAAAAAAGTGGCAGAAAGCTATGGAATAGACTGTGTCCTTATCGGCGGAGCTGCAGAGACTATCATTGATGTTTTCGACAAAGCAGTCAGCGGAGAACCTCTGCCCAAAGTAGTGCGCTCCGGAAACGGGTCAAGAGAGCGACCTATGCCTCTTATTAGACATGCGGCTATTCACGGTGGCGTAGAGATCTCCAAGGGATGCGGTCGAAATTGCCAGTTTTGCACGCCAACCGTGCAAGACAAGTGCGACGTGCCCTTGGACAAGATCATGAAAGAAGTTGAGACGACTATCCGAGAAGGTGCGTCTCGCATAACACTGATAACTGAAGACTTGTTTCTGTATGGCGCGAAAGACAAGTGCTTCATACCAAACAAGGAGGCCGTGCTCAAGCTCGTCAGGAGCATAGCAGACTATCCGGGCGTCGGGGCGGTACAGCCTTCGCACATGTCTCTGGCTCCGGTTGTTTATGATCCCGGTTTGGTCAAAGAAGTAGCCGAGATTCTTATCGCTCATAACTGGTATTTCCATGGGAAGAAGCCTATAGTGACTTCCGAAACTGGAATTGAGACCGGAAGTGTTAGGCTCATACGGAAGTATATGGCTGGAAAGCCTCTGCCCTTCAAGCCTGAACAGTGGAAGGAAGTCGTCACTCAAGCCTTCGGGATATTGAACGACAATAGTTGGTATCCTCTTGCCACGTTGATAGTTGGTCTCCCCGACGAAAAAGAGGAAGATGTTGCCGAAACACTTGAATTGATGGATGACCTGAAAGACTATGACGCTTTCTATGTTCCTCTGTTCTTCGTCCCGCTCGAAAACTCTCTCTTGATGAACAAACACGGAGCTGAGCTTGATTCTCTCTCCAAAATCCGCTGGGAACTTCTGACTCGTTGCTGGCAATACAACGTTCGAATCTGGCGAGACACTTTCCTCGAGGCCAGAATCACCAACCCCGTCCTCTACAAACTCGTAAAGCGAATGCTAATACCATACGCCGCCAGAGTTGCCGGAATCTACTACAGAATAAAGCACGGGGAAGCGATGGAGGAAGCCATCTGGAAAATGGCAAGCGCCTAGCGCACGTAAGCATAATCAACTCTTGAGGGGAGCAAGGCATGGAAGAAAGAGGATTGCGGGAGACATCTCCACCTTGTGGTGCAAATGGGAATTTACACTCTGATTTTGATTTTCAGGCACATTTTTCCGTATCGCTCGCTAGTGTCCGCCGGCCCCATCAAGAATCTGCTGAAGAAGGGCGCGGCCCGCGTCGTCTTCTGAAACTAGGCCTGCCTTTGGCAAGCGCTTTAACACCTCAACCCAGTTCTTGTCCGCTGAAAAGACTTTCTTGAAGATCGGCAAGGCTTGATCGACCTTCCCTTTCATGGCCAGCGTTAACGCACTCCAAAACGCTATCTCCACGTTGTCCCCAGCCAGCTTCATTGCTTCAGCGTACTCTTTCATGGCGCTCTCCACATCATTCTTCTCCATCGCAGCGTCACCTGCGTTCATGTAGTTGTAGGCACGTGCAACGTTGAGCAGGCGCCGTAGCTCTCTAAGAGGCTCCGGATGGTCTTCCACCCGCAGATCCACCGCGCGATCCGCCCAAGGCTTGCCAGAAGACTGCGCCTTGACCACTACCATCGCTGCTGACTGCTTGCCCCGGATGTCACCGCCCACTTCCTGCGCCGCTTCGAGAGCCGCCATCAAACGATCAGCCAAATCGCCTCGGGTCATTTCAAACGCCTTGGCCATCGCCGGCGGCACCCTGTCGTTCAGCATGAGGTTTGCTTGGACACTGTAACCGTCCCCCGTCCTGTGTCCTGCGAACTCGACGCAACGTTTCCCAGTGTGAACTGCCACGCCACCCTTAGCATCGACCATGGCCACCTGTCGAACAGCCTCCCCGGAGTCGGCAGCGATCAGCTCCTTCAGTGCCTCAGGTGCAGACTTTCCGAGGCGCATGAGGCCCAATCCCTTCGGCCCGTATGATGGGTTCACAAAAGACTGCGTCGCCACAGCGCCCACACCAGCCTCGGCCCAGGACACGTCCGCTCCCACACTGAACCAGTGCGATTGCACGGCAACGCCCATCTCCCCGGTCTTCGGGTCACGCGCCACGATCGAAAAAGTGTGCAAAGGTCGCCCGAACTTCATCGGTTTCTCGTTTCGCACGCACGTGCGACCGCTCTTTTTTGTTTTGTGTTTCTCGTTTTCCTTACAATTTGGCATAACGAAGACGACTCCTAGACACTTCAATACTTAACTTCTTTTCTTAAGGTTTAGTGAGCCGTTAACAGTTTTTATATTCACCTGGACCAACATGATGTTTGTTGAATCAATGATGGTTGATGTCAGAAAACTCTTGGAATACAATGAGAGTGTGAGACACAGATATTTTAGAAAACTCGCCAGACTGTCTTGGGAAGAGTTCACCAAAAATAGGGAAGCGAGCTTTCACTCAATCAGGAACATATTTGTCCACACTCTGGGCGCGATAGACTACTGGTTGGATTTCCTGCAAAAAGAAAACCTTCATTCCAAAAGAAAATTCGAAGATTACAAAACCTTCGAAGAAGTCAGAGCGTACATGGAACACGTTGAGAAACGAATGCATGAATACCTTGACTCATTGCTGACTGAAGGACTCAACAAAACCTATGGGGCCACGGGCGACGATGGCAAGATATTCGAAATAACAGCCGAAGACGTTCTAATTCACGTATTCGAAGAGGAAGTTCATCACAGAGGCGAATTGATCGCACTTCTTTGGCAAATGAACGTTGAACCGCCGCCGATGGGATGGAAGGGACTCTAGATGCGCCCACAACTCACTGTAGCACGCGTAACAGAAACGCACGGGCAAAACTTATTAACAAGCCTCCGGCTCTAGTTTTTCCGAAAGAGTTCTGAAAAACAAACTGTGCAAGATAAATCTGAGTTTGTTCGGAAAATGAAGAGTGTGAAAAACATGAACATGAAATGGTTCTTTGCTGCAGTGTTAGCCGTTCTCCTGGTTGCGGCTGTGACCACACAGATTCACAACGCAAAGGCAGCAACTACACGCAACTTCACTTTGTACGGTTCCTTCACGCAGGGAGGCTGGGGTTTCACAGCAACCAACATAACAAGTCCCGGTCCGACAATCGTAGTCGAGCAAGGCGACACTGTCAACCTGACTCTGATAAGCAGCGATGGAATTACCCACAGGTTTTTCGTCAGCTACACAAACGCTTCATCGCCTAGCTCAGGCGATCCGCAGTCTGGTGACTTTTCGAGTACAGCGAACTATTCATTCAATGCCTCCAACACGGTTGGAACGTACAAGTATTACTGCTATTTTCACCCCAACCCGATGTGGGGGTACTTCCAAGTCGTGCAGACAGGTGCAATCCCAGAATTCCAACCATTGATAACGCTGTCACTGCTCGTTGTAAGTACTATGGTCGCTGCTCTAGCCTACAAAAGAAAAAGGCAAGCGTAGTCAGCCACCTTCCTACCTTTTTCTGATGTTTATGCTAGCTTCCGGTTTCGCGCGCTAGCCTGGTCTGGAATTCTGCAGACCGCTCGAAAAGCGCCCCTGACTCTTGAAACGCCCGAGCGCTGTCAAGGTCTCCTTCTCAGTAGATACAACAGTGAGACGGCAGTGATGACTGCTGTGGAAACAATCCATGATTCAATGGGTAATGAGAACATCAGGATTACGCAGCTAGAAATTCCTAGAACAGGAACCAAAGGGTACAAGGGGACTTTGAATGTTTTCAGGTTGGGAATTTTCTTTCTGAGTCTTATCGCGGAAGAGTGCAGGATGATATGAGTTGTCAGCATTGAGAAGCTCGTTATTGCAGCGGTTTGTCTCAGATCTAGAAAGAAGGTGAGGACAGCCATTAGCGCTCCCGTGATGAGGATGGTGAGGTATGGTGTTCCGAGTTTCGAGTGTATTTTCGCAAGAGGTCTTGGGAGCTGCCCGTTTTTTGCCATAGCAAACGCAACTCTGGACAGGCCTAGGAGATTTGTCAAAAGCACACTCACAGTGGCAACGAGAGCTCCAAAAGAAACGGTAGCAAATACTGGGAAGCTTCCAGTCGCCCTTGCCGCCTCAGCAATCGGTGAGCCTGAGCCCGCAAGGATTCTGTAGTCTTGCAAACCCGTCGCGACGAGGCCCGTCACAACGTACAATATCACAGACGTTGCTAACGCAATCAAGATGGCCAGTGGCAACGTCCTCTTCGGGTTCTTCACCTCTTCGCCTAGCGCCGCTATTCTTCCGAAACCCAGATACGCGAAAAAAACAAAGCCAGCCCCTTGCAGGATTCCGAAGAAGCCGTTCGGGGCAAAATTGGAGTAGTTTTGGGGATTCACTTGGAAAACTCCGACAGCGACAAAAAAGCATAGGATCAATATCTTAATCACGACTAAAACGTTGTTGACCCTGGCGGAATGTTTCATTCCCATGAGGTTCAAAACTGTCAAGGCCAGCGCGGCTGAAACTGCGACGATTTTGAGCGGAAAGAAAGGAAACAAACCCACAAAGTAGCTCGCCAACCCCAAGCTTACTGCTGCTCCAGCCACGGTTTGGGCGAACAGCCACAAGCAGCCCGAGATAAACCCCGCGAAGGGAGAAATCATCTCATACGCAAACTGGTATGTTCCTCCCTCTTTCGGAATTGCGGAGCCGAGTTCGGAGAAGCTGAGCGCAGTGAACAAGGCGACCGTTCCTGCGATAATCATCGAAACGATAACCGCCGGCCCCGCATAGCCCACGGCAATGCCCAGCACGACGAAAATTCCTGCACCGATTATTGCTCCGATGCCAATCGAAGTGGCATCGAAAAGGTTAAGAGTCCTCTTTAACTCCACCGTTTTCCCCACAACAAATCTGAAAACGGTTGTACTTATAACACATTCTGTGACCAGCGCGCTAATTTCGGAATTTACTTTAAGCCTTTCTGAAGTGACTCGCGATTAGTTTCTTGCTGCTGGATTTCTATCTCCTGATGGTTGCCCAAAAAAAGTCTATAACATTATTGTTGTCAATAACAATAACCCGAAACTACGTATTCAGGTACATACTATTGAATTTTGAATCCAAGTCTGGGTTTAGGAGCAGAAATCAGGTCAATTGAGCCTCATCTTGAATACGTAAAAGGTTTATACTAAGAACTTGCAATGGTGAAGACACACAAATGAAGGATTCCACTATGAGACGTTCTAAACTCGAGATGTACGTTGACATTCTCAAAGCGTTGGCTCATCGAGGACCCTTGAAACTAACGCATATAATGTACAAAGCAAACGTGAATTGTAGCGTTCTGAGAGAGTATCTGGACTTCTTAATCAAACAGAATCTTGTTGAAGAAAGAAATGTGGGGAAAAGTAGAACAGTCTTTGCTATAACTCAAAGAGGCATAACGGTACTCAAGTACTTCAGGGAACTGCAACAAATATTGCCAATCATTGAAGAAACAAGAAATATGGTCTCAACACCTATTTGATTTCATTCGGATCCAGCATTCAGCGCGCGCTTATCCTAGCGGTTCAAGATTTCACGCTGCTCTCATAAGTCTTAATCACATGCTCTCTTAGATTTCTGCACACTGGGATAGCCGGCTCAAACGATAAGTGCCGATTCTGCTTGAATAAGCCTTCTGATATCAGCAGATATTCCCAGCGCGCGCAAAAAAGCATGGAACGTTAATTGGCTTTTTAGGAATTACTAAAAAATGGTTTGGAACAGGTTTGTAACAATATTTTGGAACAAAAGCATGGGAAAAGCCGTTGTTTCTCACTTAGCGCGCGAAGCTAGAAAAGATCTTGATTTTGCTGTGGATAAGATTATGCCTGCTTGTTGCGGTATACTTCGAAAACGAAACGCTGTTGAGGAAATAGCTGGGGGCATGATGGCCAACGGATCGTGACCCCAAATGCTATTAGGGTCTCGCAAAATACTTTGAGAACAGGTGGCCTGTTTGGCGTCGCATCCTGTCTTGAACGTTTCCAACCTGACGAAGTATTACGGGAACTTCAAGGCCTTGGACTCGGTTTCCTTCACGATCGACGAAGGCTGTGTGTACGGTTATCTCGGGCCAAACGGGGCTGGCAAAACAACCACTATAAGAATTATGCTGGGGCTCCTTAAGCCAAGTCAAGGGGAAGTTCAGATAGCTGGAGCAAATCCATCGAAGGATCCTGTTCATGCGCTCCGATCTGTTGGGTACGCTTCGGAACTTCCTGTGCTTCAACCTTTCTTCACTGCAGAGCAGCTGCTTGACCTTATGGGTAGAATGTTCGGGTTGCCTTCGCAGACCAGAAAAGAAAAGGCCAAGTCGCTCCTCGATCTTGTAGGTCTGAAAGAGTGGGCCAAGAAGAAGATAGGGAGCTACAGCAAGGGGATGGTTCAGAGACTTTCTGTCGCCGTTGCCCTCATCAACGATCCAATTATCCTGATTATGGACGAGCCTACCATAGGCATGGATCCAGAGGCTACGGCTCACTTCAGAAGTCTTTTCACAAGTCTTTCAAAGGAGGGCAAGACCATCTTTATTTCGTCTCATCTTTTGGACGAGGTTCAGCGAATCTGCACTCACATTGGAATGATAAACAAGGGAAAAATCGTTTTCAGCGGCCCAATCGGACAGGTTTTGGACGCTTTCACTCAGCGATGGGTGGTGGAGGCCGAGCTCGAAAAAGTGACCGAAAACATAGTTTCAAGTCTCAAAGAGCTTGAGTCTGTAAACGACGTTAGAGTAGAAGAAAACAAACTGATAATAGAGCTGAAGGAGAAAAAGGATGTGAGAGGCGAAATTTCTTCTGAAATCTTCAAGCAACAAGGCGTGTTGCTGAGCCTAAACCTCCACAAGGTTACGTTAGAAGACGTTTATTTCCAAGCTCTAAAAGGAGGTCAATAGCATGGGAACGCTTGGAAGGATTGGCACTATTATTGGCTATGAGTGGAGGAGAGCCCTAGCCAAAAAGAAAATTCTCGCTCTCGTGATTCTGGCCATAGCATTTCAAACATTGGTAACAGTTGGTATTTATGAGGCGTATCGGTTTATAGGCACGACGTTCTTGGGCAGTGAGAATGTCTTCGTGTGGATTTTAGTCGTGCTGGAAGGCCTGCTGTTTGTTCAGTTAATAGCCATCATAGTTGCTGGTGGTTCAATGTCTGAAGAATATGAACACGGAACTGCTGACGTGTTGCTCTCCAAACCGATTACTCGGGTTGAGTACATTCTCGGGAAGTTCTTGGGCGGATTCTCTTTGTTGGCCATGGTTGAAGCCTTGATAACCTTTGTAGGCGTAGCCCTTTCACTCGTGTTCTTTGGTGCACAGAGCGGTCTGCAATTTGCTCCGTTAATGTTTTTGGCTATTGTGTATTCTTCTCTCATTTTCTTCTGTTTGTCGTTCATGTTCAGCGAAGTCTTCAGAGGAACTACTCTCGCAATGCTGTTAGCCTTGGCAATACTTTTCGCTTCATATATTATAAGCCCGATCATAGCCTTTGTCTACGGCATAAGCACACGGGCCATTCCAATATGGGCCGCAACAAGCTTCCCATCGCTTGTCATGAGTGAACTGGTAACTGCATCCAGTGTGCTTCCTGCAGCTGACCTTGGGGCTCTTTCCCAAGCGGCGTTGATTATAGCCCTCTACACTATTGCATTTGTTCTAATAGCAGTGTACAGGCTTCTCAAGTCGGATGTTGCAAAGAAAACAGCCTAAATGCGCGCGCTAGAGTGAAAGCCCCAACAGTCTGGATATGCCCAAAGGTCCAGAGCATTCTCCAAAAAAAGTCACTAGGTCAAAAATGCCCGAAGGATCGACATGTTTTACGGTCGATTCAAGGTCAGCCTTATAAGAAGCTCCTCTTCTTAGGCAAGGGGCAAGGCTACAGTATGAAAGGGAAAGAAGACGCGACCAACTGTTTTGCCAGACATCATTAAGGTGCGCGCGCGTGTAAGGAATTGCTATGGCAGATCCACTCCTGTTTGCTTTCGCGGTTGGGATGATTGCCATTTTGGTGGCGTCATATATTACTCGTTGGATTCTCAAACGTGATTCTGGTACCGCTCGTATGCAAGAGGTGAGCAGGTATATTGTGATAGGAACAAGCGCTTACATCAAGAGACAATTAAGGACGATCATTCTTGTCATTCCCTGGTTGGCCTTAATAATTCTCTTTCTTTTCAATTGGACTACTTCATTGGCTTTCGTGTGCGGTGTCCTTCTCTCTCTATTGGCGGGGTACGTTGGCATGAACGTCGCAGTTAGAGCCAACGTGAGAACCGCAAGTGCCGCTACGCGTTCACCTGGGGCGACTCTGAGAACAGGCTTTTTGGGAGGTGCGGTTATGGGTCTGGCAGTTCCAGGGATAAGTCTGGTTGCGCTATATGTTCTCCAATTGATATTCTACAATCCTTCAGATCCTCTGACTCTTCGGGTGCTTGTCGGATTCGGTTTTGGAGCAAGCCTGGCGGCATTGTTTGCGCAAATCGGAGGCGGCATATATACGAAGTCGGCTGACATTGGGGCCGATTTGGTGGGTAAGATCGAAATGGAGATCCCTGAGGACGACCCAAGAAATCCGGCTGTGGTCGCTGATTTGGTTGGTGACAACGTGGGCGATTGCGCGGGGCGAGGTTCAGATTTGTTCCAGACTTTCAGTGATGACATAATAACTGGTATGTTGATGGGCGTTCTCCTTATTCGGCAATACGGCCCTAACGGGGTAGTGTTTCCATTTATACTCGAAGCTGTTGGTGTTCTGGCCTCCATGTTTGGGATATCGCTGGTTAGACGGTGGAAGCGGATAAGCGCTACAGGATCTTTGGTTGTCGGTCTCATGGTCACAACAGTTCTTAGCTCGATTGGCTTGTTCTTTTTGTCTACGCTGTTTTTGAATGATGTATCACTATTCTTTGCAGGCTTACTTGGTGTTGCAGCTGTGCTCGTTTGTGTCCTAGGTACACTATACTACACCGGTCTGGGGCGTGGGCCTGTACATCATGTCGCTGAATCCTCGCAAGCAGGCCCTGCAATAAACCTGATAACTGGCATATCGACTGGACTGGCGACTCCATTTTTTCCGATGATTGCAGTTTTGGCTGCCGTGGTGGTTTCTTTCATAGTAACTGGTCAATCTCTCTACGGGCTAGTCATAACAAACATTGGCACGGACTTTGCTATTGCGTTTATTATGGCTTCTGACACGTTCGGTCCAATAACCGATAATGCTGCGGGAATAGCTGAAATGTCTGGAATCTCGGGGCAAGCATCTGAGACGTTAAATTCTCTGGATGCTGTGGGAAACACTATGAAGGCTGCAACCAAGGGCT
>Ga0315279_10009154_pt1 | contig 11864 bp, 12 predicted proteins | sample YL17G06_20_MG_FD_203694 | JGI IMG/M metagenome (GOLD analysis project Ga0315279, IMG submission 203694) | Sediment microbial communities from Yellowstone Lake, YNP, Wyoming, USA - YL17G06_20 | ecosystem: Environmental > Aquatic > Freshwater > Lake > Sediment | place: USA: Wyoming | collected...
GAGAATCCTAACACAATCGCATTTTTGTACCCAAAATACTCTATGCCTTATGTTCCAGATGCCTTCTGATTCGTTCCATTCCCTCTTTAACTTGTTCATAAGAGACGGAGTATGATATTCTTAAATGCCCTTCACCAGCTCTCCCGAAGCCTGAACCAGGTGCAGTCACGACTCGAGCTTCCTTTAACAAATTCGCCGCCATTGCTTCATCCGATCTTTCGTAGCTTGAGAAGTTTGGAAAAACATAGAATGCTCCTTTCGGTTTAGTATAAGACAAAGACTCAATCTTTTCAAGTTCATTAAGCACAAGTTCTCTTCTCCTGTTGTACTCCCTTACCATTTCTTGAACACAATCTTGCGGTCCTATCAACGCGGCAAAAGCTGCCTTCTGCGAAATTGCGTTTGGGCATAATACAGCGTAATAGTGCAGTTTACGCAAAGTGCCGGAGAGCTTCTTTCCAGCCGCTACGTATCCAATCCTCCACCCAGTCATTGCATATGCTTTTGAGAAACCGTTCACCGTGATCGTTCTATCTTCCATGCCAGACAAGGAACCTATACTGACATGTCTTGCACCATCGTAAACAATTTTCTCGTATATTTCATCCACGAAAACTATCAAGTCGTGTTTCTGCGCTACCTCAGCTATAATTTCGAGATCCTGCCTTGAGAACACGTGTCCTGTCGGATTGGACGGATTACACAGCCAAATCATCTTAGTCCTCTTCGTGATTTTCTTTTCCAAGGCTTCTAGTTCTATTCCGTAATTTCTTCTTTCATTAAGCGGAACCGTGACAGGCACTGCTTCTGCCAACAGCGTATCTTCAAAACATGCAGGGTAGTATGGATCAAGGATTAATGCTTCGTCACCTGAATTCAGAAAACCCAATGCAGCGATCAACATAACCTCCTGAGAACCAGAGGTCACTGTTACGTCAGTTTGCGGATCAGCACTAATGCCATTGTCCTTCTCAAGTTTTTCAGCTATGGCTTGACGCAGTTCCAGCGTCCCATCAATTTCTGTATAGTGCGTGAAACCTTTTTTGGTCGCCTCTACAGCCGCCTCCAAAATATGTTTTGGCGTTGTGAAGTCTGGCTCACCCTGCTCCAAATGAACAACATTCTCCATTCCCGCCGAGAGCTCAAGCATTCTTCGAATTGCCGAAGGCTTTATCAAGTTGACTCTATTAGAACCCTCAAACAATATCCCCACCGCCATTCTACGAAGTTTAGCTCCGCAAGCATAATCACACGTAAAGTCATATAAGATTTAACACATGCACTAACCTTGAACCGTGCGAGCCAGCCTTCGACGAAAGAGTTGAATTAGAAGCATCAAATGGATTTGGTCGGGCGGGCAAGATTTGAACTTGCGACACTCCGGTTTCTGCATGTACGCTCGGTAGGCTGAAGTGACACTTACCATAGGTATGTGTCTACAGCGTCTCCGCCAGCCAAAGCCGTTTAGCCTATGCTGACTCGGAAGCTCTACCAAGCTGAGCTACCGCCCGACCAGAATCTCTAAGAATAAGAAAATTGGATTTATGCGTTTCGTATTGATTATCAAGATCTAACAGCTAACTTAAATCACAACTAAATTATTATCTCAAAAGAAACCAGCAGCTTTCATCTAGTTTTACTAACTCCACGTGCCCAAAGTGCATCCCAGATTATTATGAAAGCTAATGTAATTCAAAAAAAGTAATATCAGCATCCGAACGGCGTCAGAAACAATTTCTTCAAACATTTTAAATCAATAATAATTACAAATGAGCCTAAAAAGAAAGTTTCCAAGTCCGAAATAAGTGTGTAAAGAGGCATATTTTTGGAAAGGATATATGCCAACATGAATAGCAAGCGTTTTATAAACGTTCAACATCATACAATTTTAACCAAAGCGGGAGAAAGGAGAGGCTTCCACCACCCTTATTCCTTTTGAATTTTATTCCCGGAAGCCTCATTTAACTGCATTTTAGACATTATTCAACAAACTTCAGCTACCTCAAGGCTCAACTTTTCTATCAAATCTTGTATGGTTTAAGGTTTCATTCACGCTTCTGGTGTAATCGGCGCATATTATTTCTTACGATATGTTACTCTTCTGGAATATGACTTTTTACAGAAAGCCAACTTTAAACAAAACGGTGAACAATGCCTCAACTAAACCAAACTATAACATTCATAATTCCAATACAAAACAAACACGAATTCCTAATCGAACAAATAAACACGTTATTCAAGTTTTCAGAACAATACGGAAGATTCTGCGAAATAATAATAGTAACAGATGATATAGAAGATGCAAAAATCAAAATAGCATGGCTAGCAATGAAACTAAACAAAATAAGCCACCCAAACGTAAGAACAAGAATGATACGTTATACATCACAACAAAGCCTGAGTGACCTAATCGAAACGAGCATAAACCACGCCCTCGGACAAAAACTAGTAATAACAACCAACACGCCAGAAAAAATAGAAATGACAAAAATAACCGACATAATGGAAAGAGACATCCTAATAACTCAATACATCTTTGACGTGAACATCCTCCAAGAAAACCTAACATAAACATGAAGTGATAAACTAAATACAATTCCACATCAAATAACGCCAAAAATCAAAAACTTCTGCCAGACGTACTTACGACGACTTGTTGGCTAAAGGTTAAAGCGACTTAACCATTGCAACAGTTCACTCAGATCAACAGTAAGATTATGGCAAAAACGGACCCATCACCTACAACTCTGTTATTCAGTCACTTTCTAATTTACTTTAGACATAAGTTAAGCATTTCTCAGACTTGTTTGAAGCAGGCGAATTCTAACGTAGCAATACACTACTTATAGCGTGGAACGCAGGCGAGTTAGTAGCTCGTATTCCATTAAGCAGTCTCTGCCTTAGCTAGCGCTTGCCACAAGACCAGAAACAGATATATCGGAAGAGTGATTACCAACAGAAGCCCGAAGAACAATCCTACCGACAGCTGCCAAGGTATGGAGTAGATGTATGGGTAGCCAATAGTAAGCACAACTATCAGAGATAGCACGATAGCAATTAGTGTCCAAAGGATAGCAATTCCCTGCTTTACATTTACCGTAAACTCCAACATTTTCACCTCGTTTAATTTTCAAATTTCTGTTTCGACTTCTCCTTCTCTAAGTCTTAAGTTTCCTTCGGAATAAATAAATACCTATGGAGAAATCTTCTATATCTAAATTACTCACACACGTAACTAGGCCCAGTTTGACGCAGTGCTATCCGAAAACGACAAATTTTAAAAAAGTAACAAAAATCTGAAGCACATGTTCGCTTTTTCAAGATCTGATTTTTATATGGCATCATGCGTGAAACATTTAGTGCTTCAAAATGAGCAGGAGACTCTCAAGCAAAGACTTCCTTGAGCTTGGAGACGCATTGTAGAAGGGCTATGCCGAATCCAGATGCCTAGACGGATCATTTAATTAGATGCTATTGTCTCAAACATGCACTGGATAAAAAGGAACGTAGAAATCAATTATCAAATGAGTGCCCTAATTACTTGTAGTCTTTTCCGTGGAAGGTGAAGCAGTACGGACAGAAAGTGTATACTTCAAGAAATTCTTTCCCGCACGCTTTACACTTTTTACTTCTCTGGAAAGGCATAATCGTAGGCGGAATTGGCGGTATGACCATCTTATCTTTTTTCTTTCTTCTACGCCTCCGCAACAACGCACATATAAGGACAAGAAGTAGTAAGATTCCGATAAGCATGGCCAGTAAAAATAATAGAGCCAGAAGCCATATCGGAATTTTCCAAACAGGAGGGATCTGAGGGTATGGGGGTCTTGCCGTAACTTGAACAATACCGTTAACAAAAATGTTATCCGCAGGGTTAATGTCGTTTGTGAGAGGAGCAGAAGCACTTATTAGATAAAAACCTTCGTGTACGAAACTTGTATTCCAAACAAAAGTTAATGTCACTCGATTGTTAGGTGCCAGAGCGCTGACGTGCAAGGTTTCAATTAACGAAGAGTCGTAGTAAGTTCTCACGTCAAACGTTTCTGTTTCTGCTCCTTTGTTAATGACGCTAACGTTAATCTGGAGCACTTCCCCGATGTAAAGAATTTCTTTCGAAACTTTAACGTTCACCACTGCGATATCGTGGATAACTATTGGTAGTTTAGGCTTAATCTTAATAATTCCGTCAACAAAGACATTATCGGTATAGTTGTATAGTTGTATAGTTCTGAAATCTACCTCATTAACTAAGTATGGGATAGAAACAGTTATCGTGTAATTTCCCGGATCGACTGTTGAAGTGTCAAAGGTGAAACTTAAGGTCAGATGAGAATATGGCGTGAGCGCAGTAACCCGCAAGGTTCCAATGGTCACATGGTTATAGTAGGCGCTTACGTTAAAACTTTCAGTCTCCGTTCCTTCATTCTGGACAACAGTGGCTATGTCTATGGGTTGACCCCTCTCAACCGTTTCGGCAGACGGTCCAGCATCCACAACTGCTACATCATGAAAGGTTATCTTTAGCGGTTCATATGTCACAATAAAAAACTCTGTCGATACAGGCGGACAATAGGGGGCCCAGCTATCGTTCAATGGCGCGGTAAACGCAGATACGGTGGCTTTTGCTTTTCCAACAAATGCATATTTTGGAATTGACAGTTTGCTATACAAGAAAACTAGTTTTTCATTTGGCGTCACCTTAATATCACGTATCTCAGAACTATTAACGGGAACGTTTAACTCGTCTTGTATAACTATGGCAATTGTTGCGCTTTTCACAATCATGGCTACGCTCGTTAAACTGATTTCCAACCCTACGTCACCTCCAATCCCAAAATTCGCTCGATAAGTAAGATTTTGATCAATTGTTCTAACTGAAATTAGCTTCACAATCCAGTCCACTTTAAAAGTTACAGTGTCTTCAAAAGCCTCACCGCCAATCAACACCTTCGCTAATGCAAACCACTTCCCAAAGGCTTCACTTACATTGACACATTTTTGCGGTATCGCGAAATCAACTGTTGCAATTCCGCTCGAATTAGTTCTAGCGGTAAGGCTAAAAGACGTATTATTAGGAATTTTCACATTAAATGCTACTAGTAAATTTTGGATTGGGATTTCATTATACGTAACAAGTGCATATAAAATAACGACTTCTTGGGGGCTGAATGCATCGCTTGGCATGTTTGGGCCTTTTCCACTGTAGGGTTCTTTCTGTGTGAATACATCGATTTTTCTGCCCGTATCGCTTGAAGAGACCATTTTCATGTTTGCCTGTGTGAAACTAAGGAGAATTGCGGTTATTGTAAGCATTACAGCTAACTTTTTGAGTCCGGCATTCATCTTCATCATGCATCTCATAAGTTCGGAATTCTTTAACGAATATTCCGCAATTACGAATATTACTGCAAAGGATGTGTTTTTTGAGTTCAAGATTTTCGATTTTTATAAAAAAGTGTCAAAGAAACTGAGCTTTTCTAGTAAGAGTGTTTGGCGGGCCCGCCGGGATTTGAACCCGGGACCCCCGGGTATCTTCGCTTTTTGCTTAAAAGCCCGGTGCTCTATCCTTACTGAGCTACGGGCCCCTCTACCTTTTTATTTCGTTCTTAAAAAGAATTAGTAAAGGTGTTCTTTAGTTTTTCGATTCGTTTAGTTTGCAAAAAAGTTTTAGGCAGTAGACTGGACTTTTAGGAGGGCTGTTATGAAGTTTTGGATTTTGTCGTTTGCGTTTAGTATTGTTTCTATTGTTTTTTTGCCTTTTTCCGTGAGTTTGTAGACTCTTTTTCTTTCGTTCCATGTTCCTTCGATTAGCCCGTTTCTTTCTAGCGAGTATAGGAGTGAGTAGACTGTGCCTGAACTTACAAGAAGGTTGAATTTGTCGTGAATAAACGATATTACGTCGTAGCCGCTAATTGGTCCATTTCTCAGTTCAGCCAAAATTATTATGTCCATAAAGTTTTTAATTATCCGCTCATGCATTTTTTTTAATGTTTTGGCTTCCAACTTTTCACCGGCAAGGATTATTGTCAACGCCGTCATGTTTATTCACGTTTTAACATTTTAGTCAGGTATAAATATTTAAATTGTATTCTAATTCCGAATTAGAAGTTGAAACAGAAGCTGGAAAGTTTAAACATTTCTCTTCCATAAACTTTTATAAAACCACACAGGTCTTCCTAATAAACACATAGAGGGGAGTTTCACGAGAAAGATACCTAAACATAAGGTAGTTTATGCTATGAAAATCCATGATGTTTTTGCTGATGGATGAAATGTTTCAATATTCAATTATATAAAAAGTTCATGGAGCATTTTGTTTTTAAACATAATTTTTCATTTAAAAGATAAAAACTGTTGTTTTTAATAGCCAGCGATATATCTACATGTTAATAAATGTTATTTCCTTCTTTTGCGGCTAAAAAATGGACGGTGTTAAAATTGATTTCGTGGAAGCATTCTTTTAAGAAATTAAACGAAGAAAATGAGATGGCGAAGAAAAAGAAGCAAGCTTTAGACAATTTACTGAACACTGGCAGAATTTCTCAGTCCACATACGACCTGTTTAACAATGAGATAGACGAAGCCATTGCAGAAATTGAAAGACAACAGAAGGGTTTACTGGAGAAGATGAATTCTAAAATGGAGGAGCTTGAAGAGCAGATCAAAACGTTGGAGATGCTTCTTGCAAACTTTGAAATTCAACACGTGACTGGCGAGGTGGATGAGGAAGTTTATCAAAGTGAAATGGGTATTCTGTCAATGGGAATTGAAACTGCGAAACATGAGTTAGACGTGGTCAGGGAAGCTGTGAACCAGCTTTCAAGCGGCATGCAAATTTCGTCAACTGAAGTAGTTGTAGAGCAGAAAATGGAACCGCAATCTGCAGAAACTGAAGTTTCTGAGCCGAAAGTTGAAGTTGTGGAAGAAAAATTGTCAGAGTCGCCAGTGGAACCTGTTGAAGTTAAGGAAGTAGATTCCTTTCAGGCCCAGCAGGAAACGGCGCAAAGCACAAAGGAATCGCAGTCGACGGAGACAGTAGCAGAAGGCGAAGAAAAACAAGAAAAGTAACAAAAAAGATTAGCCATCTTCCCTTTTTCTATTTAATAACCTTAGATAACATTGAGTTTTATATGGCTGGTATTTGTTATCTTGGTTTGAGAGTAGCATTATTGTCCACGAAAGTGATAATGACTTTTCATGAAAAGTTTAGACAGTATGATTTGGGTGAAGGACACCCCTTTAGAGGGGATAGGTTTGCAAACGCGATGAAGTTTTTTGAAAGCCAAGGCTTGTTTGGTCTTCCCGAAATTGTTCTTGTTGAACCCCAGCCTGCATCGAAGGAAGACTTGCTAAGAGTTCATGATGAAGGTTATGTTGATTTGATTTTCAGCTTAGCAAAGGAGAGTAAGCCATACGATATTGAGACTCCGGTTTCTCCAGAAATCATTGAGGCGGCATTGCTTATTGTTGGCGGCGCGATAGAATGTGGTAAAGTTATTTTTGATGAAAAAGTGAAACGGGCAGTTTCCATAGGTGGCGGTTATCATCATGCTGGAAGAAACTATGGCGGCGGATTCTGCCTATTCAACGACATAGCCGTTTTAGTTGAGCATTTAAGGACTAACTACAATGTTAAACGTTTTCTAATATTGGATTATGATGTTCACTTCGGAAACGGCACAAGCGACATCTACTACCAAGACCCCAACGTGCTGTATATTTCATTACATCAAGACCCCCGCACAATCTATCCCGGAACAGGGTTTGCTTGGCAAACTGGAGAAGACGCTGGAGAAGGATACAATGTTAACGTGCCTCTGCCACCCGGAACAGGCGACAGCACATATCTTTACGCCTTAAACAAGATTTTTGTTCCTTTGGCTGATGAGTTTAAGCCTGAAATCATTATTGCAAATGGTGGAAGTGACCCGCATTTTGCAGACATGCTCGGCGATTTGAGTTTGACTGTTAAAGGCTTTTTCAACATATCCAGCTTGATTAGGGAAACTGCTGACAAAGTTTGCAGTGGAAAACTTGTTTTGATGCCTGGAAGTGGATATAACCCCAAAGTCTTGCCGCTTTGTTGGTATGCGCTGGTCGCAGGCGTGGTTGGTTTAAAAGAAATTAACGTTAAAGACCCTTATAATCCGCTACAAGAACCACCCTTCTGCCGAAAAAAAGTTGAAAACACAATTGACGAGTTAAAGAGTTTGTTAAAGAAAAATTGGATGTGCTTCAGATAAAAAAGGAACTGGATCATGTTTCTTTAATTGTTATTTTAGTCTGCGGTTAAAGAAGTCAAGGATTATTTTGAGAGTTCGAGTGCGCATTGACATATCCGTGTAAGCACCATGCCCCTCTTCACCAAATTCAACATACTCAAAGTCTTCCCCTTCCTTCTTACCCAATTCAACCAGTTTGTCTCTGAACTGCCGACTTTCTTCCACTGGACACCTTGGATCATGCACACCGTGAACAATCAAAATCGGACACCTAACATTACTTGCAAAGTTCAATGCACTTCTATCTTCCCACAGCTTCGAATTCTTCTCAGGATCTCCCATGAGCATTCTGATGAAATACTTGAAATGCGGCTGTGAACGCTCATAAAACGTCTTGAGATGCGAAATTCCGACCCAAGCACATGCGGCAGCCCATAACTCAGGCTTCTTAGTAACCGCTATGAAAGTCATGAAGCCACCGTAACTTCCGCCAAAGACTCCCATCCTTGCCTTATCCACATATGAGAGAGACGTGAGATAGTTAGCGCCGGCAACGACATCTTCAAGGTCTTTTCCTCCCCAATCCATAAGGTTCATGTCTTGAAACTTTCTTCCATACCCGGTGCTTCCTCTAACGTTCGGCAGTAGCAAAACATAGCCTTCATTTGCCAGAATCTGCCCAATCATATCGAAGTCAAAGAAATACTGACCGGTTGGTCCTCCATGAGGCATTATAAGCGTTGGAAGAGTCTTTCCTTTTGGAATGTTTTTAGGTTTGTAGAGAATGGCAGGAATCTCCAGTCCGTCAGGCGATTTGTATTTAATGTATTCTGGTGTCACAAAGAACGCTGGGTCTGCGTTTCCATATTGCGGTTCAACTAAGTATTTGATGGTTCTATTCTTAAGGTCGTAGGCGACCAGGGCACTTGGAATCGTCGGAGTGTTCAAAGGCGCTATCAAAAGCTGATCGTTTAATGCGTATTGGACGCTTCCCACTACACCTTTTGGAAACCTTGTCTCTTCACACTTTCCAGTTTCAATGTCATAAACGACTGAAAAAACTGTTGCTTCATAATTCCTTAAACATACAAGTTTTTCCCCATCTTCGGAAAAACCTGCAGCAGTTTCTTCATACTCGCCACCTACGAGTTTTATCTCTCCAGTTTCAAGGTTGTAGACGCCGGGTTGTTTCACCTTGTTTGCGTCTGTAGTGAAGGCAAGTAGTTTGCCATCTTTGCTCCATTCAGTCACAATGTCTTCTGAACCTTCTTTTACGCACACTATCCTTTTCTTCTCGCTCCCGTCTGGTTTCACAAGCCATATGTCCAAGTTTCGCAGATCTTTAGTTTCATTCACGTTGTAGGCTATCCAATCATATTTCGGGTTCCAAGAACAACCGCCCCAAGTTGGGTTTACATGGTTGGTTAATTGATTCACTTCTTTACTCTTAATGTCTAATCTGAAGAGGTTAAGCTGGCCCTTTCTTGTCGAAATCATTGCCAAGTATTTGCCGTCGGGGCTTGTGTCTGCGGCATAGTTTTGGCATCCAGTAGTACTAGTAATCGGTTCAGTCTTTCCAGATTTGACATTGATTTTTATGAGGTTGTGATTTTCGTCGCCGCCTTTGTCTTTGGCAAAAATGAGGTTTTCGTCGTCTCTTGTCCAAACGAACCCAGCACGTATGGCTCTAGGGCATTCGCCGTGGCTCACTTGCTTTATTTCGTTGGTTTTCAAATCCGCCGTATACAATTCCAGTATACCAGTCTTATCCCAGTAAAAGGCTACTTTGTCTTTTGAATGACTCACAATTGGTAAATAAATCTGAGGGATTTTCGACAAGGTGTCAATTGTATATTCTTTCTCCTTCTCCTTCATATTCAACAACTCTTAAGAGAAAGCAAAATGGTAGAACAACTTCTTTAAAAGCATTTACCTTCTATGTAATATAGGAGATAAGTTGAGATTACTCTTCCTTCTTTTTTGGTTTAGCTATGACTGCTGTTCCATAAGCTGCGAAGACTGTGGCTGTTCCTTGAAGTATGTCGCTTGTTTCAAAATCCACCCCAACAATGGCATTTGCGCCAATCCCTCTCGCATTCACAATAAAACACTCCAAGTCCCCAAAATTCAACAGACCCGCACAATAGTAAGACTTAAGTAAGATTGTGTTCTTACAGATTCCTGTGATAGCATGTCAAAAACCATGGTCTCTAAGAAGGGGCAAGTCGTCATTCCAAAATACGCCAGAGACAAACTCAGCCTAGTTCCAGGCACGGTTCTTAGAGTACAGGTCGAAGGAAAAAGAGTAATTCTGGAGCCTTTGCAGGAACCGCCGAAAGAGGCCTTCGTTTCAGCAGGTTCAAAAGTTACAGAACCGTTGTTGCACGAGGCCAAAAGAACAAGCGACAAGACAAAAAGACTTCTCAGAGATCTAGGTGTCTCAATTGACTAAAGTTGTGATGGACACAGGCGTCATAATAGAATACGTAGACCTCAAAGGCGAATTCCACGAACAGGCCCAAACCGTTTTCTCCACATTATTGACGGGCAAGCTGGAAAACATACTACCGCATCCAATCCTAGCAGAAACATACTATGTGGCTGCTAGGCTTTACCACAAGTTGAGAATGGAAAATCCACAACTTGTGGCTTCAAAGCTCATCGAATGGCTATACAGACTGCCAGCAACGATAATTCCAAGTGAAAACACAACCCTAGCCATAGAAACTGGCAGAGCAAAACTAAACCACGGTCTCGCCCTGACAGACTGCTACGTTCTAGCCGCATCCAAAATTTACAATTGTAGAGCTCTGTTCAAAAAACCCGAAAGAGAAATGGTAGAAAACATAGACACTTTAAAGAAAGAATATCAGCTTCTATTCCTAGAAGACTACAAATAACTTCAATCCTCAACAAGTAACCAATTAAACATCATTCCATAAGACTTTGAACATGTCGGGAGATATCTCTTCTTTTTTAGTTTGCTTGGATAGTTTCTTTGTTATACTTGTGCTTTTTTCTCTGCTGGTTTTGCGATGACTGCTGTTCCATAAGCTGAGAAGACCGTGGCTGTTCCTTGAAGTATGTCGGCTGTTTCAAAATCCACGCTTAAAACAGCATTTGCACCAATCCTTTTTGCATTTTCAACAAGCCTATTTAACGATTCTCTCCTAGCCTTTTCACACTCAGAAGTATAAGCTGTAACTTCTCCCCCAAAAATTCCCTCAATGCCAGCGACGAATTTTCCGCCAATCCCTCTTGTCCGCACCGTCAACCCATGAACTGTACCTAAAACCTTAACAATATCGTATCCAGGCAAATCTGGCGTCGTAACAACCATTACTTCACTCATCACGCAAACCTCGAAACTTTAATACTTAACATTATTAATTAGGTTTACTACCAAAACGCCGGATGGACTATGCATGGAAAACATACACACGATTCGAGAGCAATTTCCAATAACAAAAAACAAAGTCTTTTTGAACCACGCTGCGCAGTCTCCGCTTCCAAAGCCAGTTGCAGATGCTGTTCGCAGATTTGTTGACGATTTCTCGAATTTCGGAACAACTTCGATTGAATGGAACGACGGTGGAAAACCCTTCTTCGCAAAACTAATTCGGGCTAAACCAGAAGAAATAG
>Ga0315279_10009156_pt1 | contig 11862 bp, 13 predicted proteins | sample YL17G06_20_MG_FD_203694 | JGI IMG/M metagenome (GOLD analysis project Ga0315279, IMG submission 203694) | Sediment microbial communities from Yellowstone Lake, YNP, Wyoming, USA - YL17G06_20 | ecosystem: Environmental > Aquatic > Freshwater > Lake > Sediment | place: USA: Wyoming | collected...
CAAGTGAAGAGCACGTGCAGCTAAACCGATTGCTTCGTCTATATAATCAAAATGTTCATCAATGGAATCGTTTGAGGTCCGATGCGTGACAAATTCGTCATTATGTTTGATCCCGAGTTGATATCTTCCGAGAATAAATTCTTTGCTCACTATTGGTTTATCGTCGTCCGCAGGATGTGCGCCAAAGAATTCTACCCGGAGCCACGCATCTCCGTACATCGCCGGTTTGTTGTCCTGCCAATCCCGTACGCCGAGAGAAATAACGATATCTAATGATGGTTCTTGAGATTCTTCAGAACGGAATACACCCGAATATGATTTGTAAGGATAACGGACTTCATGTATCATGACCTCTCCGCCCGGAGCGATTCGCGGAGTGGATTGATATATTTGTTCGATTTCTCCTATAAGTTGCGCAAGTTTTTCTTCCCGCGATACTATTTTCTTCTCTTCGTCTATAATATCCAGTATTTTTTCGACGTCTTTTTTTAAACTAGACATATGTCTCCTTTTGTCGGGCAGCCTGCCCGCCGGCCCGCTTCGACTCAGCGAGGCGAGCGAGGCGGGGAAGATTGGTTCAAACTATATCATAATGACTTGCACAGTTGCAAGGGACAGTGCGAACCTCCCCGTTGTGCCGCATAATTGACTGTGTTTTGTCTCGCGTGATATATTCCCCGTATGGCAAAGATTGAATCTGTCCGCGTAAGGATGGAATCAGAGAAACCAGAGGGGAAGACATTGTCATGGTTGCCGTATGAAATTGTTGGAAAAGATGGGGGAATTCTGATAAAAGCATTTTGGATTTTTCCTTATATAAAAGCGTCTTTGATTTCTTCTGATACAGAATACCAACGCATTGAACTACCGTATGCGGGGCCGGCATTTGTGGAAAAACAAGGCGACTCGTATGCAGTATGTCGCCCCAATGGTGAAAATTTTGGGATGGTGAAATTCGTAGCAAATCGTTTCTGCCGATTTGAAACGAATCAAGGGTTTTCTATTCAAGCGGACATTCCTCAAGCGGGCATGCGTGATACCGTATTTACCGGAATAATACAGTTGGGTGCGGCATTAGCTACTGGCGGATAAAAAATAACCTACATGTCGCGAAACATCGAACACATCGAAAGAAAACAATCCCACGCGGCGCTGCTTCTTGATGTCTGTCGCGGGATTCCGAACGTGTTTATTCCGATCAGTGACGTGCGGCATACGTTTGGCTGGTCGCAGGATTCTACCAGGATGACAGTGTCCGAAGCACGTCAACTGCTCAAAGATGATGCGCTCTATACGATCACTATGGAGGAGGGGATTGTGTATGAACCGGCACGGGTTGCGGTTGGGGAAAGAATAATCCCGTCGAAGTTCCGTCCCGACCCTACCTGGCTATCGGAGTTCCCCAAGGGTCAGGATTTACGTGATTTGCTTCAACACTTACGGTTTGCGACGGTTGTATCAGAAACTAAGGCAGCACCACTATTGACTCCTCATGAGCATTTATTGTTGATACGGTTCGTTGCTGATATGGCATCACGACAGGTTTCTTCAATGGATAGGTTAAGCCCGTTTGTTCCAAAACTAACGCAAAAACTCACTGCGGAAACACAGGGAGAATGGACTATTGCTCGCCAAAGGCGCGGCGGATTGTGTTATATGCTTCAACACAGCGGCATGTAGACTATTATCTCCGATACAGTTTCCTCCGTGTGAGTTTTTCCGTGAGAAAAATCAATAGCTTGGTGAGGATGATGCCGGCGATATTGATGGCAAGGACGCCGCCGAGGCTTTTGGTCAGCGCGTCAAGTATCCGTGTTGAAAGAGACAGCGCGGGACCGGTGATACCGACCCGGAAGCCGGCGAAATACGCCGCACCGGCCATGATTGCCAAGGTGACGATAAACGGAAGGAAGCCCTTGAGGTCTTCTGCAGAAGAAAACATAGCGTTTGAGACGGCAAGCAAAAGGTAAAAATAAAGAATGGTCAGTGGTGTTATCGGAGTAAATTGTTGTGAAAGGAAATATGATATCGCGCTGATAGCCACAAGCCCTGTCAGCATTGGAGCCAGACCGATAAGGTAGCGCCGGAAGGGGTCAGAAGAGGCGATCATCACACTGCCGGCCTTTATTTCATCACTTTGGATAGACTCCGGAACGAGCGTCAATTTGCCCGTCCGGACACCCAGAACTTCAGCCGTAAACAGATGCGACAACTCATGGATGACGGTACCCGGGAAATTGACGATCGTGATAATCGTGATAGCGAGAGATCGCGCGCGGAATAAGAGGATGCACAGATCAAAGACGGACTGTGTGAGCCGCTGGGAGAGGAAAAAGAGAATGAAAAGTTCAGTGAATAACAGGAGAAGAAGTATCATGTCTGTAGTATATGATATGCTTGGGATATGCAAAAGGGCCTGTTGGTAGTGATGATAATTTCCGTAATGTTAAACTTCTTTTTTATCCGGCAGGAGTACCAGCGTACGCGCGTGGTAGCGGTTCCGGACGGGGATAGTATCCAGCTTGCTGACGGCAGACGCGTGCGCCTTTTAGGGATTGATGCGCCGGAACTGGGACGGTGCCTTGCTGATGAAGCGAAAGAGAAGCTTAGAAGCTTAGTTCTTAGTAAACATGTGAGGCTGAAAGATACAGTAACAGATGATTATGGGAGAGTTTTAGCTATTGTTATTGTTTGGCCCAATGTTGTTGTCAATCGGGCGATGCTTTCGGCGGGACTGGCGCGCGATACGTTTTCTGCACCAAAGGACTATGCACCGACACTGAAAGCTGCTTACGATGAAGCAAAATCGGCAAACCGCGGTATTTTTTCTTCAGAATGTCGCAATACTACGCCGCTTGGGGAGTGCACGGTCAAAGGCAACGTCCGTGATGGGAAGAAAATTTATCATCTCTCAACCTGTGACAACTACACGCAGGTTATCGTGGACGAGGCCTTCGGCGACCGGTGGTTTTGCAGCGAGGTAGATGCTCAAGCCGCCGGTTTTACCCGCGCCGCCGGGTGCAGTCGCCTCATCGGCGACCCGCCGAAGAGGCGGGATACCTATTGACAATTGTAACGCATTGCGTTACACTATTATATGATTATTCTTGATAAGCTTGTTTGGACTGTAATCAATAAGGAACATATAGCTCGTCATGATGTGTCTCAGATAGAAATTGAGCAGGTTTGTCATAATGATCCGGTATTTGTTTCTGGTCATTCTGGCAGGATTATGGTGATCGGGAAAACTGACGTAAATCGTGCGATATCGATTATTTTGGATCCGGAACATGAAAAAGGAGTATGGTATGTCGTTACGGCACGATCTGCAGACAGAAAAGAACGTACGTTATACAAAACAATGAAAGGAGAATCATCATGACCATAAAAACACATCGCGATCCGTTACCGGGAAAAAATGTGTCCCGCGAAGAACTCGCAAAATTTTGGGATACGCATAGTATTGCCGATTATCTTGATGTATTAAAACCCGTGCGCGTGCGGGTTGCTAAAAATCTCTCAGAAGGCATTACGATCCGTTTTGACGAACAAACTCTCTCGAAGCTTCGTAAGAAAGCGGAGAATAAAGGCATTGGTCCGACCACCCTTGCCCGCATGTGGATATTGGATCGTTTGGCGTCAGCCTAACGGAATCGTTTGGTCTTCCATACAACAAGGAACGGAATGGGGAGTAAGGCAAAGCCCAGGAATTCGAGTAGTTGCGGCCAGAAGAAGATATAGATAGCACCATTTGTACCGGGATTTAGGATCCACCCATTTTCCCAGTTATTGACAAGAACATGCGGTAACAATGTTCCATCACCCCAAGCAATCCAGCCGGGATCATAAGATTGGGAGAGAATTAATGTAGTGTTTAGCCTTTCAGGCTGAGAGTTGAGTGTGACTTTATAATATGCTGGATTTGGATGATCCACAGACAAACTCAATGTACTATGATCGCTTTGCAAAGCTATTCCGGTATGCATATTGACCATTTGGTCATACGGTATTTGGTACACTCGTATGCGGCGAAGGTCATTGACTGACGGATATTTGCCGATTGAGTCGTTTGAAACATAGATCGTATATCCCAACCCGTCCGACGCAAGCGGAGGAAGGATAAAATAAGAAGTTTTAATGTTTGGGTCTTCGGGCAAATACGTTTCTAACTCGGTGTGTTTGGCCGTCATGTTAATGAGGGAAAACATCATCGGTCTTCCGGCGACATGTCTGCTTTCAACCGCCACCAGATAGCCATTTTTGTGTTCCAACGTTGGGATGTCAAAGCTCAGACATCCCCGTTGATCGTTACTCGTAAACCGGAGAAACGATGACGCATGATCGCTTATGATTTCGCCGGAAGCCTTTCCGGATTTCAAAAGTCCGCACGGAGTGACGGTGTATGTCTTCAAATCGCCCGTTTGTTCTGAATCATAGGTGAGCGCCTGTGTTTTTAGCATACTTGCAGCAGTCGCTTCTACAAGAGAAGACACGGTGATTGTCCTGTCGTTTTCCGTGATGGTAAACTCCCGTTCCGAAACCGAGCGCTTTGTAAACAGCGACCGGAATGGATACGTTATGGTAATATTTTTCTCTTGCGCGTCTCTTGTCTCCGGTCTCTTGTCTCTGGTGACGTAGTCACCGATTTCCCTATACGCCACATCATTATCTGTCCATTGATACGGAGGGTATACGGACGGCGCGTTCTGTATGAGAGAAATATAGCACGGTACAGTATTGTTATATTCGTAGAGTGTCAGTTTACCAAACACTGCAATTTGTTTTATGTTCGGCAATCTTGAAAATACCTGTTTTGTTTCATCGATAAACAACGACCGGTAATGACTCGCTGAAAGGAGGTATTCGTCTAAAAGAATGTAACGGATGTTATATTTTTGAAATACCGACGCCAAGCCAGCAGAATCTTTTGCATAAAGTGCTTTTGAGAGTTCCCAATAATAGTTTTCATTGGTGTTGCTCCATGGATCAAATGCACGGTCCATCGTCGCTTGCTGTGTTCCTTGCCAGAAAAAACCGGACCCGCGATACCCGAAGCGGAATAATTTCCAACTCCAATATGCAGGTTGCGGCAGGATCGCCATACGGTCCGCCGGATCGAGCTTTTTCATATACTCGAAAAACGTAGAATAGTCGTCCGGTATCGTAATTCGGAGGTTGGTATAGAGAAAATTTCCCTGAAATGCCGGAAGACTCAGCGTGATAATACCAATTGCCACAAGAATACTGCAGAATATTGTGATGCTGCCGCGGCGGATTTTTTGTGTTAATACTTCAAATCCGGCTGCCAACAGTACTGCGTATGATAGCGCAAACAGAAGGCTGAATTTGGTGAAGGTAAACCGAAATGCTTCCCGGAAAAAGGGGAAAGCCCCCTGGAGTATGGTTGTTGTTTCGCGAATAAGGGGCGTATCGGTGGCCAGGAAGATGAATGCCGCAAGAAACGTTACTCCGAATGCGATCTGACGTTTTTTAGGAGCCGTAAACGTTGCAGCAAGCCCCAGGAGGGTGATGAGGGCGAATATCCAGGCTACGGTTTGTATGAGTGGCGTGTTTATGTATCTGCGCCAGGGAGCCATCATATAGACAGATGTATTTGTGAGGCTCGTATCTTCGAAATTGAGGCTAAATCCCCGAAGAAGCAGGACGTCTTTGATACCGCCAAATTCACTATTTCTTAAAAATATCTCATTGCTGCTCATCTGATTTATTTTGGCGCCGGCGATAACCGGTGCGTTGTGAGGCAGTCCCCAAAGATATGGGAGGAGCCAAAACGCGTTTACAGCAAGAAAACCCAGCAATATAGTTATAATGTTGGGGAAAAGGCGGCGGTTTTTGACAAACGCGGCCAAAGAAATGCTTCCTAATAATATGCCGATGGGGAGGATCATGGTTGTGACAAAAAATTGCGGGGTCGCCGCAAGAGCAATCAGAAGAAAACGCACATACGTCCGTTTTGTTGGCACGTGGTAATAGGTGATGAGGCTCCAGGCAAACCACGGGAGGCTCGCAAAATGGACATCATATGCCTCCAGCGGCGTAAAAAACATTTGTATCGTCGCGAGATTTAGCATGTAAAAGAGCGCGCCGATACATCCGAGTAATTGTTTTTTTCGTTCCTCACAATCGTTGAAGATGGTGGTGATCAGGAAATAGGCGCCAATGCCGCCGGCAATATGAGTAAGGAACGTAAACGCATAGCGCAGAAGTTGTTGCGGTAACACCAGCGACATTCCCCAGATAGTGAGGGTGTGGAGGAGATTGGCAATATGTGACATGCCGTCATAGAGGCCCGTCCCGCGATATTCAAGCCACACGCCGAATATGCTTCGTGTGATATTCAGAGGGAAATTGAGTTCCGGAATGAGATTATCCCATCCGACGAGCCACGTATGCGCAGTTGTATTGGCAATTATGAGGATAAGTTCAATGACTCCTATGCAAATGATCGGCCACCAGGAAAGAAGTTTTTTCATTTTGCTACTGAAGCATATTTTCTCATAAAAGGGGTAGCGAGTGCGAGTTTAGTCAAACGCGCAAGTACGGTACGTACCTGTTTGACGGGTTGTCGATTCATGCCGCGAAGCATCGGGTATACCCACCCAAGCGTCTTATTGGGTATCACACTCACGAAAGCTACCTGCAGTATCATCATGCCAAGCGCCCAGATGGGCATGTGGTAGTTAAAATATTTCATGGCCTCTATGCGTATTTTGGCCGTGGTATAGCATTTTTCTTTGATATTGGTAAGCGACGCGTTGCCGCCGTGTACACGGTATTTGAGGAGCCGCTCCGGCAAATTGGCAAATTGCCCGCAGTTGAGGAGTTTAAAAAATGTGTAGTAATCATCATTGATGCCCCATTTATGTGAATACAACCGGTCGGGATCCGGTAGCATACTTCGGCGGATCATCACGGACGGGTGGATGATCGGGTGAACGAAACCGTATTGGTTGTAAATTGCTTCATGATTGACAGGGACAGACTTGCTTCCGATGATCGTACCTTTTTTGTCGATGATGTCAGCTTGTGTGCCGACCAGAATAACAGGCGGATTGGCAAGGAGAAATTCTACCTGTTTTTCTATCCGTTTCGGCCGGGCAATATCGTCCGCATCCATACGGGCAATAAACTCACCCTTCGCGTGCGTGAGTCCGATATCCGCCGCTCCGTTTCCGGCGGCATTGAGTTGCTTCGGAGTTCGGTATACACGGACGGTCCTGGGATATAGTTTTCGATAGCTTCTGATTGTTTTCCATGAATCGTCGTTTGAGCCGTCATCGACGATGATAAGCTCAAACCGTTTGTATGTCTGTGCAAGGATGCTTTCGATGGCAGGCACGAGAAATTTTCCGGCATTATGCACCGGCATGATAACCGAAACAATAGGTTGTTTTGATTGAACTATTTTTTTCATACTACCTCAGGCGACAATCAAAGGCGATTATCGACTAGGGTAGTGCAGGGTGAACATTTTCAATTAAGAAAAAGGAGACAAAATGTCTCAAATCCACACTGCACTCGCACATATTTATGCCTTTTTGGGCAATTGTTGGTTACTCGGTTCCATAGATCCTTGGGAGGACCATGGACGTACGGATATGGCCCATCGCAGACGCGATGAGCATCATCTCGGGTGCGCATGTTTGCGCTCCTGAGGTTACGGTGTCATTTCAAGGTGCGCCTTGATCGTGTCCAGTGATGGACCGTTTGGAGCGCTCTTGGTAATGACAAATGTGCCGTCCAGATTAAGGAGGACGACAGGGATCTCATCCGCAGATGGCCGGTTGCCTTGTTGATCCTGCGAGGATTGGCGAAGTGCGTCGACGTGCGTCGGTGCATACGCGATGATATCCTCTAAAAATCCGCAGTAACGCAGCCCGTGTACGGTCCTCGCGTTGTTCACGAAGGCCATGTGGGTCGCATCCATGCGAGGCAGGACAAGTACGATCCGGTCAAAGCCGCTGAAGCCCAATCCATCCCAGCTGATTTCGTAGACAGATGCTCCTTCACCGTTGCCAAGCGGGATACGCGAAATATCCGCATAAGCATTTGGAAGGTCAGATCCGTCCACGCACCCTTCGGCGCCTTGGTAACCATTGCTGGTGACTACGGGCGCTTCGGTGGCCGGCGGCTTGACGTTGCTCACGGGCGCGGTCGCATTCGACTGAGCGGGCGGCTCCGTTGCGGGCGGCGCGGCGGGCGCGGGCTGCGTTATGAAGGTAAGACCCCAGAAAAACGCTACCAGGGCCAGTGCTGCCAGCAGTGAAACAATCAGCCAGATCCACCAGGGAGTCTGGGTCGTACGGATGATGGCCTTTTTATCGGCCATGTCAGTCTCCTGCTGCATTTCAGCAGCTACCTCAGACGGAGGCATAAACGGTCATACACTGTACTGTGTACGGCGAGCTGGATAGAATACGTAAATTCTGTCCAATTTGCCGTACACGGTGTAGCCGTTTCGGAGTAAGTAACCCAACATTATCAAAGAGCAACTGCATCAGTTGCGATGCAGCCACGTACCATCGCTCCCCGCCGACTGGCGGGGTAAGATTGGTACTGTGGGTGAATGTGCGATAAAACGGATTGACAATATCACGAAGCGCAATTGCCTCAGACATCGCTCTTTTCCGTTCCCGGGATAATCCCGGGAACGAGAGTATCTAGTCCTGCCGTACCAGATACCCTCATTCCTAGGATCAATTTTGGTTTATTGACTCCAAATTTTTCACGATGTAGAGTAGAGGAATGATTACCGACGCAGAGATTAAAAAGATGAAGAAAGTCTTTGCTACAAAAGACGATCTTGTCGCAATGGAAAAACGTCAGGATAAAAAGTACGCTAGCAAAGACGATCTTAAAGATCTTCGTGAACAACTAAATGATGATGTTGATGGTAAACTTGTTCGTCAAAAAGAGCAGATAGTAAAAGAAGTAGGCGAATATATCGCCGATACGATCGTTCCCATGTTCGACAAACGTGATACAAAAATTGCCCGCGTTGAGAAAAAACTCAATCTTCCTCCACTTGTCGATTAAATTGTCAAAGAGCCCTTCGACTTCGCTCAGGACATGCCAAAATAAAACCGGCAATCACTTGCCGGTTCGTTTATAGACTATTACTTATTATTAGCGCCCGGCAGGTTGCTCTATGTGCCGTGCTTTATCCCCGCTCGCCTCGCTTAGTCGAAGCGGGTTTTTTCAAAAGTGCAAACCCTGCGATTCCTAAGCCCGCAAACGGCAGGAGGAGCATTAGGTCATTGTAGCCGGCAACAGGCAGGGTCGTGACGCCCAGGACATTGTTCTGCAAACAGATTTGGGCGGTATCGGAATCAAAGCGACCTGCCTCGCCGGCAGGCGGGTTCAGGGCTTTCACCTCGGCATAGTTGGTGACACAGACGAATGATTTGCCGTTGAAGTAGTCTGTATTGACCACGCGGGCCATAATATCGACCGTGCGCGTTTCGCCGGCAATCAGGTTTTCGAGAGAAAACGTAAGAGTGTTGGTGTCTTTGTTGTAGATGCCCGGTCCGGACACGAAAGTCAAATATCCGGGCAATACATCTTTTACGTTGACAGGGTTAAACGTTTCGCCGCTTGAGTTTTTAATGATGAGTCGATACAGGACATCAGATCCGGGAGCAAATGTCGGATCACTTGCGCTTAGATTTTCGACGAAGACATTCGTGCTCCCGTTTCGGACCTGCTTGTTGACGGTGAGGTCAGACGGCTGGCAGGTCGTTTCTCCGCCATACTGCGTCGTACACATGTCGGCGTATGCTGGATGAGCAATGAAAGCAAGACCAGCAATGAAAGCAAGGCCAGAAATAAGAGAGAGAACGATATGTTTTGTGTTCATACTATATCTTTTGAAACAGTTTCGGGATTATAGCCCATATTAATTATATTGTCAAATAATCCGCAAAGAGTAGTAAACGCTGCGAGGTACTCCCGGGTGGCCAGCAGGTTTGGAGAATCAGACTCTTTTTCCCGCTCGTCGGGACTAAATACGATACTTCGGTCGGCGCGACGACGCGTGTTTCCCGCAGGCTGTACGTGTACTCCTTTCCTTTATATATAAGGACGATAAGATCGCCCTCTTTAAGGTTTTTAAGAAGATAAAACACGGCGTTCAGATCTTTGACAAACCATTCATAGTTTGTTGAATGAGAGAATAAATAGACGGTACCGTCCTGGTCCGGCAGGAAGCTCGTGGACGCGTGGGCAACACCCGTTGACAAAGCCTCTGTGTAGTTTGTTGGATTCACGTTTGCCACAACCGGCGCATTGACCCCGATGTTAGGTATGACGAGGCTAAAGTCTTGGTTTACCGGGGTAATGACTGATCCGTCGGCGGCAACCAGCGGATTAAATACGACGGGCGCTGATTTTGGCAATGGTTTGGCTGAAGACTCACTCGCGTGAACGGAGGCAGCAGCCTGTTTCACGGCGTAGGAAGACTCGAGGCGAAGGGTTGGTATAAATGGCCCCATCATGCCTCCGAGGCCAAGCGCCAGGAGCGCGAGGCCTATGAATTGGGTTATTGGTCGGATTGGTCGGTTTGGTAAATTTTTCCCCGTTGGCCGGATAACCACCGTCGCAGCAGTTGGGCCGGCAGGGGTGTACTGGTAGATAACTTCCCAGGTTGAATCCATAGGTGCTAAATTATAGCACTATAGGGTTAAAATGCAAATGGAGACGTTATTCCTGCGGTGGCGGTTTTCCAGATCCTGTGTACTCTAGTTTGATATCCTGCCCGATGGCTTGTTTGGCGAGCTTGGTTGCGGCATCATATTGTCCCTGCAGGATAAGGTCTTTGACATTTTGTTGGATCGGTTTGACGATGTCGCGCTCATATTGTTCCATCATGGGAAGTACGACCGGCGCCAGTTCTTGTACTGTATCATCGAGTTTGGCAATTGCGCGGTAGAGATCTTCAAACGACATGCCGGGCTTAAGTGTGTCCAGCACGATCTGAGAGGCCTGTTGGGCGCGCTCTTCGGTCATCGAGCCGTCCGCGAGCTTTTTTTTGATAAGCTCCACGACCTGCAGCTCTATTTGCTGGCGTATATCATCCGGGGTCATACAATAAGTATCACGTATTAGGTATTAAGTATCAAGAGGGTTAAACTAGCTTCGTAAGGCCTCGCCTTTCGAAGCTAAACTTACATAAACTTACATCATGAGGGGTGCGATGAGTTTTGCGCTGTCCATCGCATCGGTTTCAAGCACAAATTTTTCGTATTCATATTCCTTATTGATGGGCCAGCGTGATAATACGGTGGTTTTGTCAATCCACGCCGTATGGCGTAGTCCCAAGTAATCCTGATATGAACTCCATATGTAGCTTCGTAAGGCCTCGCCTTTCGAAGCTAAAGTGTGCAATTTACGGTGGGCGATGGGATTTTGATGAATATATCGGGTGAGATGGAGGAGTTGTTCGTCGGATGACACAGCAACCGCCTTATAGACACCTTGAAAGAGCGTGCCGACACGGTGATATTTTTTATTGAAATACATAGTATACCGCGTCCAGAGTGAATTCATGAATTCGTCTATGCCTGGTCCGTGTTTTTGCCACACAACCATGTGAAAATGGTTTGGCATGAGGCAATAGGATAAAAGGCGAATGGTTCCACAAAAATTATTCATCCGTAACAATCTGAGTGCCTGATCCCGTTCCCGCCATGAGACGGATGGATTTGTCGCTTGAACGGAAAGAGCACCTTCATCTTTCGGAGATAGATACGTTTTGAAATAGGAAAGGAGTACGGCATAGTCTTTATTATCCAGAAAAATCGGTCGTTTTTCGACGCCGCGGTTAAATAAATGATGGTAGGTATT
>Ga0315279_10009158_pt1 | contig 11860 bp, 11 predicted proteins | sample YL17G06_20_MG_FD_203694 | JGI IMG/M metagenome (GOLD analysis project Ga0315279, IMG submission 203694) | Sediment microbial communities from Yellowstone Lake, YNP, Wyoming, USA - YL17G06_20 | ecosystem: Environmental > Aquatic > Freshwater > Lake > Sediment | place: USA: Wyoming | collected...
TGGGGGCCACGAAGATCTTATCGGCGGGGAAACCCAGGGCGGCGTACTCGTCTGCCCCGCGGCGGCTGTAGGTAAGCAGCGCGTCGAACCGGCGGAGGAAGGAGAAACGCAGGGACCCCCTCTGTCTCTCCCCCCATTTTTGAAAAAAATGGGGGGAGACGGAGGGGGGTCGAGCGCCCAGCCCCCAGCCGAGCACCGGGCGTCCGCGCCGCTTCATCCAGCGCACGGCGGCGGGCGTCGAAAGGTAGCGCGGATTGGCTTCCACGATGAGCGCATCGGGGGTCCAGGCCGAGAGCCAGCGGAGCAGGCCGCGCTGGTAGCAGAGGTAGAGGGGTCCGCGGAAGAGATGCAAGTTGCGAGCAAACGAGTAACGAGCAACAAGTAACGAGTCCGTAACGGCGATGGATTCTTCGGGGCGTGGCAGCCCGGCGCAGACGCTCAATCCGCCGTCGCAGGCCGTGGCCAGGGCTTCGAAGAAGGCAGCACGGTAGGGCGTCAGCACACGTTGTTGGATGGCGAGTTTGCCGCTAAACCGTGTTGTCATTCTGGCTCTCCTAAACCGCGACTCCCATACGGGGGCAAGAGCCGCGACATCGTACCCGCCCGCACCCCGAAGTATCCCGCAGGGGCACGAAGGGGCGAAGGGTAAGAACGCCGAGAAAAGATTATGTCTTCCTTGGCGGTCTTCCTTGCTTCGAGGTTAATGGCCGTTGGGGTCATTCTCCACCTCCACAGTGCTGGTAAATTACGGCTACTTCGTCCCGGTAGAGTTCGCACCAGGATGGAGAAGTCTCCAACGCAGACAACAGGTCCGGCTGGTACTGCATCGAGACCATCAGCAGGTTCGCGCCGGTGGCGTCCAGCAAGTTCTCCCAGTCATAGCGGGCATAGGTGATGCTCCGGTACTGCTGCCACTGTTCCACCGGGAAGATCTCGAAGCGCGTGTCAATCCAGGTGGGGCGCTCGGGCAGGGCAAACTCGAGGTAGCTGGAGAAGCCGATCTCACTCCACAGCGGACCGGGCAGGTCGGGGTGGGCAGCCAGCCACTTGGTGGCGGCGAGGGGCGTGTTCTCAGTGGCGGGCGGCGCTTGCTTCCACCAGTGCCCGCGCAGGCCGGTCAGGAAAGCCAGGGGAAAGAGAACAAAAATCAGGCTGAGGGTCAGGTTGAGCGCCTGGAGGCCTAACTTTGCCTCCTTGAGATATTTTTTTTCCCAATCGGCAATCAGACAAGCGGTCAGCACGACCAGGATGAGGACGAACCAGATGACGTAGCGTTCGCCCCACAGGGCCAGGAAACCGAAGCCCAGGAACCAGGTCCATTCCAGCCGGTCGAGTTTGCGGGGGGAGAGGGCTGCCAGCAGCGGGAGACCCAGCAGCCACAGGAAGAAGAGGTTCATCTGCCAGCCGGTATTGACCGGTGGATGCCACTCGGCCGAGAACTGCTGGCTGGACTGGACCGTCAGGGAGTTGAAGACATACGTCCATGCGCCGAAGCCGCGCGGGTTGACCAGCGTGGCCGCCAGCACTCCGGCGAAGGCCAGAGCCAGGGCGCGCCGGTTGCCTCGTCCAAAGAGCAGCGCCGCGCCCACCAGCAGGAAAAGCATCACAAATGACCCGTGCAGGTTGGCCCACATCAGACTGATGAGCGGCAGCCAGTAGACGGTTTTCTTTTCCCCCGCCTGCCAGCGATACAAAAGAAACAAGGCCAGTGCAAAAAGCGGATAGGCGAACAACTGCGGGCGCATGGACCAGTTGTTGCTGGAAGTCAACACCGCTGCCAGTAGCACCAACGCCGAAACGAGCCGTCCAGCCCCGGCCCGGCGCGCTGTGAGCCACACCAGCGAGTACGCCGCCGCCAGGAGCACGCCGCGCAGCAGCACTGTCAGCGTGAGGCCGCCCAGTCTATAGACCAGCCAGAAGAGCACTGCTGCTCCCCACGAGTGGTAGACCACCGGCGTCCCGACCTGCGTGAAGGTCAGTGTATCCAGGCGCGGCACGGCACCGGACGTCAGCGTGTCACGCCCGACGCGCAGGTACCACCAGTAGTCCTGCGGGGTGACCGGCAGCAGGAAGGCGATGGTCAGGGCGATGAACAGCACCAGTGCCAGCCAGAGAAACGATGCGGTGTCGGAACGAGGTTTCATCATTTTCCACGAAGCCACACGAAGGGATACGAAGATTTCTATACCTCTTGTTCCTTCGTGGATTATAACGGTTTTGCCACGATATACGCCTTCCGGCCCAGCGCTTCCAGCGAGGGGACGACCGGGTAGCCGCGCCGCATCCAGCGGATTTTATAACCGGCGGCGGTCAGCGTCTCCCAGGCAACGCGGCTGGATTCGTACCCGTGCAGTTCCAGCAGCATCAGCGGGCGCGCCTCCGCCAGGACCCGCCGCATGCCTGGCAGGGCCAGCACCTCACCGCCCTCGATGTCCATCTTGACGGCCTGCGGTGGTGGGTTGCCCTGTCCGTAGATGAACTCGTCCAGCGAGATCCCATCCACGGTGACTTCGGACTGGTACTTGTCATCGCGACCGGCTGACCTGGCGGCCTTTCCCATGCCTGCGGAGGCGTGCACCAGGAAGCGCACCGGACCGGCGGCCTGCGTCACCGCCCCGGCGAAGAGACTCAGTCGGGGGTTCATCCCGTTCAGTTCGACGTTCTTGCGCCAACGCTCGGCGTTTTCCGGTAAGGCCTCGAAGGCATAGACGTGCCCGGTCTCCCCGGCAGCCTTCGCCAGCAGCAACGAAACGTAACCGATGTTGGCGCCCACGTCGTAGATGACCGCGCCGGGCTGGATCAGCTCGCGCAGCGCGGCCTGCAACTCCGGCTCGTAAGTGCCGAGCCAGTAATCCTTGTCAATCTGCATATCGAGCAGGATGGTGAATCCGGCCAGGTCACCGCCGGCTACCTTGACCTGCGTCAGCCCGGTCGGGGCGGCGCGATTCAGTCTACCGCGGATGAAACGGGCCAGAGGCTTAAATCGGTAGATGGCCTGTTTGAGGGAGTTTGGGAGGATCCTGGCGGCGAAGGCCGCGAGAGAGAGGAGGAGTCTTTGCATGGTTCTAGCGGTTAGCCATTAGCATTTAGCAATTAGTATTACAGCGCAAGGTCGCCTGGAATGTCCAGGCATAAGCGCTATTGATCCGCTAATCTACACTAATCTTCGCTAATCTGTTTTTATTCGCGCCGATTGGCGAAGATTAGCGGATTCTGATCTCCGGCGTGTCAACATTGCGCTGTATTATTAGCCTAGAAGGACTTGAAGATATTTGTCCACCATCCCATCCAGCCCGAAGGCTTCCTCGGCGCGCTGGCGGGCAGCCGCCCGGAAGCGCGGCTGGTCGTCCAGGATTTCCGCCGCGGCGTTTACCAGCGCGGGCAGGTCGGGTTTCTCCAGTTTCCACGGGTCGCCGCCATAGGGGACAACGCGGCCCGAGTCACCCGTCACCAGTTCGGGCAGCGCGCCGGTGGCGAAAGCCGCCACGGGCAGTCCACAGGCCAGGGCTTCGATGATCGAGTTCGGGCAGGCAGCGTTGATATCCGCCGAAAAAAGCAAGTGTGCCGAGCGGTCGAGGGCGGGGATTTGTTCGCCCGGCACCAGCCCGGCCCAGCGGATTGAAACGCGGCTCTTCATTTGCGTAACAGACTGTAGGTCCGCTGAGAGGCAACCCGCCACCATCAGTTCGAGAGGGAATTTCCCGGCCAGCCGCTCGGCCAGTTCCATCCCGGTCCCCAGTCCGGTCTCGTAGCCGCCTTGCAGGCTGCCTTCCACCAACAGCAGGCGGAAAGGGTCCGCGGGGCGCTCGTGTGGGCCGTCGGGCGTGTAGACCGACAGGTCCACGCCGTTATGGATGACGACCGATGGGACGCGCTCCGGGCCAAACCAGTCCCGCCACCAGCTGCGCACGAACTTAGATTGATAGACGATGTGGGTGACAAAGTGGGAGCGCAGCAGGGTCAGCAGGCGGTTGCCGTATTCGGAGCGCAGGAAGTGGCGCGCACCGGTGGGGAGGCGGCGGTGCAGCCAGTTGATGCCGTCCAGGCGTTGGACGATGCGGACGCCACGCCGACGGGCGCGCAACAGGCCGGGCAGGTCCCGGACGCCGCCGGTGAGCAATACCGCCTCGTAGGGCGTCTCGGCAAGATTGTTACAGGTCTGAATTCCATGTGAAGCCAGACCGGCGGTCAGCCTGGCCTGGAAGGAGGTCACACCGCCGGTATTGGTCGCTTTTGGAATGATGCAGATGCGAGGCACGAGGGGATTATACCGTAACCCGCACAACGTCCCGCGGGGTCTATGGGAATTACCGTAACACACCCTCACGTGTAGGGGCGAACTACTTGTTCGCCTGGGCAGACACCCAGATTTTCCTCTACATCATGGCAAATCCCGAAGAACCGTCCCGCAGGCTCAGAACCTACGGAACGGTTGGCATGTTATATCGCTTCATGGGATAGCCTGCATTTTACCTGTGCAGGATTGCCTGGATATATCACGATTTTGATTCTGCGATTTACGCGGTACAATGTAATTCAGACAGGAGTTGTCGAGTATGTTCAATTTGGAAGGTCCCGACCGTCGCAAAGAAGAGCAGCGCCTCCGGGACGAAGGCCGTCTGCCGCCCGGACAGGCGCTGACGCTCAAGTTTCCGGTGCTGCATTATGGACCGGTGCCGCCCTTCAACCCGGCAACGTGGGATTTCCGCATCTGGGGCGAAGTGGAGAAAGAAGCCCGTTGGACGTGGGACGAATTCAACCGGCTGCCGCGCAGCAAAGCGACGATGGACATCCACTGCGTGACGCGCTGGAGCAAGGCCGACACCCTCTGGGAGGGCGTTTCGGTGCGGACAATGGTGGAGAATGGGTTGATCAAGCTAAAACCGGCGGCGCAATTCGTCATGCAGCACGCCGAGTACGGGTTCACGGTCAACCTGCCGCTGGAGGTAGTGCTGCAAGAAAATTTCCTACTGGCGACCCACTTCAACGGTGAACCGCTCACGCCCGACCACGGTTATCCCCTGCGAGGCGTGGTGGGGGCCATCCCCGGGCGGGACAATATCAAGACTCCCTATCTTTGGAAAGGAGCCAAGTGGCTGCGCGGACTGGAGTTCATGAGTCGCGACCGGCTGGGCTTCTGGGAACAAGCCGGCTACAACAACCGCGCCGACGTGTGGAAAGAGGAACGTTTCGCCTGAGCTTTTGCAACTACAGAGTACTGCGTAAATATCTGAACCAGAATCCCGTCATTTGTGAGTAATTCGATAAAAGCCAATTCAGAGATTTATGCAAGAAGCAGTAAATATCTAACGTCTGATACGAAATGGTCAAAAACGCTACCACCAAGGCGCCAAGACACGAAGAAAGGTAGGAATTGCGTTGGAAGCAAGAAATCATTGCCAAATTCGTGCCTTCGAGCCTTTGGGGGTAGGCATCTACAGCCTGTAGAGACCTTTCTGTACGAAATTCCAGATCAGGCGTACCTAATTGACTGCAAAGACACGAAGACTAAAAAATCTTCGTGTCTTTGTGTCTCGTGCCCCCGTTTTGTGGGGGTGGTGGGAGTGATTTTGACTATGGGCGCGTGCCCAGTGTGACGGTAGCGTCCACTTTCTGGTCGCCGCGCAGGACGGTCAACGTCACCGTATCGCCGGGCGACTTGTGCAGGACAAGATAACGGATCATATCAGCGAATACCTGCACGGGCTGACCATCCACGGCGATGATCAAGTCACCACCGGAATTCAGGTTCGTGATGCTGGTTGGTTGCGTCCCGGCGCGCAGACCGGCCTGGTCTGCCGGCCCGTTGGGAACGACACTGGTCACATAGGCACCAGTCGTATTCTTCAGGCCAAGCTCATCAATAACCTTCAGTGGGAGATTATCGAGCGTTGAGACGCCCAGATACGGATAATCAAACTTTCCCTTCTGGATGAGTTCCGGTATGACGCGCTTGACGACATTGACAGAGATGGCATAGCCGAGGCCGGAAGACGTGCCGGTGTTGGGGTCAATCTGGATGGAACGATTGACGCCGATCACCTGTCCATCCAGGTTCAGGAGCGGGCCGCCGGAATTACCGTGGTTGAGCAGGGCATCGGTCTCGATAAAATCGCCGGCAGCAAAATAAGCCCCGCCGGTAGACTGAGCATTCGAGTCTTCACTGCGGCCCAACCCCGAGATAATCCCGGTGGTCATTGAGCCGCTTAAGGTGAGAGGATCGCCGATGGCCACCGCGATCTGCCCGATTTGAAGAGAATCCGAATCGCCCAGGGCGAGCGGGTGGAGTTGTTCAGCGGGGACATCCACTTTGATGACGGCCAGGTCCGAGTTCGGGTCTGCACCGACGACCGTGCCGTAGGTTTTGTAGCCAGTGGGGAAGTCCACTTCCACCTTCGTCTCGGCCTCCACCACGTGCTGGTTGGTGACGATATACCCGTCGCTGCTGTAGACCCAACCGGAGCCGAGCGCATTACTGGTCTGAATGGTGACCACGCCGGGCCTGACCGCCTGATAGAGCGACACGAGCTTATCCTGCTGGTCGATCAAGTTCACGGCCGGAGAGGCCGGTAAGGCCGCGGACGTGGTGGGCGTCGGTGCGGTGGCGGTCGGAACCAGACCACTCAACTGGCAGGCCATCAGCGTGGCCGTCAGCAGCACCACGATTACCAATAAAGTGACTTTCTTGTTCATATTTTCTCCATTCTGGGCCATTTACTTTGTAGTAGCGACTTTCGCGGAGCACCCTTTTGGGAAGTAGCTTTCAACGACAGTTAAAATTCTTACCATCCACTTACTTGAGTCGTGCGACTTCTTCCAGCAGGGATTTCTGGCGGGCATTCAACCTCTTCGGGATTTGCACCTTGACACGCACGTACAGGTCGCCTTTTATTTCCGAGTTTTTCAACTGCGGCATCCCGCGCCCGGCCACCCGGAAGACCTGGTCGGGTTGGGTGCCGGGGGGGATGGTCAGGAGCACGTTGCCGGTCATGGTCCCGACTTCCGCCTCGCCGCCTAAAACGGCTTTGAAAACGTCAATCGTGACCTGGGTGTGCAGGTCGCTGCCGTCTCGTTCGAAGACCGGGTCCTCGGCCACGTCCAGGACGAGGTACAGGTCGGACGGACTGCCATCGGCTCTGGCCGGACCCGCAGCCGGTACGCGGATCTTGGTACCGCTGCGCGCCCCGGCAGGGAGTTTTACCTCGACGCGGCGGTTGCCGGTCTGGAGGGTGCGCGTTGTCCCGCTATAAGCTTCTCTCAGGCTGAGGGTCACCGGCTGCTGGATGGACGGAGTCCGGCGCGAGGTCCGGTTTCGTACCGCCTGCCCGACGTTCATTCCGCCGAAGATGGCGCTGAAAAAGTCCGAGAATGCGCCTTCGCCGCCGAACAGGTCGTCCATGTTGACTTCCCGGCCGCCTGGCTGGGCGGTCCATTGACCCCAGTTGAAGTTGCCGGGCGCGCCGTTGTGTTCCCATTGGGAATAAGATTCACCCAACTGGTCGTAGCGGGCGCGTTTCTGCGGGTCGGAGAGCACCTGGTAGGCTTCGTTCATCTCCTTAAAGCGCTCTTCGGCCTGCTTATCCCCGGGGTTGCGGTCGGGGTGGTACTGCATGGCTAGTTTGCGGTAGGCGCCTTTGATCTCGTTGGCGCTGGCGCCGCGCGGGACGCCCAGGATTTTATAATAATCTCGATATTCCATAAGGCACTGCTTTCATGTGATAGTATTCTAGACCTCGTCAGGGGGCAGGTCAAGCGTTGAGGGGCAGGTCTAATGGAACTCTAACATGCTGTTGGCGATTTGGGCTGTCTGGAATATACTTGTCAAACACTCGTTTGGGAGCTTTTATGAAATCCATCTGCGTTTACTGTGGCTCTGCCAACCAGGCCACCCGGAAATATTTCCAGGCTGCCCGCCGGATGGGCGAGACGCTGGCCCGCTGCAGCCTGACGCTTGTCTACGGCGGCGGCAAGACCGGGTTGATGGGCGCGTTGGCCGATAGCGTGCTCGAAAACGGCGGCCAGGTGACCGGGGTCATCACGGAGGGGATGAATACGCCCGAGCTGGCCCACACCGGTCTCACCCGCCTGGAGGTGAGTACCACCATCCACCAGCGCAAGGCGCGCATGTACGAGCTGGCAGATGGCTACATCGCCCTGCCGGGCGGCTACGGCACATTGGACGAACTCTTCGAGACGCTCACCTGGGCGCAGATCGGCGAACACAGTAAACCGGTCGGTTTGCTCAATGTGGACGGCTATTACGATCCCCTGCTGGAAATGCTGGAGCGTGCCGTGGCCGAGAAATTCCTCTTCCCCGAACACCGCCAGTCTTTGCTGTGCGAGACCGACCCGCAGAGACTGCTGGCGGCGATGGAAAAGTGCCGCTACCCGCGCGAGGCGGTCCAGAGGTGGATGAGGCAGGAATAGTGCTTGACAGACGTGCTATACTAGATTCACTTGTTTTTACCCTGTGCCGTCTAAACGCCTAAATGGTTCGGTAATTAGACGGGCCGCCTATAAGCTATTAGACGGGCCGAATAACCACATGTTATGCGGACTGATCCGGGAGCGGTGCGGGAATCGAGCTGAGCGATCATGAGCGTCTTGCGACACACGTGGCAAGGGCGCCGCATCATCCGGCAATTCGTGATCGTTATGCTTCTCCTTGCCGGCCAGATCACGCTGGCGTCGTGTCGGCACCCTGGAGCTCAAGCCCGCGGGCTAGCCCGGCAGGGTGTTGGCTCACTGCGCGTCGGCATGACCCGAGCACAGGTCATCGGAGCGCTCGGACAACCACTGTTTGCCGGTCCAGTCGACGGGAAGGACGTTCTCACCTACGCCTATGCTGGAGAATGGTACGTCGGCTCCCGAACGCTCTGGCATGGCGGCGGGCTGGGGTGTGTTGTAACGCTTAGCGATGGCGTCCTGGTTTCCGTGTACCTGTCCAACTCAAGCGTTTGCATACAAACCTTTATCTGAGATTCCAAATCATGTCTTTAAGAAGGTGAAACCTATGGAACAAACAAAATCTAACTTGAAAAACTACTCTGCAAGAAAATATCCAACAATCGGTGTATGTGGTCTTGATTGTGGCTTATGCCCAAGATACTACACCCAAGGGACATCGAGATGTCCTGGATGTGGAGGTCCTGATTTCTTTAGTAAACACCCATCATGTTCCTTCATAACTTGTTGTGTCAAGAAAAAGAAACTTGAAGTTTGTGCTGAATGTTCAGACTTTCCATGTTCTAAGTTCAAAACTGATGAAGAATATCAGCAATTAAAGGAATCTTCTTCTTACCCGTCGAATAAAGTAGTTATGCTAAATTTAGATTTTATAAAAGAACATGGGATTAACAAATTTATAGACCAGCAGAAAAAGCGAATTAAGTTACTTGAAAGAATGATTGACAACTTTGATGATGGGAGATCAAGAAGCTTCTTCTGTAAAGCAGCATGCCTGCATGACTTAACAAGTTTAGAAAGTGCATTGAACGAAGCAATTCAGAAAATCAAGACAGACAATATCAAACAGGATGATACAAAAGTCAAAGCGAAAATTCTTAAGGAAATCCTCAATCAAGGTACCTACGCTCTGCGCGTGCGTACGGGCGGTGTGCCCTGACTCTTGGGCAGAAAGCTGTCTGCCGCATCTCGCCGAGTAGCCACGGGTGAGCTCACGATGGACAGACTAGAATAAGGAGCCGCATAACAAGGCGATGAAACTGACGAGGCGCGGGTGGAGCTGGAGCGCGGCGTGGTGGGCGGCCTGTTCCGCGGTCGGGCTGTGATCGTGGGGGTGGTCAGAGATCGCGCGCCTCGCAGCTTATCGCCAGTGTTGGGCCGCTCGGGTAACAGATCACGAGATTGTCATTTTAAGCGCGTTCTTCGCACTTCCGATTGGGCCAACAGCATAGGTACGAAAGATAAAGGTAAACATTGCCATGACCGATACCACTCAGCAATCTACAGGCAACAGCCTTAGCGAAGAGAAAGCAAAATACCTCAGGCAAAGATTCGAAATTGCTTTGAACAAAATACGCCAGAATAGAAATGAAAACAGGCGAAGAGCCACCTATGTCAGAATAACAGGCATCTCTCCCACCGGAACTGCTACATTGTTGCTTGGTCTGCAAATTGTTGGGTTTGCAGAATATCTTAAGCTAGCAGCGTTCGTATTTGGCTCGCTTGCTACCTTGCTTAATGCGCTTGAGCTGTTTTTCAATTATCGAGCGTTGTGGATAGAACACGAAGAGGCAGAGGGAAAGCTATATCGCCTAAAGGATGAGATAGAATATTATATAGTTGGGACTACATCCGAAAACATAGATTTAGATATGCTAGACGGTTTCCTCAAAAGATATTTGGAAATCTGGAACAAGCTCAGTAAGGCATGGATAGATAATAGAAGGCGTGACATGTAATACAAACCAGTCAGAGCCAAAGGCGTGAACGCATGCTTGCATAATAAACACATCAGGGACGACATGGCATCGTCCCTGAATAAAAATTGGCGTGTCAGTGGAGACTATTGTTTTTCATATGGTTGGCCATCTGCCGCAGGCGGATGAACGCGGCCGACCACACCGGCCAACACGATCATGGTCACGATGTATGGAGCCATCTGCAAAAACTCGGTCGGGATAGGGATTCGCAAAATCTGCATCTTGACTTGCAGCGAGTCGGCGAAACCGAAAATAAGTGAGGCTGCGAATGCCCCAACCGGGTGATAATTGCCGAATATCATCGCCGCCAGGCCAATAAAACCCTTGCCGGCGGTCATGATCTGGTCGAAGCGTCCCACTGAGCCGATTGTAAAATAAGCGCCGCCAATCCCGGCAATCACTCCTCCCAAAATGACATTCACATAGCGCGTCAAATAAACATTGATACCCAGCGTATCGGCCGCTTTTGGATGTTCACCGACGGCCCGGGTGCGCAAACCCCACGGAGTGTAGAAGAGAAGTACATACAACGCTATGACCAAAAAGATCGTCAGGTAAACAATGGGGGTATTCTCGAAGAGGACCGGGCCCAGGATCGGGATTTTCGATAAGAGTGGTATGGAAACAATGGGGAATATACCCGAGTTGTTCAGTAAATCAATATTTTTCTCCAGGAAGCGCGAGGCGATAAAACTGGTCGCGCCCGTCCCAAAAATATTGATTGCCACGCCACTGATGATCTGGTCTACCTTGAAACGGATGACCAGCACGGCGTGGAGGGCAGAGACAATTGACCCCATCAGGATTGCAGCCAGCAGACCTATATAGAGATTATGCGTCAGGGTGGCCGCGACTACGGCAGCCTGGGCTGACATGAGCATAATACCTTCGATGGCAATATTGACCACGGCAGAACGTTCACAGATGACCCCGCACAACGCCGCCAGTGCGATCGGGGTAGCCCGAACCAAAGAAGTATTCAGCATACCTACCAGGTTCATTGATTGGCCTTTTGTGGCCCATATCAGGAAAGCGGCGACAAAACAAAAGGCAACAATTCCAACCAACGCGCCAGTGGAGCGAATCCCACGCGCCAGTTGCCATGCCCCCAGAAAAACCGTTATGATGACCAGGATATAGATGGCAGGCTGAACCGCCAAGACCAGATCCGGGACGGGGACAACATTTGTATCCCCAATCGGCGTAAGTCCAAATGTGGCTTGCTGTCCAGACTCCAAACGTAAGCCAAAAAGGAGCAGAATTAACAGACCGGCTCCAATCAGCAAAAGACCCGGTACCAGGCGGGCACGCGTATATGATTTTTTCCAATTTTGTTGGACTATTTGGGTTGCCATGCAGTCCTCATATGATTAGAGTTTCTGGAAAACATTCCGTTCGATTCTTACTTACTCCAT
>Ga0315279_10009159_pt1 | contig 11860 bp, 12 predicted proteins | sample YL17G06_20_MG_FD_203694 | JGI IMG/M metagenome (GOLD analysis project Ga0315279, IMG submission 203694) | Sediment microbial communities from Yellowstone Lake, YNP, Wyoming, USA - YL17G06_20 | ecosystem: Environmental > Aquatic > Freshwater > Lake > Sediment | place: USA: Wyoming | collected...
CGCCGCGGGCGGCGACCTGGTGCGCCGCGGCAAGGGTCCCGTCCCCTCCCGCCACCACAAGCGCACCGATCTGAAATTTTTTTAAGGTGTTCTGGATCTTCTTAAAATCCGCAGGGTTTTTGAGCGGGTCGGTCCGTGACGTGCCCAGGACGGTGCCGCCCCGGGAGATGATGCCGGAGACCGAAGAGTCAGTGAGCAGTTCAACATCGCCTTTCATGAGCCCCTGCCACCCGTTCCGGATGCCCAGCGTCCGGTATCCATATGGCAGCCCGCTGCGCACCACTGCCCGGATCAGCCCGTTCAGGCCCGGGCAGTCGCCACCTCCCGTGAGGATCCCGATTCCCAAAACCATGTCATCCTTTCCCGGTTGGCGGTTTTTTGCCCTTACTCAGGGCAATTGCGGTTTCCAGATCTGCATGGTCAAAGGTCAGTGCAGAGATCGCATTGCACATCTGGATCGCTTCGGGAAGGGATCGCTGGTGGATGTTTCTTCCGGTCGCATTTCCTGCCGCCCCTCCGATGTGGATCTGTTCATGAAGCTCCGAAAGGAACGCAGCTGGGTCCTCTGCCGACCCGCCGGCACAGACCACCCGCGACCGTCCCGCCGCACGCACTGCCTCCTTCAGAAGCAGCGCAGATGAGACGCCCTCCTTTTTCGGGGCGTTCACCTTGACAAAGTCGCTGCCAAGACATGCCGCAATGCCGCAGGCACCGGCGATCAGGTGGGGGTCCCGTTCATCCTTCACGCCTGCACCCCGGGGATACACCCAGATGACCGTGACAAGGCCTTGTTCGTGAGCCTGCCGCACAACCTGCGCTGCTTCACGCAGCATCGTGTGTTCATATGCGCTGCCCGGATAGACCGTATACCCGACCCCGTACACCAGGAGATCGGATTGTTTTTTGAACGCGACCACCTCTTCCACGGAATACCAGGCGGTGCTGAGCGGATCGCGATCTTTTGTTTTGAGAAGGTTGGTTTTCCCGTTCAGTTTGACAAGGTAGGGGACCTGAGGGTAGTCCTCGCCCCATTGTGCGAGGAGCCCCATCTGGGTGGCAAAGACCCCGATCCTGCCTTCCGATGCGATCCGGAAGAGGTGCTCGGGATCACCGTCATCGGGATGGATGCCCGGGCCGGCAAAGTCGTCGTTGAGGTGCTCGACCTTCTGGTCGCCGGCAAAGAGCATCAGGCGCCCGGTGCCCACGGTCATTCTCCTGAAATTCTCTTTAAAGGCTGCCTGTGCCTTTGGGGGCACATCGAGTGGTATCCGCAGTGGATGGTGTCCGGTCATCACGTCCCCTCGCGTAATTTTTCCGCATCCGTATATCGTATGTCATGCATAATGATGTTTGCATGGCATATGTCCGTTCACTCCACAAAAAACAGCGGTGCCAGGTACCGGTGCGGACAAAAAAACGGTTTACTACTGCCTGCGCTCCATGAAGATGCGGCGGTGGATGATCCGCCAGCACAGGATCAGCTGTGCGAGGTCACCGGCTGTCACGTATGTCCTGTTCGTAAAGATAGAGATGGGGTGGACACGTGTCTGCTGCTCGATGCTGCGTTCGAGTTTTTTCACCACGTGCTCACTCAACTCGCCATCCATGATCAGCTCTCCCATCCGGTGGCCGTCATGCTCACTTGTCAGAAACTTGAGCAGGAAATTTCTCTGGGAAAGCGAGAGAATCGAGTACAGGTCCAGTGAGAGATCGATATTCTCGATGCTCTGCTTCATCCTGCTCTGGGAGAGGGTGATCCGGTAGACATTCCGTTCAAGCCCGAGGTTTTTTCCGTATTCGGAGTAGTCGATGCCGATCACCGCATCGGCGAATTCCTTCTGGGGGGCGATAAAGTTCTGGTAATCCGGTTCCCTCTGTGCAATCTCCCTGAGCACCTGCTCAGCCGAATACCCACGCGTCACCATATCCCGCCGGATCTTCCAGTCATACTTGACCCCCTGCACCGGATCCACAAAGAGCGAAAAATCGAGATAGTGGCGGAGGGCGGGGGTGAACAGGGTATGGAGCCCTTCCAGTATCAGGATCTTCCGCGGTCGAAAGATTACAGGGGAGTCAAACGTCCCGGTCGTGTGGTTGTACACCGGTTTTTCGATGGGGACACCGCGTTTGAGCAGCGCAAGATCCTTTTCCAGCTGATCGAGACGGTTTGCCCGGGGATCCAGTGCTGTGATCCGCTGGTCGTGGCGGCCGGACCTGTCAAGGCTGTGGTAATCGTCCAGTGTGATGGTGGATACCAGGTCGTCGCCAAAGATGCTCCGGACACCCCGGGTGAAGGTGGACTTCCCGGACCCGCTGTCCCCTGCTACGCCGATGGTGAAGATGTACGGGGAGGCCGCGATCGTGTCCTTGAAATTGGGATGATGCATGGATGGCCCCTTACCGGTTATATGAGTTCATCAAGGGAAAACCATTCTGCAGATAGAAAAAAAAATCATCCGTCACAGGAACCGTGAAAAAACCGTACTCAGGATGGCGGCACCGGCTCATCTTTTGTTTTTTCCATGGGCAGCCTGCGTTTGCTCGTATCCTTCAGCTCATCCTCAGAGACATGCGGCACCGCGTCCTGTATCTCTTTTAAGATGGCATCGACTGCCTCCTGCGTCGGGATATCTCCCAGAATGCTGTCGTCCATCACCGGGCGCCCCGCCACTTCTTCTGTTGTCTCTTCAATAGCACCAAGGAACTTTGCACCCTGCCGGATCAGCTGCGAGATCTCGAACGGGAAGATGATCTTTGTGGACTGGCCGTTTGCCATCGCCTTTAATGCGTCCAGCGTGAGCACGGTGATTGCTTTTTTGTCGAGCGGTGCAGCACCCACCGAAAGGATACGCAGCCCCTGCGCCTCGCCCTGTGCCTGCAGGATCCGGGAGAGCCGCTCCCCCTCTGCACGGAGCACCTTGCTCTGCCGCTCCCCTTCCGCCTCGAGGATCATGCTCTGCCGCAGCCCCTCTGCTTTCAGGATCGCGGAGCGCTTCTCACCGTCGGCACGCAGGATCGCTGCCCGCCTCGCACGCTCCGCCGCGGTCTGCTCGGTCATCGCGTTCTTGACCGCTTCAACGGGGTCGACTTCTTTTATCTCCACACGCTCGACTTTAACTCCCCACTGGTCGGTCTCGCGGTCAAGGATGTCGCGGAGTTTTGTATTGATAATATCCCTGTTATACAGGACCTCGTCCAGCTCCATGTCGCCGATGATCCCACGCAGGCTTGTCTGGGCAAGGAATCCGGTCGCCATCCTGTAGTTTGCAACCTCGAAATACGCCTTCTCGGGGTCGATGACCCGAACATAGACAATCGCGTCCACGTTGGTCGGCGAGTTATCCTTCGTGATCACTTCCTGGCTGGGGATTTCCATTACCGTGGTGCGTAAGTCGAGTTTGATCGCCTCGCTCACGAACGGTACTATCCAGCGGAAACCGGGATTCATCCGACCGACATATTGTCCAAGACGAATCTGCAGTCCCTGTTCATACGGCTGGACAATCACGACGCCTTTTGCAAAAATGGCGACGATGACAAGGATCAAAAAAATAACGATAAGTGTCTCGATAACTGCCATGTTATTTCACCTCTTCTACAACGATATGCACACCCTGTGAATCAACAACTCTTACCTTTTTTCCCGGGGGTATTTCGGATCCGGTTGAGCGGGCACTCCATTCAGTGCTTGCAATCAGAACCTTACCGGAAATTGTTGTGGCGTCAACACGTGTTTTCACCCGTCCTTCCATGCCAATCAGCGAGTCGCGGCTGATGGTAGTCGGGCTTTCGTTGGGGGTGATCCTGCTGTACAGCCAGACCGTCACCGCCCCGGCAATGATTGCAGCGGCAACGCCGACAATCGCGCCCCACCCGGAGTTGTAAATGTCAATGCCAAGCAGGACCATGATGCCAAGAACAATCATCACGGTCGCCGGCACAGCGGCAAAAAAACCCGGGGTGTGCGCTTCGACAAGGAGGAGTACGGCACCGATGACAATGAGCATCCATCCGAGCGTCATCCCTTCAAGCAGTACCATGATCACTGATCGGTGTTTCTGAAGAAAAGAGTATGGGATAGTGACAATTTTGCACCAATTCAGTGCCATTGTGGTTCAGGATGATCGCATCCGGAGCACGGATAAAAAACCGGGGGGGCAGGTCCGTCACATTGCGATTTTTTACGTCCGAACCGAAGGTGAGGTTGAGAAAATTCCCTGTAACACTTCCGCACCATGGCAGTTTTCGAATCCGACTCGCAGAGGAGGAGGAGAAAATTCCCTGTAACACTTCCGCACCATGGCAGTTTTCGAATATCGAACCGAAAGTGAGGTTGAGAAAATACGAGGTTACGAACGTACCATCGCTATTTTCGAATCCGGCTCGCAGAGGAGGAGGAGATTGCAGTTGTTACGCACGTCCCAATGCGATCTTCGACCAGCGAACCAAAGGTGAGCTTGAGTAGATTGCCCATGCTACTCCCGTAGCATGGCAATCTTCGATCTCTGAGCCGAAAGCGAAGAGGAGAAAATCGTCAATGCTCCATCCGGAGCAGTGCGATTTTCGACCCGACCGGCACGCCGACATCGTCTGCAACGGGCTGGCACTTCACCGCCATCAGATAAGCAACCGGAGGGAGCCCGTCACAGAGGGAGAGCGACTCGTAGTTTGCCATCCCCTTTGCAATGATGATCGTGCACCGATCGATGGCATCCGACAGGTCCGCGGGCATTTTATTCCGGTCGATCCCGATCTCTGCTCCGCCGCCGGTTGTCGTGAGCTGGTCGGCAATCCGATCGAACTTAAGCGCCAGTGCATCGTCCATCGTCGCATCGTTCAGGATGGGGGCATCGCGGACCGCAACGGTGACATGGGAACCGCACTCTTTCAGTTCCTGAACGACAAGCCGGTCGAAAACAATCTCACCGCAGTTGTCAGTCAGGTAGACCACGCGTTCTGCGTGGCGGAGGATTTCACCGGTATGGTCGATCGTCAGTCCCCGGGAAAACTCATGTTCGAAAAACGCCTTAAAGTCGCTGCTGACCGTATGATCCTTCACCCCGTAATCGAAGGTGTTGGCGATCACGCTCGCAAGCACCCGGTCACCGAAGCTCACAAGACGTTTTCTGACGTGCCTGCAGACGGCGAGGGCCTCTGCATTCCCCTCTTTTTTGAGGGCTTTAAACGGGTCAGGATTTTTTGACCTCATGCAGGCTAAGCGGTGGATCTGGCTTGCGATCCGGGGGTGGGGGAGATCAGACCCTCTGAAACCCTCAAGGAGCTGCCGGCACTCTTCGGTCACATCCTGCGTGAGATCAGAAGATGCGCCGGCGAGCGAGCACTCGAGGCGCACCCGGGACAGAAGGCAGTGAATGCAGGTATCGGAAAGTTCCATGTTCCCCCATAAAAAAATGATGGGGCCACTGCGATTTGAACGCAGGTCAGAAGACCCCCAGTCTCCTAGGATGGCCAGGCTACCCTATGGCCCCGCTCTCATACTATTCGTGCAGATGGCTTATGTAACTTATCCTCACAAAAATAGTTTTTTTTCATTATTTTTGCCACTCATCGCCGTAATTCATGCGTTTGAACTCCTCCACCCGCTGCATCAGGTTTTCCAGTTCATTGTCATTGATCTTGATCTTTCCCTCGATAGTATCCAGTTCCCGCAGCAACTGTTTGATCCTCACATACATGAGGTACATGATGAACTGCTGGAAAAAAATCGCAAGACCGAATATCACCAGGATATATCCTTCGTATGCCACGGACTCACCAGGACACTATGCACCAGAACACGCGGCAATTCACGGGTATCAGAATTCCTGCCCTCTGACGTCATATGGTGCGCCAGATCCATCCCTGCTCCGGTTTTATAATCTGTTGGCTGAATATTATTTAATCATATTCTATTTGTCAGGGCGGGAAAAACCGCACAGGACGGTACGGATCAGCAGGTATCCTCAGGCACATCTGCCGGAGAACGGGTGGTGGGGATTTTTGTGTGGCAGTTCCCGTTATCCCATAAACTTTGGCAATTATCCCTAAAAAAACGCCATAAATCAAAAGGATATGTATATAACCTACCCATAATAATTATGAATTACCACAGGTTGATGTACTGGGTGCGCATACCATGCTGAAGGACAAAATTTCCGGTTTTATCGATAAAATTCATGGTGTCGATGGCGTTATGGCATGTGCTGTTGTCTCGAGGGATGGTATTGTCGCAGGAAAATTTCTGGACAGGGAACTGAACGAACCGTGGTTAGGCGCCCTGACTGCAACGATCTTTGCGTCTGCAGAATCCGCGGCAAACATTATCAAAATGCATTCCATGGACTCGGTCACAATTCGCGGGATGGATGCATCCATTATGGTCATGGGTGCCGGTGACAATTTCCTCATTACTGCGATTCTGTCGAACCGGATAGATCCGTCAAAAGTGCATGACCAGATCCTGTCTATTGCAGAGACGATCGGGGAGGTGATTTGATGTACACGATTCTGGTTGTTGACGATAGCCCGTTCATCGTCGATGTATTTGTCACGATGCTGGAACGGGGCGGGTACCGCACAGTCGCAGCGTACGGGGGGGAAGAGTGTCTTGAGATCCTCAAGACGGTCACCCCAGACCTAATCCTGCTGGACATCATGATGGAACCGATGGACGGCTGGGAGACGCTGGAGCGGATCAAGGAAAATCCATCAACAAAGGAGATACCGGTCCTCATGCTCACGGCAAAGCAGCTCACGCCGACCGAAGCACAGGAATACGGGATCTACATTGAGGATTATGTGTTAAAACCCATCACCCATCGGGAACTCTATGATGCGATCGAACACGTACTCAACCGCAGGCAGGCGATCAAATCTGATGTCGACATCGCACACCAGTCCGGGTTCGATGATCAGGTGATCAGCGAATACGCACGCCTGAGCAAAAGCATCGATGTCAACAAACGGTTGTTGAAGATCCTTGAAACAACCTACAATATCAATGATGTAAAATTGCGTGTTTCTGACGAAATATCCCGTGCCATAAAAAGTATGGAGACCAATATCAAGTTCCAGGAGAACAGGCTCCAGCAGATAAAGAACGAGCTGTCGGGTGTAGTGTCAAAGAATGCAACAGGTTAAAATTGTTGCAGCAATATGTAATAAGTGACACGGTACAGAGGGGCGATGCCATACATGGTCTGCCACCCGGGCATGATGCTGCCCTTTTTTATGTTCACGGCAGGACCTGATGAGATCATCAGGAGGTGAGGACGGATGAACGATTCCATCATGATCGTGGACGACAGCCCCTATATCGTTGACGGGCTTTTGGCGCTTCTGAAACGCAAGGGCTACCAGCCAATCCCTGCCCATGGCGGTGAAGAGTGTCTCGCCCTCCTTGCGACAACGAAACCCGACCTCATCCTGCTGGACATCATGATGGAGCCGATGGATGGCTGGGAGACGCTCGAACACCTCAAGGAGAATCCCAGCACAGAACCTATCCCCGTACTCATGTTCTCGGCAAAGAAGATCACCCCGGATGAGGCACAGGAGCACAGCATGAGCATCGAGGACTTTGTCTCAAAGCCGGTGAACCCCACCCAGCTTCTCGAATCGATCGAGAGGATCTTTGAACGGCGCAGGGATGTCGCGATGGAGGTGCTTATCGCGAAAGATGCCGGGCTGGATCCAAAGATGGTTGAGGAATACTCCTCACTCCGGAAAAATATTGAGGTGGACAAAAACCTGCTCACGGTATTGCGCGCCTCCAGCGGGATGGAGGTCGCAGGCAGGGATGTCCCCCCGTCTGACCGCACGGCCATCGCGAAACTTGAGGAAAAGATCAGTGCAAGCGAGGCGCGGTTAAAAGAGATTAACGACCAGTTCGCGGGCAAGGCCTGAAGAGTCCGGAGAGATCTGCGTAAATTACTTCTATTATCTGAAGAACGTTTATATACTTTTCTTGCATTGTAATAATGCTGTACGTCTTACCTTTGGGGCTCGTAGCTCAGTCCGGTAGAGCGCCTGGCTTTTAACCAGGTGGTCGGGGGTTCAAATCCCTCCGGGCCCGTTGCCACGAATTGAATCGTGGGGTTTTTAAAACGTGATGCACCGGAGAGGAAACATGATCGATAGGGGGGTCTTTTCATGAGCACCAAACTGAATGTAATGAAGCACATCATGGTGCCTGAACATATCATAATGGGTGAGGAGGAAGTAAAAAAGCTGCTTTCCCACTACTCTATTACCACTGAACAATTACCTAAAATTTTCCATGACGATCCTGCAGTGAAAGCGATTGGCGCAAAAGTCGACGACGTCATCCGCATTGTGAGAATCAGCCACACGGCCGGCAGGGCTGAATCGTACCGTCTTGTGATCAGAAGACCGAAGAAATAATCCAGAGTTGATCGTTCTGATTGAGAGAAGTATATTGTCACGAGCATATTTTTCACGGGAGCATGTTGCGCGGCACCAGCTTGACTCCTTCAACCGTTTCCTGACCCACAACCTCCAGAAGGTCGTGGACGAACAGCGGGTCATCGAGACGGACATCGAGAACCGCGGGAAGAACAATGAGGCGGTATGGGTGGAGCTTGGCACGATTGAGGTGAAAAAGCCCCTTGTGCGGGAAGCGGATGGGTCGCAGGGCGAACTGTACCCGAGCGAAGCCCGGCTCCGGAACCTCACGTATGCCGCACCGATCCACCTCGGCTTAACACTGGTCCAGGGCAGTGACCACCAGGAACCGGTTACCACGACGATCGGACAACTGCCGATCATGATAGGGTCCGTCTCGTGCAACCTCTATGGCATGAATGATGCCGAGCGGGTTGCCCACGGGGAGGATGCCTTTGATCCGGGCGGCTATTTTATTGTAAACGGGACCGAGCGCGTGCTGATGACCCTTGAGGACCTTGCGTCCAACAAGATCATGACGGAATTCACCGAGCGGTATAACGAACGCATCTACGTGGCAAAGGTATTCTCCCAGTTCCGCGGCTACCGTGCCCTCGTCGTCGTCGAGCGGAACAAGAAGAACCTGCTCGAGGTTTCGTTCCCGTCGGTTGCCGGGCACCTGAAGTTTGTTGACCTGATGCGGGCACTGGGGATGACCAATGACCAGGCGGTTGTCAATGCGGTCTCCACCGATGAGGAGATCCTCACGTTCATGATGCAGAACCTTGAGGAGAGCGAGTGCGATTCTGTCGATTGCGGCATCATGTACGTCGGAAAGAAACTGGCGCCAAACCAGACCAAGGACTACCAGCGCAAACGGGCTGAGTTCGTCCTGGACAATTACCTGCTCCCCCACCTGAATTACCAGCACGGGGATCTCAAGGAGGGTGATGAGGGGTATCTCGAAGCAATCCAGAGCGAACGCCTCGCAAAGGGCCACTTCCTCGGGCGGATGGCGGAGGCCTGCTTTGACCTCGTGCTGGACAAGCGACGGATCGATGACAAGGACCACTACTCCAACAAGCGTTTGAAATTAGCCGGTGACCTGATGGAGGACCTCTTCCGGATCTCGTTAAACCGGCTGACACGGGATATCAAGTACCAGCTTGAACGGGCGAGCATGCGCCACCGCGATCTCTCCATTGCCACGGCAGTGCGTGCCGATGTGCTGACGGAACGCCTGCTCCACCCGCTCGCTACCGGCAACTGGGTGGGCGGCAGGACCGGTGTCTCCCAGCTGCTCGACAGGGTCGACCACATGAGCGTGCTCTCCCACCTGCGCCGCGTCATATCGCCACTGTCGCGCTCCCAGCCGCATTTTGAAGCCCGGGACCTGCACCCCACCCAGTGGGGCAGGATCTGCCCAAGCGAGACGCCCGAAGGCCCGAACTGCGGCCTTGTGAAAAACTTTGCCCAGATGGTGGAGATCAGCAAGGGGATCGATAACGAGGAAGAAGTGATGCGGATCCTTCACTCCCTTGGCGTTGAGAAGATACGGGGTGAGTTCCGGTGAAGAAGTCCCGTGTATTTGTTGACGGCGCGCTGATCGGGCTTGCCGAAGAAGGGAAAGGGCTGGTCCAGAATATCCGTGCGATGCGCCGGCAGGGAGCCATATCGGCTGAAGTGAATGTATCATTCAAGGATTATAATGGCGATGTGGTGATCCTGACCGACCGGGGCAGAGCCCGCCGCCCGCTCATCGTTTTGAAGGACGGAAAACCCCAGTTCAGCGATGAAGATCTGGAGAAGCTTTCCCGGCATGAGATCGATTTCGGTCATTTCGTGCGGCACGGGATGCTCGAGTTTGTTGATGCCGAAGAGGAAGAAGACCTTTTCATCGCCATGAACCCCGATGATGTGATCCCTGAACACACCCACCTTGAGATCGACCCGTCCCTCATCCTCGGTATTGGTGCGGCGCACGTGCCCTTCCCCGAGCACAACGCGAGCCCGCGTGTCACCATGGGCGCCGGCATGGTGAAACAGGCGCTCGGTTTTGGTGCCGCGAACATGAAACTGCGGCCCGATACAAGGGGGCACCTGCTCCATTACGTGCAAAAGCCGCTCACCCACACCCAGACGTCCGAACTGATCGGTTCAGATGACCGTCCGGGAGGGCAGAATTTTGTCGTGGCGATCCTGAGTTATGAGGGCTACAACATCGAGGATGCACTCATATTCAACAAGGCGTCCATCGACCGCGGGCTCGGCCGCTCGCATTTCTTCCGCACCTACGAAGGAGAAGAACGCCGGTATCCCGGTGGACAGGTGGACCGGATCCAGATCCCTGACGAGGACGTGAGCGGTGCCCATGGTTCCGAAGCATATAAAAACCTTGACGAGGACGGGGTCATCAACCCCGAGACGATCGTTGCAGAAAAGGATGTCCTGATCGGCAAGACCTCGCCACCGCGGTTCCTTGAGGAACCCACAAGCGACCTGATCACGGTCGAAAAACGCCGCGACACCTCGGTGACGATGCGCAGCAACGAACATGGTATCGTTGATACGGTCATTATCACGGAGGGCGAGAACAGCTCGCGGCTCGTGAAAGTCCGGACCCGTGACCTGCGTATTCCCGAAGTCGGCGACAAGTTTGCCTCCCGCCACGGGCAGAAAGGTGTGGTTGGGCTGATCTCCCAGCAGGAAGACATGCCGTTTACCGAAAGCGGGCTGGTGCCCGACCTGATCATCAACCCCCATGCAATCCCGAGCCGTATGACTATCGGGCACATGCTCGAGATGATTGGCGGCAAGGTAGGGGCGCTCGAAGGGCGGCGGATCAATGGCACCGCATTCGGCGGTGAGCTGGAGACCCCGATCCGCCAGTCGCTCAAGAAGCTCGGTTTCTCCCACACCGGGCGGGAAGTGATGTATGACGGCATCACCGGAAAGCCCTTCTCCACTGACATTTACATCGGCGTGATTTACTACCAGAAACTGTACCACATGGTCTCCTCAAAGATGCACGCCCGCTCGCGGGGCCCGGTCCAGGTGCTCACCCGCCAGCCAACGGAGGGCAGGGCCCGGGAAGGGGGCCTGCGGTTCGGCGAGATGGAGCGTGATGTCATGATCGGGCACGGTGCCGCGATGGCGCTCAAGGAGCGCCTGCTTGACGAATCCGACAAAGTGATGGAGTACGTCTGTGCCCACTGCGGCATGGTCGCGATGCTTGACCGCAAACGGAACATGACCCGTTGTCTTGCCTGTGGCAACGAGACGGACATCTACCCGGTCGAGATGAGTTACGCATTTAAACTCCTGCTGGACGAGATGAAGAGCATGGGGATTGCCCCGCGGCTGAAACTTGAGGACGTTGTTTAACGAGGTGTGCCATGCCAAGTCCAAAACGAATCGGAAAAATAGAATTCGGTCTGCTCTCTCCAAAAGAGATCCG
>Ga0315279_10009160_pt1 | contig 11858 bp, 10 predicted proteins | sample YL17G06_20_MG_FD_203694 | JGI IMG/M metagenome (GOLD analysis project Ga0315279, IMG submission 203694) | Sediment microbial communities from Yellowstone Lake, YNP, Wyoming, USA - YL17G06_20 | ecosystem: Environmental > Aquatic > Freshwater > Lake > Sediment | place: USA: Wyoming | collected...
ACGTTCCTGCAGCCGCTGCTGCTGACCCTGGAACACTGCGCGAAGTGCCAGACATGCGCCGAGGCGTGCCACGTCTTCGAAGCGAGCGGCCGCAGCGAGCTCTACCGCCCGGCCTTCCGCTCGGAGGTCCTGCGGCGGCTCTATTTCAAGTATGCGAAGCACGGCGGGCTGCTGTCGGCATGGCAGCACGGGGACATCGAGCTCAACTGGCCGCTCATCGCGCGCCTGATCGAGCTGTCGTACCGGTGCAACCTGTGTCGCCGCTGCGCGCAGACGTGCCCGATCGGGGCCGACAACGGCCTGGTCGCTCACGAACTGCGCAAGCTGTTCAGCCAGGAGATGGGCATCGCGCCGAAGGAACTTCACGAGACCGGCTCGATGCTGCAACTCGAGGTCGGCTCCTCGACGGGCATGAACGCGCAGGTGGTGAAGGACAACGTCGAGTTCATCGACGAGGAGATGTCCGGGAAGACGGGGCGGAAGGTCGAGACGAAGTGGGACGTCGAAGGCGCGGACGTCCTGCTGCTCCACAACGCCGGCGAGATCCTGGCGTGGCCGGAGAACCCGGGCGCGTTCGCCGTCGTCCTCGATGCCGCCGGCATCTCCTGGACGCTCTCGTCGGACCTCGCCGCCTACGACGCGATCAACTACGGCCTGTGGTACGACGACGCGCAGTTCGCGCGCGTCGCCATCAGACACGCCGAGGCCGCCAGGAAGCTGAAGGTGAAGAAGATCGTGATCGGCGAGTGCGGCCACGCGCACAAGGCCCTGACCGTCGTCGCCGACCGCGTGCTCACCGGCGACCTGAACGTCCCGCGCGAGAGCGCGATGACGCTGCTGCGCGACATCGTCGTGAGCGGGCGGCTGAAGCTGGATCCCACCCGCAACGACTTCCCCGTCACGCTGCACGATCCGTGCAATCTGGTCCGCCTGATGGGCGTCGTCGAGCCGCAGCGCGAGATCCTGCGGGCGATCTGCCCGCAGTTCCGCGAGATGCACCCGCACGGCGTGGACAACTACTGCTGCGGGGGCGGCAGCGGGTTCGCGATCATGAGCGGGAACAACTTCCCCGACTGGCGGTTCCACGTGGCCGGCCGCAAGAAGCTGCAGCAGGTGCTGAACGCGTTTGCCGACTGTCTCGACGCGGCGGTCCCGAAGTACCTCTGCGCGCCGTGCAGCAACTGCAAGGGGCAGCTGCGGGACCTGCTGAAGTACTACGGACTGTGGGAACGGAACCGCATCCTGTACGGCGGTCTCGTGGAACTCATCGTCAATGCGATGGCGGACGTCAAGCCCGGCTTCATCGAGTGGGAATGGCGCTAGCGCGGCGAGCGGGTCGGGTTCGGGGGCGGGGACACCGGCCGATGGAGTGGCGCCCGGGCGCACCACTCAACCGACGACGGTCCTGACCTCGAATGTCGGCGGTGACGGTTCCCTTTCGCGAGAACAGCCGCTCCCTGGGTGGTCTGAGAATCCCGGAAGCCTCCTTCGCCAGCCTTCTTCGCGATCGGCAGGCGATCGTCAGGAGCGGAGCGCAGGCGTGGGAGGAACTGGCGGGTGCCGGACGCGCGCAGTGAGGCGCGCGGCTGGACTTCAACCGTCGAGCCGCCGGGCGGGCCGCCTTGACAGCAACGAACCGGCCTCGTACGCTTCCGTGTGCTGGCGTCCGGCGGTTGGCCACGCGCGCCGAGCGGAGCTCCCCGCGCGGACCTGCAAGGGCGGCGGGCCGCGGCGACGGCGCTTGTGAAGGATTTCACAAATCGCCGCAACCCCGGCAGCACGGCGGCTCGGCCGCAGGCGCGGGGGTTCACGGAGCATCGTGCACGAACTCAGCATCGCCCAATCGCTCATCGAGTCGGTACGCGCCGAGGCGGCCGCCCATCGCGGCGCACGCGTCACGCGCATCGGCATCCGCGTCGGCGACCTGTCGGGCGTCCAGGCCGATGCGCTGCAGTTCTCGTTCGACGTGATCGTGCGGGGCACGGACCTCGAACGAGCGACGCTCGATATCGAGCGCGTCCCGCTGCAGCAGCACTGCGAGCGGTGCGCCCGCGACTTCGCGGTGATCGACTACGTGCTGGTGTGCCCGGACTGCGGCGCGTCCACCCGCACGATTTCAGGCGACGAGCTGCAGATGACCTACCTGGAATTGGAGTGACGATGGAACGGGTGGAGGTGCGCCAGAACGTCTTGAAGGAGAACGACCGCATCGCGGCCGAACTGCGGAAGGACTTCGAACGGCGAGGCGTCCTGTGTCTCAACATCATTGCCTCGCCGGGCGCGGGCAAGACGAGCCTGCTCGAGCACACGCTCCAGGCCTTCGCCGGAAGCCGCCACAAGGTGGCGGTGCTGACGGGCGACATCCAGACCGATCGCGACGCCGAGCGGCTCGCACGGTTCGGCTTCCCGGCACGGCAGATCACGACGGGCGGCACCTGTCATCTGGACGCGGCGATGGTGCGGCGCGCGCTCGCCGACGTGTCGCTCGACGGTGCGGATCTGCTGTTCATCGAGAACGTCGGGAACCTGGTGTGCCCCGCCGCGTACGACCTGGGCGAGGCGGCGAAGATCGTCATGCTGAGCGTTGCCGAGGGCGACGACAAGCCGCTGAAGTACCCGTCGATTTTCGGCCGCGCGAGGCTGATGCTGTTGCACAAGGTCGACCTGCTGCCCTACACCCGGTTCGACCTCGCCGCGGCGAAGGCCGATGCCCGGCGGGTGAACCCCGGAATCGAGATCATCGAGACCAGTTGTGTCGGCGCGCCGGGGCTGCAGGCGTGGCTCGACTGGCTGGAAAGAGCCACCGGTCTGAAGACCGGCGAGTGGCCACCGGTCTAAAGACCGGCGGTCCCACAGCGACCCGCCCCATGGCGGTCAGAGCGATTGGGCGGAAGAGCCGCAGAGGAGCTCAGTTACGAGCCGGGCGCCCTCTTCGACCGCGACGTCGGAGACGCCGGCGGCGCGCGACACTTCGTTCACCGACCAGCCGACGAGCAATACCTGCGGCGTCGCGCCGGGATGGAGTTGGCGGAGCAGCTTGACGGCCAGCAGTGGCGAGATCTGGTGGCACCCTGGCGAGGTGTCAGGCCACTGGGCAAAACGTCGTTCGTCGTACACCTCCACCTGACCGGACGGTTCCCCGCCGACGATGGCATCGACGAGAATGACGCGCTGATACCGTGCGATCTGTTCGATGCGGCCGAGCAGGTCGGTGCACGCATCGGCCAGGTCTGCGACTTCACGCAGACCCGGCACCCCGCGAACGCGTTCGAGCACCGCGGCACCGAACCCGTCAGGGCCGACCAAGGGGTTGCCCAGCGCCACCACCAACGACTTCACCGGTTCCATCCTCGATATCCTGCTCGGCGACGGGCAGGCGCACGGAAAACGTCGTCTGCCCCGGTTTACTCGTCACATCCACCGTCCCTCCAGCCCTGGTGACGATGCCGTGCACGATCGCCAGCCCAAGACCGGTGCCCTGTCCCACCTTCTTCGTCGTGAAGAACGGCTCGAAGACGAGCGGAACGACATCGGGCGGGATGCCCTTGCCGGTGTCGCTGATTCCGATCACGACCTGCGCGCGTCCGGGATCCGTCCGGGTCTCGACCGTCAGGACGCCGTTTTCCTCCATCGCATCGACCGCATTGAGGACGATGTTGATGATGACCTCCTGGAGCTGACCCGGGTCGACGAAGACCGGGGGCAGGCCGTCCTGGAAGCGCCGGACCGTCTTGATGTTGTGGAAGAGGGCCTGGCGCTCGAGCAGCGACAGCGCGCTGTCGATGATCGGATTGACGTCGAGTTTCGAGGCTCGCGCGTCCGTCTGGCGTGAGAAATCGAGGAGGCCTTTCACGATCTCCCGGCAGCGCTGTGTCTGCTTGACGATCGTTTCGAGATCGGCGCGCATCGGGTGCTGCTCGCCGCAGTCCTCGAGCGCGAGCATCGTGAGCGTCAGGATGCCGCCCAGCGGGTTGTTGATGCCGTGCGCGACGCCGGCAGCGAGCCTGCCGATCGACGCGAGCTTCTCGGACTGCGCCATGCGAGCCTGCACCGCCACGAGTTCATCGGTGCGCTCCTGGACCTTGACTTCCAGCGTACGCGCCCAGTCCTCGAGCTCGCGCTTGGTCGCCTGTAGCGCGTCGAGCATGGTGTTGAACGACGCGGCGAGCACGCCGATCTCGTCGTGCGCCCCGGTCTTGACGCGCACGTCGAGATGGCCCGCCGCGATCTGCCTGGTGGCCGCCGCGATCTCCTCGAGCGGACGAATCGTCGTGCGAGTCAACACGTAGGTCAGGACGAACACGACCACCAGCCCGACGAGGCAGACGACCAGGAACGTCAGCATCACCTCCGTCCGCGCCGCCAGGAAGGGCTGTTCGAGCAGTCCCGCGTAGAGAATGCCGATGACCGAGCCCGAGGGGTCCCTGATTGGCTCATAGGACGAGACGTACCAATCGGTGACAACGAACGCGCGGCCGTCCCACCGCTCTCCTCTCTCGAGCACCGACTGCGCCACCGGCGAGGAGACGCGCGTGCCGATCGCCCGCTGGCCGCCGGTGGTCATCACATTGGTCGCGACCCTGACATCGCGCAGGAAGATCGTCACCGTCCCCACATCGCGGCCTTCGTACGTTTCCCCGCCGTAGAGAAGCCGCTTCACGCGGTCGACGATTTCGTAGTTCCGGTTGAGCAGCACGCCACCGCACAGGGCGCCGACGATTCTGTGCTGCTGCTCCACCGGCGCGGATGCAAGAAGCGTCAGGCCTTCGGTGATCTCTCCGGTCCTGGTCGACACGGCATTCGGGACCGATGTGACGGCGATTCGCGCCCGTTCGGCGAACGCCGGGTCCGCGGCGCGGAGAAACTCCCCTGACAGGATCTCGGTGCCCGCAGCAGGTTGTGCGTTCAGCGCGCGAGTGACCACGAACGGCAGCGACGCGGGACGAGAGGGGCCGGCAGCCGGGTTGGCGGGGAACACGCGGCCCTCGGTGTCAACGAAGGCCAGGAAGTCGAGGGCGCCCTCATGCGCCCAGGTGCTGAGGGCGGTGGCGGTCCTGTCGGGCGAGCCAGCCGTCGTGGCTTCCCGGACTGCCTGCGCTCTGGCTGCCCGGGCGACCTCCGATCCGATGCGATCCAGCCGCTCGGCGTAGATCGTGTGGGCAGCCTCGAGTCCCTGGCGGGCCCGCTTCTGCGCCTGGCCGAGCAACGCGTCTGTGATGATCTTGGAACCGATGAGGGTCGAAATGACGGTGCCGCCGATGACGATCAGGGTGAAGCTGGCGGTGATCTTCGCCCGTAATGACAGTGCGCGATGAATCCAGGCCATTCACGCGGCTCCTTGGAGGCCACCGGTCTGAAGACCGGCGGTCGCACAAGGCCACCGGTCCGAACACCGGCGGTCCCACAGATGATGGTCATTCAGTGGGACTTCCCGGCTTCGGCCCCGGAGCACGCCCGGCGGTGCATTATCGCAACGCGGCCTGACGGCCGCAACCAGACCCGTCGGGCCGCGTTGGAGCGTTCACCCTGCCCGAATGACGTGCACCGAGCAGCTGACGCAGGGGTCGTAGGCCCGGGCGACCATTTCGAGCCGATGCCGCAACGTCTCCTCGGCCACTTCCCCGGCATCCCGCACCGTCGCACGGAGTTGGTCTTCCGCGTTGGCGAAGTTCTGTGCAGTTGGCGTAATGACGTCGGCCGCCACCACCTGCCCGGTCGAATCCAGTTCGTAGTGATGATAGAGCGTCCCGCGCGGGACTTCGGTCGCGGCCGTTCCCTGGCCGGCCCGCACTCGATACGCTACCGGCGGCTCGGCAGCAAGACCGGTGCGAAGGAAGGAATCCACCAGCTCGAGGGCGTGTTCGACGGAGTAGACGAGCTCCACGACCTGGGCGATGGTGTTCATCACGATGTTCCGGCACGGGAGCCGCGGTCCGATCTCCTGCCACACGTCCCGGGCACGGCCGCCGATTCGATCGCCGTGGAGCGTCAGCCTCGCGAGCGCGCCGACCAGGAACGATCGGCCGTCGTGACCGCTGTGCTTCGCATGCGAGTAACGCACCATGTGCTCGTTGGTCAAGCTGCGATACTGGTCGACCGGAATGTCCGCAGCGTCGGAGAGCCGGACGGCGCGACCGAAGAAGAACGCCTCGTCCTCCGGAATCAGGGCCGCACACCGGATTGGTTCGTCCACGAAAGCCGGCACCGGAACGCTCCGCAGCAACGCGATCGCCTTCTCGCAGTCCTCGAGCCCGGTCTCGAGGCTCTGCTCGAGCAGCAGCAGCTGGTCGACCGATGGAAGCTTGCCAAACCCGCCGATGACGTAGTTCACCGGGTGCACCGCCCGTCCGCCGATGATCTCCTGGATCGTGTTGCCCAGTTTCTTCAGTCTCAAGGCAGTGGCGACCGCCTCGGGGTGCTCGGCGGCCAGGGCGATCACGCTCGGCAGACCGAGGAAGTCGGGAAGGGCGAGACAGAAGACGTGCAGCGCGTGGCTCTCGATGCTCGCACCCTGAAAGGCCAGGTCCCGGAGCCGGCGAGTCTGCGGCGACACGTCGATTCCCAGCGCACGCTCGAGGGCCAGCAGTGCCGTGATCGCATGGCCGTGAGAACAGATCGCACAGATACGCGAGACGATGCCGGACACGTCCAGGTAGCTCCGTCCCTGGAGCAGCCCCTCGAACAGGCGTATCCCCTCGAACACGTCGAACTCCACTCGCTCGATCTGCGATCCGTCGAGCACGACCGTGATGCCCGCGTGTCCTTCGATCCGCGCCAGGTGGTCGATGGTGATCGTGCGCGTCATGTCTGCTGTCTCCGATGTGTGGTTCGCGATTCCGAGTCGTCTGCGCGGCGAAGCGCCGCTCCGCCGCCCGGCGAGCCCGACGGCGAATCCCTGTTCAAGCCTTCGGGACCTGGTCGCGGACCGCCGGCGTCGCGAACGTTCGCAGCCTCTGCCGGATCTCCACTTCCCGGAACCCCGACTTCGCCAGGATCTCGGTCATCGAGCTGAAGTTCGCTTCCTCGACCGGCCCGCGGCATCCGATGCACGGCACGTTGAGGCCGGGGCACCTGGCATGGCAGCCGGAGGCCGTCACCGGCCCGGCGCACGGGAGATGTCTCGAGACGAGCAGGCAATCCTGCTCCTGCATCTTGCACTCGGCGCACACGGGGGTCGATATCACCGGGGGCAGATCTCCGTTCAACAGACACGCCACCGCCTGCAGGAACTCGTGCTTCTCCATCGGACACCCGGGAATCCGCGCATCGACCTTCACGAAATCGGCCAGCGGACGATGCGGGGCGATGTCGTACGTGCGAGCCGCCGGGCCGTACACGACCTGGGCGATCTCATCGCGCGGCCGTCCGTTCTCCATCGCGGCCACTCCGCCGAAACACGCGCACGTGCCGCAGGCGACGAGCAGGCCGGCCCGCTCGCGAATGCGGCGCAGCGCGGCTTCCTCGCGCGCGTTGGCCACCGAACCCTCGACCAACGCGATGGCGAGCGCGGTGTCGCGGTCGTTGACCGACGACCCGCCGAGGAAGTCGACGATGTCGACCGCGCCGACGAGCGCCAGCAGCTCGTCCTCGCAGTTGAGCATCACGATCTGTTCGCCCCAGCAGCCGCTCAGGCCGAAGATGCCAATCCTGGGCTTCATACCAGCTCCGGCAGGTTGATCGCATCCCAGTAGGTGAACACCGGACCATGGATGCAGGTGTACTTGTAGCCGACGCTGCAGTGACCGCACTTGCCGATGCCGCACTTCATGCGGCGTTCGAGACTCATCAGGATGCGGTCCTTCGAGAACCGCTGATCGAGCAGCTCGCGCAGCACGAACTTGTAGACGACCGGCGGCCCGACGACTGCCGCATAGGTTCGCCGGGGATCCAGACGGACGTTCTTGAACAGCTCCGGCAGCAGCCCGACGTGGTGGCTCCACGTGCCCGTCGGATCGCGATCGACGGTGAGCAGCGTGTTGAGCGCATCGACGTCGGCGAGCGAGACGAGCTCGTCGCGAAACAGCATCTCGCCCGGCGTCTTGGCGCCGTACATCAGCGTGATCGTGCCGAATCTCTCGCGGTTGTCGAGGGCGTACCACAACAGCGACCGCAGCGGCGCCATCCCGAGGCCGCCGGCGACAATCAGCAGGTCCTGCCCCTCCATCTGCTCCACGGGAAACCCGTTTCCGTAGGGCCCACGGATCCCCACGAGGCCGTTGGTCGGCAGCCCGTACAACGCGTTGGTCACTCGGCCCGCGCGTCGCACGCAGAGATCGAGGATGCCTTTCCGGGTCGGCGACGACGCAATCGAGATGGGCGCCTCGCCCGTGCCGACGACGCTCAGCTCGACGAACTGCCCGGGCCGATGCGTCCACGTGTCCACCAGCCGCGGCTCGACGAAGCGCAACTGGAACAGGTGGTTGTCGGGCACCATCCGATGGATGCGCGAGATCCGGGCGAGGTCCGGCTGATAGGGATTCTCGAGACGGGGGACGGAACCGGACGGGGCGATGTCAGTGGGCATCGACTTGACCTCTGATCATCCTGATGACGCTCACGATATCGATGCCGGCCGGGCAGGCGCCGATGCACCGGCCGCACCCCACGCAACTCGGTCTGCCGTACTCGGCGACGAAGCCGCGCTGCTTGTGGTAGAAGCGGAACATGATCCGCGACGCGCGGCTCTTCCGGAAGTTCTCGCCGCCGGCGACCAGCGCGTGGGCCTTGAACAGACACGAGTCCCACGTGCGGATCCGTCTGCCCGCGCGCGTGCCGAGATCCACTTCGTCGGCCACATCGAAGCAGTAGCAGGTCGGGCACACCATGCTGCAGGATCCGCAGGACAGGCACCGGTCGCCCAGCTCCTTCCACACGGCGCTGTGGTACTCCATCTCGAGGATCTCCGGGAGGTCCCCGAGTTCGACCTCGGTTCGATAGGCGGCGTGCCGCTCGCTCGATCGTCGCTTGAACTCCGCGATGTCGGCCTGGGTCGGCTCCGAGAGCAGGCACCCGCTCATGACCACCATGTCGTCGCCCCGGCTGGTGCCCACGCGGACCAGGTAGTCGGGGCCGATGTCGCTCAGGAACAGATCGAAGCCGCTGTCCACGAAATCGGCGTTCATCGCGCGTGCGAAGTGCTGCTCGTCCGGATCGAAGTCGATGCCGATGACGGCGGTGTGCTGGCGCCTGGTGACGTAGTACGGATCCGCGTAGCGTCCCTGCGCGAAGACCCGGTCGAGGATGTTCAAACCGTAGATGTCGTAGGCGTGGAGCCCGAACAGGACCTGGGGCTCCGACGCCTCGGCCAGCAGGTCCCGATAGCCCTCCCTGGCATCGAACGAGAACAGCGCTTCGCGCGGGGGAAGGAAGAATTTCCGCGGCGGCAGAAGGGTCCGCGGGTAACCGAGGGAGATCTCCGACCAGCTCAGTGGCTGGTCGAACACGTATCCGCTTCCACGGCTCACCGGCGCGTACAGCTTGCCGAACGCCGGCAGGACGCTCGCGAACAGGTCGAGATCCTTCTTGGGGATCTTGCAGATCTTCATCGGACGTCGCTCCCCTTCTCCATCACCAGCCGTCCCGCGTACTCGGACGCGGTCAGCCGGGCCGATTCGGCGATCAGCCGGCCCGGCTCGATGGGTTTGGGCAGGAACAGGTCGGCCGGCAGCCAGCCCGACTCGGGGCTGACCCTGAAAACCGGATGGTCGCTGTAGATCGACGAAATCACGATGACCGGGGTCGTCCGCAGCGCCGGCACGTCGCGGATCTGCTCGAGCGTGAAGAACCCCTCGGTCCGGTCCTCCATCATCACGTCGAGCAGAATCAGGTCCGGCCGCACGGTTTTCGCCTGCGCGAGACCCTCCCGGCCGTTCGATGCCGTCGTGACGACATAGCCGGCCGACTGGAGCAGGTGCCCGACAGCCCGGACGAAATCGGGATCATCGTCGATGATGAGTACGGTTTTGGCTTCGGTCATGCGGGCGTCCTCAATCCTCGCAGCTTGCCGTCAGGTCGACTGGCTCGCCTGTCGTCCGATGTCCGGTGTCCGGTGTCCGATGTCCACTTCGGAGTGCGGACCCTCGGACGGCGTCCTCTCGGTCCGCGCGCCCTCCGCTATCGGGATCCGGACCACGAAACGGGTCCCTTCGTCCTTCGTGCTGTGCACCTCGATCGCTCCGCCCAGTTCGTCGACGATTCGTTTGCAGATCGCCAGGCCGAGGCCGGTGCCCGGAACATCGGCGGTCGCCTCGTTCCGGATGCGCGAGAACTCGTGAAACAGCGACGGCAGGCATTCCTCGGCAATGCCGATCCCGGTATCGGCCACTTCGAGGACGCCTGTCCGATCGTCCGACGAGACCGAGACATCGACCGATCCACCCGGCCGGTTGTATTTCACCGCGTTGCTCACGAGATTCGACATGATGGTCGCGACGCTGTTCGGATCCCCGCGGGCCCGCACGCCCCCGGTCGCGTGGACACGGACGGTCACCTTCGCGGATTCGGCCTGCGGCCGGATCGCGTCCACCACGCGCTCGGCCATCTCGCGCAGATCGGTCGTGGCGCCCGGGTCGCAGAACGTGCCGCGCTCGACGCGCGACAGGGTCAGCCAATCCTCGATCAGGCTGAGCATCTCGCCGAGCCGCGTTTGTGACCGCGACAGCCAGTCGAGGGCCTGCGGCGACAGTTCGCCGCTGGCCGTGAACAACAGGACGTCGAGATACTGTTTGGCCGCGACGACCGGCGACTTGAGCTGATGGGTGACGAACGTGATGAAGCGGCGTTCGGCCTCCTCTTTCTCGCGACGCAGGCGGGCGGATTCGGCCACCAGGTGCCAGCGTTCGGAGCCGCGGTTGACGAGCAACCGCAGTTCGTCCGGCGTGAACGGCTTGGGCAGGAAATCGTACGCGCCCGCCTTCATCGCGTCGACCGCGCTCCCGATCGTGGCGTACCCGGTCAGCACGGCAATCACGATGTCCGGGTCGATGGCTCGCACGCGTTCGATCACCTGAAAGCCGTCGAGCTCGGGCATCTTCAGATCGACGAGCAGCAGCTGGGGCCGGACCGTCTCGAGCCGTGCAATCCCGTCGTGGCCGTTGCTGAACGTCTCCACCTCCCAGCCGGCCTTCTCCAGGATCCGGCGGCACGACAACAGCATCACGTCATCGTCGTCGATCACGAAGACGTGCCTGGTCCCCGCTTGCGCAGAGGCGGTGATGGCATCACCGCCTCGCATCGCCGATGCGGGTCTCGCCGGCGGCTGCGTCTGGTCGGCTGTCAGGGCACCACCTCCGCGTCGCCTTGTCCAAGCAGCGCCTGGATCCGGGCGAGGAACGTCGGGATGTCGAGCGGTTTCGTCAGGTACGCGTCCGGCGTGATCATGTCGACCTCGCCGGCCCGGCTGAAGCGCGTGGCCGGATCGACTGGAATCGACGACACCATCAGAATCGGCACGTGCCGGATGCACTCGAACCCGTTCCCGAACTTGACGCGCTGATTCACCTCGTAACCCGCCCAGTCGTTCTCCATCATGATGTCGAGGACGATGAGATCGGGCACATCCTCGGTCATCCGCGCCAGGCCCTCCTTGCCGCTGGTCGCCGTGGAGACGCAGTAACCCTGGTTCTCGAGGAGCGCCCTCGTCGAAGCCAGGAAGTCCGCATCGTCGTCGATGACCAGCACGCGCTGCCTGTCGCGGCACGTGCTCGAACGTGACCGTCGGCGGGCCACGCAACCAAAGGCGCTCTCGAGGATGGTGCGCATCTCGTCCGCGCCCACCGGATCGAGGGCGAGATAGAAGACGCCGGAGAGCCGGATCCGACGGACCAGTTCCTGCGTCGGGTTCGCCGCCACGACGACAA
>Ga0315279_10009162_pt1 | contig 11854 bp, 5 predicted proteins | sample YL17G06_20_MG_FD_203694 | JGI IMG/M metagenome (GOLD analysis project Ga0315279, IMG submission 203694) | Sediment microbial communities from Yellowstone Lake, YNP, Wyoming, USA - YL17G06_20 | ecosystem: Environmental > Aquatic > Freshwater > Lake > Sediment | place: USA: Wyoming | collected...
CAACCGCCTAAATTCTTAACCAAAAAGAACATCGTAAAGTTGCCAATAATCCCTGAAGTTGATGTTATGACGAACGCCCAGCCACTTCCAATACCGCGTAATTCCGTTGGCCAGAATTCGACCGCCAATATTTCGACAATTAATCGATAAATAGCAAAAGTTAAATTAAGAATAAACAATCCTATAAAAATGAGGGAAATATCCCAAAAGAATAGAAAAACCAAACTACCTATAAAATAAAGCACGACATTTATATAGATTGATTTCTTTCTTCCGAGATGGTCTGCCAAAATTCCCGATAGATAATAGCCAATAATAGAGCCCATATAGATAAAAATTAACCAAGTCCCAATTAGCTGCTCTGTGAATCCCAAACTCGCTCGTTCTTCTTTAAGAAAAATAACGAAGTACCTTTTAATAGTTAAATAAATCCAATCAGTAAAAAAGAGTGCTAATCCACTGAGAGCCAATATTTTGAGGTACTTTTTCTGAAATACTTGAAAAATTGATTGATGCGTGCGGTTTGATGTCTTGCAATAAACAAATCTATTGGTTTCTCTAATTTTAAACCATAAAATTATGATAATGATTAATCCCGAAAGACAAACCGTGGAATAGATATAACGCCACATGTCCATAGATAATCCGACAAATGTGAAAAGATAGGAGGCTAAGATAGAGGAACTCATCCCAATTCCGGTATAAAGTCCAATAGTTTTGCCTCTATACCGCGCAGGAACTTCTTCACTCACAAAAATTGAAGAGATATTGATACCTAATATACCCCCGATAAATGAAAAACAGATGAAAATTATAATATTCGGCGCGAGGGAAGAACCGATCGTGCATCCAAGTAAAACCACATTATTAAGTAAGATTAACGGCTTTCGTCCATAGTGATCCGTAAGATATCTTGGAATTATCGTAAATAATCCGCTGAAGCCAGTTATTGTGAATACAATAAGCAGATCTTCTCTTTGGATAGAGAAAGATGCAGCAAGATTGTTTAGAATAAGCCCGGAAAAAACAATACTAAAAAGGCTATAAAAATTAACAATAGATAGGAATAAAGTTAAGTAAGTATGATATCTTGTCCATTCTTTTGCTTCTAAATTAAATTCAGGGGGGCTGCGTTGAATTTAAATCATCACCTTTGTTAGGTTCATTACCTTTTCAATATCGCAATTTTATAAATATATTTGTTCTTCAGCGTAATCCATTGAATTGCCAAAGAAGAAAATAAGAAAAAGGAAAGGTATTTTATTGAGGTTTTTTCTTCCAGAACTGCATATAGCGGAAAATGAAGGATAGCACACTTTCGTCATTTATATGATATTTTCGAGCGGCGAGGGAGTAATAGCCAAGAAGTTGTCGGGTAACGACCTCAACAGAATATTTCGTTTTTACAGTTTCAAAGCCGGCGGAGCCTAATTTTTTAGATAATTTCTCATCTTGGAGTAAGGAAAGAATATATGAGTATGCCTCGGAATTGGTCTTAAATAATAATCCATTTTTATTGTGATTAATTACATCGCTCATGCCGCCAGCTTTGCGTGCGCAAGCAGGAAGATGGTTTGACCAGTAATTTAAAAGTGTAATATCAAATACTTGGGCGCTGTCCGCAAACAGAATACCTAAATCGCTCAGTTGCATGATATTAGAGAGATCTTCGTCAGAAACGAAACCTGTAAAAGTAATATTTCTTGGCGCAATTTTTTGGGCAAAATGTTGATATTTAGTTAAATAAGGCCCCTTTCCTACCATAAGAAAATGCGTGTCAGGTTCTTCTTTAACAATTTGAGGAACTAGCTTGATAATGTCCGGGATACGCTTTTCAGGACTCATTCGTCCCACATAAAGCACAATTTTCTTCCCATCTAATTTATATCGTTCTCGCAGAGCTTGAATCCGCTCTTTATTGATTCGTAATTGATTTTCAGCCAGATTTACGCAATTCGGTAAAACGAAAACTCGATTCTCTTTAAAGCCACGGGAAATGAGATTTTGCCGCCATTTTTCTGCAGGAGTCAGGATTAAGTCAAATGAATTATAAACTAATTTTTCAGCCCATTGGATAAAGTATGAAGCGCCAAAAGGCATCATAAATTTCGGAATATATTCTATATATTGTTCTCCAGGAGTATGATAGGTGATTAGTTTTGCACAATTTTGCCTTCTTCCCAGCACAGTTGCTAATATTCCATTCATCGGACCGTGGGCATGAATAACATCAAACTTCAAATCCACACCTAGAAAAATGGATTTTAAGGCAAGGGGGACTCTTAAGTCCTGATATTTAGAGAGAGGTAACGAAAATACGCGGTGAATGATTAAATTATCAGCAATTTTCATTTCTTTTGCTTGCCCAAAATATTGAGTCTGTTCAAAAATATGAACTTCATGTCCTAGCTTTAGGGCTAATTCTTTAGTTACGGCTTCTATAAAGGCACTTACACCATTGGGGAGAAACCGGTTGAATGTCGGAACCTCTGAAAAGAAACCAATCCGCATTTTATCAATCTCTAATTATCGAAATTATTGAACTAAGGAATTCTATTTAAGAAAAATCACTTTCAATTTTAAGAAAGTTTCGTACTGTTGGAAATTCGCACTTAAGAATATTATTATTAACTTAGAGTAGCATTAACGATGAAGAGGTTTAAACTGAAGAACGTCTTTGTGCATAAATAATGTTATATTATTCCATTTGCCAATGTTTAAAGAATTAATAGAACGAATTATTCGATAAATTCGTTTAACTCGAAAATCTGGAATTCCTTTTAAACATCCTAATAAATTACATCATGAAGAGATCACAAAGAAACAAATTAATTAAGTGGCATGATTTGATGTTATTTGATTAAAAAATAATTTAATAAAAAGATGGGAAAGAAAAATGCTCGAAAAGCACCCTTCAAAAGCAATTATAGGCGCTGAAAATAACATGTTAATTGGAAAGAAGATTGCACTATGCATATGTGGGAGTGTAGCTGCAGTTGAAACGCCTATTATCGCTCGGCAATTGATGCGTCTTGGTGCAGAGGTGTATGGGGTTATGACACTCGCTGCAACAAAAATAATTAATCCAAATTTAATCCATTGGGCGACTGGGAATGCAGTTATAACTGAGCTGACGGGTGCAATTGAACATGTCAGTCTAGCAGGGAACGAAATTGACCATGTGGATCTAATTCTTGTTTGTCCAGCAACTGCAAATACCATTTCTAAAATAGCCTGTGGAATTGATGACACTCCGGTGACTACTGTTGTAACGACAGGATTTGGACGAATTCCTATCGTGATTGTCCCTGCAATGCATGAAACAATGTATGAGCATCCCATTGTAAAGAAAAATATTGATATTTTGAAATCATATGATATCCACTTTGTTGGACCCCGGTTTGAAGAAAAAAAAGCCAAAATAGCCCATGTCGATGAGATTGTCCAAGAAATTACCGAAATACTGTTAGAAGCCAGTTCTTCACAAAATGATATGAAGGGAATGAGAGTTCTCGTTGCTACTGGCCCGACAAGGGAACTGATTGATCCCATTCGGTTCATCTCGAATCGATCTTCAGGGAAAATGGGCGTGGCACTGGCCGTTGAAGCTAAAAAACGAGGCGCAGACGTTACCCTCATTTATGGGAGAGGAACGACAGCGATCATACCTGAAAATTTGCCAAAATATGAGATTGTTAGTACTGCTGATTTAAATGAGAAAATTGAGCAGTTATTAACAACTGAAAAGTATGATATATTCATCTGCGCATCTGCCATTTGTGATTTCACGCCGGAAGAATATGCCAATCATAAAATTAGCTCAAAACAACCCGAGTTAGTTCTAAAGCTAAAGCCAACACAAAAATGTATTGAAACTGCCAGAGCCGCTGATCCAAATATCTTTTTAATTCCATTTAAGGCAGAATATAATATAGGTGAGGAAAATTTAATAGAACGCGCCTATCAACGACTGCAAGAAACACGATCTAATCTTATATGTGCAAATGATGTTGCTCCAGAGGAGCAGGGGTTTGAATCGGATAAAAATTTAATTTATGTTATAGATTCAGATAAAAATGTCACAACGCTCAATTTAGATTTTAAAACCAAAATAGCCAAACGAATTCTTGACATTGCTTTAGAAAAAATCCATGTTCAAGAAAATTAACACTATTTTGTCGTCTTTAAACCAAAAAATTCACATATCTATTCCCGCCAATTTATGTGAATATGTTTATTAAAGATTTTATTATAGAAAAAGTGAGATTTTTAATCTTTTACAATCATATAAATTTGAGTAAGAATAATGTGGTTTGAGTATTCATTTTCAATGCTGTAAACTTGTTGGGTAGATCAGTAACAATTGAGTAGGTTAAGTGGGTGTAAAATTTTGGATCAGAAGAATAAAAAAGAGGAAGCAACTGAGCCCAAGAGAAAAAGAGCTCCCAAGCGAGAAGCCGGAAGTGAACCTAAGAGAAGAAGGGCTCCTAAGCAAGAAGCCGGAAGTGAACCTAAGAGAAGAAGGGCTCCTAAGCAAGAAGCTGGAAGCGAACCTAAGAGAAGAAGGGCTCCTAAGCAAGAAGCTGGAAGCGAACTTAAGAAAGAAAGAGCCCCTAAGCAAGAAGAACTGGAGGACACTACTGAAATTCCCAATGAAGTCGATCTGGAATCTGAACAGCCAGCACCTGATCAAAAAGGTGTAATTAAGCAAGGGACGATTGCTGAGTTCATGCGAAAGCGAACTCAATTGGTTGGGTTCGATATGGGGTTATACAAGCATACGCAATATATGGCGGAATTTATGGATAATTCGCTTGATGCTATTGAAATAACTTATTGGAAAGACCCGAAACTTTACCAGTTAAAGGAAGATTTTTATTTTGAATATCCGAAACCTAAAGAGTTATTGAAAGATATGGAATTAACTCAAGAAAATGTTATTTTACTTATGCAGGACCTTTTAGCGCCTCTTAAGGATATTATTAATACTGAGCCGCTTCTGGTTATAAGGATCCAAGAAATTGAAAAACCGGAGATGCTATCCGATGACCAATCCGGTCGAGACATTCGCATGTTTTCCTTTGAGTGTTTTGATACTGGCATAGGGCTTGTACCGACCGATCTGGAGAAGTTTGGAAAATATTTAGCTTCTAGTAAAGCAGAACAACTAAAACAGACCCGAGGAAGTCAGGGTTTCGGTGCTAGCTCGGCATTTAGTGATGCACAAAACACAACGGGACGCCCAATCTCCGTAGTAAGCCGACATGTTGGAAATGAGAAAGCCGTGCAAACAAGCTTTTTCACTACATCAAAAAATGAAAAAGATTACACAATCAAACCCACTGAAACCGATGTTCCATTTCAACATGGAACCTATGTTCGATTAAATTATTTAAATGTCAAATATAAACGCGGGTATGCTGACGAATATATCATACGAACCGCTTTACTGAATTCACATGTTTCCTTGGTTTTTATCGATCCCGGTGGTGAAGTAATCGTCTATCCGAGGCGAGTAACGAAGTTCCCGAATGAACCAAAATATGCTAAGCCGCATCCCGCCTCTTCCTCAATTGGCGATTTTAAAGAGATGTTGCGTATATCAGAAGACTCAAGCATCATCTCATTCTTGGAACAAAAATATGTGCGGATGAGTCGGGAAAAAGCTAAAAAAATAGTTGAGACTGCAAACCAGGAATTAGGGGGATTTAAAGGTCTTTTAACTAAAAAACCTGCAGGGTTATCACCGCAAGAAATCCAAATTTTAGTAAAGGTATTGAATAAGCAAAAAACTTGTATCAATCGAATTGCTAAAGCAGATTTAAAGCAATTAGTTACTGATACCGAAGCAAAGCCCATAGTTGATATGCTCGTCGAAAAGTTTCCTGCGATTTCTAAGCCACAATATAGCCAAATTCTGAAAAAAATTAAAATGGAGAAGAAAACTACCAAAAATATAGCACCAGAAGATTTGGATTTAATTCATACTACGATTCAGGAAGAAATTAAATGTCCATCCAAAATATCATTAGAAGCATTTAGAGATTTAATTATAAAATCATGGGATCGCACAATATATGATATTCTTGGAAAAGATTTTTGTAAATTGAACTATAATTTAGTTAGGAAAATTCTTCTTACTGTGGATTCTCAATTAAACTATAAATCTTTGAATTCCATTTTAGCGAAAGACCTAACTGATAAAGAATTAGATAATCTTTACCAATTTTTTTCAGCAACTTTTGAGAGTCAAGAGATTACAAATAAGGATGATTTTACAAATTTAATGCAATCAGGAGGGGGTAAATCCGTTTCATCTGTCCTTCAAAGTATAAAAGGGTTGGGAAAAAGTAAAGCGGGAGATATCATAGAAAAAGCCGATGCGCAACTCCAGTATAAAACCTTGTTAACGCTGAAGGCAAAGGAATTGTCTACTAAAGAAGTAGAGGCAATCTACAAGGCTATTCAAGAATTGCAGAAGTGTTCTGGTGCTATAACTACAGAAAATTTAGAAGAATTATTAAAAGGCGCTACCGAAGCAAACATATCAACATTTTTAACACGAAATCTCCTGGATGTCGATAAAGCGCTTGCTGATCAGATAGTTGAAGAAACCAATAATCAATTAGGAGGGCATATCAGTTTAGAAACTGTTGCGCCGAAGAATTTAATCGAAGATCAGATGAATGCTTTGTATAAGGCTTTTGTTTCAGAGAAATATCTGGCGCCTCCGACGGATACAGTTGTCCCAGTAGGGAGTGATATCCTTGAACGGGTGATCAAGAAAAATTATGAACCCCATTTCGTGGTTGCTGAAACGAGGCCACCGACCTCTGGGAAAGGGCTGGCGTATGAAGTCGAAGTTGCGGTAGCCTATGGGGGAAACATCAAAGAGGCTTCCAAAGCTGCCGATGTCCTCTATCGATTCGTGAATCGGACACCGAAGCTACGGGACAACTCAGATTGTGCAATCTGGAAAGGTGTTACGAGAGTAAATTGGAAGAATTATAAAATTGAAACTTTTGAGAATAATATCCCTCGAGGGAAAGCTCGGATTTTTGTAAATATTTCAGGGCCCTTTGTTCATGTGATGTTTAAATCCCAAAGTAAGCAAGCTTTGGCGGAAGATGACATATTAATACGTGAAATTCAGTTAGGGCTCGAATCCATTGGTCGAAAATTGAAAAGTTATCTATTAGGGAGAGAAACGAGCAAACGAAGAGCAAGACGTGCCTTAACGCTCTTGAAAAATGTGGAAAAATTCGCCGAATCATTATACAAAGTCGAATGTGAGGATTTTACAACCAAAGAACATATTCCTGGAAAACCGACACTGGAAGAAATTGAGGCAAATCTTTCTAAGCCCATTAAAGAAGATCTGAAACCGGATGTAAAAACTGTTCTTTCAGAACAATGGTCAACACTCACCAAAATAATAGAAGATCTGGGACTCGAATCATTGAGAGATAAATTCATTAGAGATTTAATTTTGGAAGTTTTAAATGATTTGACCTCGGAATACAATATAATTGTGCGGGCTTCGCCAGATGATATTATTAACATCTTTAAAAATCAGGATGACTCCTATACCGAGAAATTGATTCTTGATACCCTTAGAAATTATGCAGAGCCGTTTTCAAAATGTAGTTCATGTGAACTGGGAGGAGGTGAAACGCCATGCTCGTCTTACAATGCTGAGGCGCAAGTTTGCGCGCTTGAACAAGAACAGTATAATTCATTTGTGAATTATTTGAAAGACACCTTCAAGTTAGATCCTATAAATGATGAAATTCTGTTGCAATATCTGGGAATGCTGGAAGCTCAGATTGATCGGAATCGGAGATTTAAAAAACCAATTGAGAATTTAGTTAACCTAAAATCCTCATTTATTAATGAATTAAGCGCAAGTCCAAAAGATCAAAGAGGGATTTCAAGAGTTAAAAGCAGTGCAGCTCTAGCATTTTCCGAACTTGTGAAGAAAGAAAAAGAAGATTTGCTTTGGCGACTTATTCGACCAGATATTAAAAAAGTAATTCCTGAAAAGGAATTTAGTCTTGAAGATATCTTGGATATGGAATTTCCAAATATTAAAGGGGGACATTTAACACAAAAAGATGATTTTGTTAGCGAATTTGTTCAAAGCGCCATCGAATCTTTAGTTGATGAAGGACTTCTTACAAATACAAAAAGTGAAGGAAAAGCAATTTATCAACGGATTAAAAATCAATAAAAAGGAGAATCTATATGCCTAAATCTACTAAAAAGAGAAGTGTAACCCCAGTTAAAGAGACAGATCATGCATTAACAGATTTTGAATCATCTGAAGAATCTGCCCCCACGGGTAAGTTACCTCAAAAAGAAAAACCAAAGGCTGTGAAAGTCCATCCCAAATTTGAAAAAATACATAAATTGAAAGGAAAGGGCGAAGTGATAGTTGCAGAAGAGCTGCCATTAGCGGATAATATTGTTAAAGTCGATGATGCATCAACGAAAGAAGCATATACTCGGATTCATAATACAGCAGGGGCAATTTTATCGGAGGTAATAGAAACAGGAAAACCTGCGTTTGAGATTCCCTCCCGAAGTAGTTCGAATATTGTTTGGGATGAGGTCAGAGATTTACTTCTTCTGGGCGATAAGGTACTCAAACGTCCATTTCATAGCCTAACAAGCGTTCTGGAATCAACGAGATTGATGCGATTAATTGAAAAGGTCTATGAATTGCTAGGGAAAGATATTCATGCAACAAAAAGAGAAATTTATTATACGGACGTAGAACTTTTTGAGGATCAAAAGTATAGCGATAAATCAATTGAAGATCTTGCTGCTATGTTGAAGGTGATTCGAAATTCCACACATATTGTAGCATCAGCGAAAGGATCATGCATAGGAAGACTGAAAATTCGTGATTCTGGTGATGAAATTGATTTAGAGCGGCTGGGAACAGGCGGATGGGCTATTTCGCCTTTTCTTGACCGGATTGAAATTAAGGAATCGGATGCTGAATTCATTTTAGTGGTTGAAAAAGATGCGGCTCTCATCCGTTTAAGTGAAGCAAAATGGTGGGAGGAGTATCCCTGTATCATTCTTACAGGAAAGGGAAGTGCGGACATTGCAACCCGGAGTTTTTTACGCATTCTCGCAAAAGAATTGAATTTACCTGCATTTTGTCTTGTGGATTCCGATCCTTATGGGCATTATATTTATAGTGTTTATCTACGAGGCTCAAAACGTCTTGGGTATGAGTCGCCTTTCCTAGCGACTCCAAGACTCCATTTGGTAGGTGTGCTTTCTCGAGATTTAAACGAATACAATATTCCGGATAACTGTAGGCTTAAAATGAGTAAAGCTGATATAACAAGAACTGTGCAAATGCTCAAGGAGCCATTTGTCCAAAAAAATCTTAACTGGGTTGAAGATTTAGAGCTAATGCTGTCTACAAAACGGAAAGCAGAAATTCAAGCACTCGCAACCCATGGATTTGAATATCTGACTGAGACGTATTTACCTACAAAAATGACTACGGGGGATTGGATTTGAGTACAAAACAAGTAGAATTGTTAACTCAAATTGAAAAAAATCGATATTTAATTCCATGCAAATGCACCATTTGTAATAAACCCTTTGATGATCTTATTTTAGGGAGCCGTCATGTTTCTGAAAAGCACCAAAAACGCGAAATAAAAAATGTCATTGAAAATTTGACATGGGATGTTAAAACTGATTTAAAGAACTGGGAAATTCTACAATCCCTCAGGATTAAAAGAGACACTATCATCAGCAAATTAACCAACGAAAATGCAATCAAACAGGCAGCAATCCCAGAAATCATAGAAATTGCACGAAAGAAAATGAATATCACTAAATTGATTGAAAATCTTCAGGTGGATTTGTCCAAAATTGATGCAAAACAAACGAAAAAGGAAGAAGCAGAAGATACTGAAGAACTAGAAGAAGAAATTAGCGAGAAAGGCTTTAGTGATTCTGAAGAAGGAAGAGAAGAAGAAAATTATGAAATAGAAGAAGCAGAAGAGGTATCCGAAGAGGACCAGAAGAAAGAAATTGATGAGGATCTTATTAATGAATTTGAGGATGAGGGTGAAGAAATTACTGACTCTGAGACCCAAGAATCCCCATCAAGTGGAGAAATCGAAACTATTACTAGTACAGAAGGTATCGAAAACCTCGCTGAATTATTAGACCATGAAGTTGAAAAATATGTACGCAGCATAAAACGTATTCCCATGGCGATCGAAGTAAAAAGATACTTGGAATCTAAGAAGGGAAAAACACCTATGCTCTACAAATTAGGGGATCAATTGGATTATTATTTAGGAATTACGAAAGCTGCTTTGATATTAAGAGCGAGCAAATAAAACCCCTTCAATTAATTTTATTAAATCCTATTTCCTTTTATAGAAAAAGTTTTTGTTAATCCATATCTTGAAATGAAAAAATCTCAAAATCAATTGCTTATAATCTAAAATGAGGAATAGAAATGCAAATCTTAAGCGTTCATAAATTCGGTGGATCCTGCTTGAAAGATTCGAATTCGTTCGGGAAAACATTGAGAATAATAGAGAAATATCAGGAAGATAAATTAGTATTTGTTTGTTCGGCCCTCTCTAATGTCACAGATTACTTACTAGAAACCGCTGAGGGGGTAGCGCAGCATAAATTTGAAGTAGAAGACCGAATTGATTCACTCCGTAACCGACATTTGGATGTAATAAATGATGTCCTTATAGATGAAGCAATTAAGGAAGATGCAATCAATGCGCTGGAAAAAAACCTGAAACGGCTGTCCAACACATTATGTGGTATTTGGGAAGTTGGGCTGACCCCTCGATTTACTGATTTCATTGCTTCATTTGGAGAACGGCTCTCAACTTATATATATTATTCATATCTGAAAGCAGAAGGAAAATCAGTTGAATTCTTTTCTGGTGATGACCTGATTTTCACGAATAGTGCTAATCTACCTATCTTCGATCTCATCGAAAAGACTGTACAAGAAAAAATAGAGCCAGTTTTACAAGAGGATAAATATCCAGTGGTGACGGGATATATCGCTGCGGATAAAGAGGGACATGTAACTACTTTAGGGCGTGGCGGAAGCGATTTAACGGCAACTCTTTTAGGCTATAGTCTTCATATTCCCATGCGGCAAGTAACGGTGGTTCTTTGGAAAGATGTGGATGGGTTGTTGACCGCCAACCCGAAATTGGAATCAAATGCAAAATTAATTCGCAACATTTCCTATGCCGAAGCACGAGAAATGGCGTTTTTTGGATCAAAAATCCTGCATCCATTATGTATTTTACCAGTGGAGAAAAGAGAGATCCCGATTCATATCCGGAATTTTGATGACCCTGATAAAGATGAATTTACAACCATTGAAGTAACAAAAGAGAAAGTGAAGGGCATTGTAAAAGCGATTTCGGTACAGGATTCCGCAATGCTTACCGTTGAAAGCGATGTGATGGTATCCTTGCCTGGAACCGCAGCCAAAGTCTTTGATATATTGGGGGCGGCTAATGTTAACGTTATTATGATCAGCCAAAGTTCTTCAGAAAATAATATTACCTTCTTGGTTGAGGGTAAAATGGGCGAAAAAGCGAAGGAGGCTCTGCGAAAATCGAAATTTTTTGGAGAGCAATGGTTCAATATCAAATTAGAAAATAATGTTGCTCTTCTTGCCATTGTGGGCGCAGGAATGGCCTTCACACCAGGTGTGGCAGGACGCATTTTTAGTGCGTTGGGACAAGCAGAGGTTAATGTCAGAGCAATTGCCCAAGGATCAAGCGAAATAAATATCAGTGTAGCTATTGAATCAAAAGATGTGCAGCAAGCG
>Ga0315279_10009163_pt1 | contig 11852 bp, 7 predicted proteins | sample YL17G06_20_MG_FD_203694 | JGI IMG/M metagenome (GOLD analysis project Ga0315279, IMG submission 203694) | Sediment microbial communities from Yellowstone Lake, YNP, Wyoming, USA - YL17G06_20 | ecosystem: Environmental > Aquatic > Freshwater > Lake > Sediment | place: USA: Wyoming | collected...
ATGTGGGCGGGATTCAGGTCAAAGGGGCAGGACGACCACTCTGAGTCGTGCCACACTTAAGATCCGCCTCGGGATGAGAGATCCTGTGGCGTAGGCCTTCGTGGGTTCGAATCCCACCCCCCGCACCAATTTACCTCGCTGACTGTACTCACAATCGTTTGCCGAATTCTTGAATCCGTGCCTCACGTCACGTGTCCGCTGGGAATAGGCGCCGTACCGCTCACTGCTAGATATGAACAGAACGAGAAATGCTCAAGAAAAGTGGCGGTTCAACGAGCTTTTTTTCATTCAGGCGGTATTTCTTCGAAGACGTAGCGGAGATCTAGTCCTTGACTCTTGCGGTACGCGCGTACCGCAAGAATGTATGCTGCTCCTACGAACGCTGTGGCGACTAGCCATCCGAAACTGGAGAGAACTGCTGGAGAGAGTTCGACGAATGTGAGCGTCGGCGATAGAATCGAGTATCCGTAGAAGATCATCGAAACCCCCTGTATCAATCCCCCTATTGTGAGAATAGGCACACCCGCTATTTTCGATGAGAATGGACGCGGAAGTACGCCAACCGTGCGCTTGTATAGATCCCTCTTGATGTACGGGAAGATTGCAGCTGCGAAGCCAGGGATAGCCCAACCCGCTGCCTGTACCAGAGTCAAATTGATGAATGTGAGGTAGTATCCTTGGTATGCACTCATGTACGCCCAGAATGCATTCACAACGACGCAGAGAGTGATCGCAAGTATCGGAGAGTGCAGTCTTTCGTTCACGTCGGCAAGTCTTGCTGGAATCAGCCTATCCCACGCCCAACCGAAGATGACTCTGCTTCCTGCCATGTAGAGAGGAGGCAATATTATGAACCACCACAGAACCAGTGACGAAGAGGCAATGAACACGAGAAATGGGTTCCCCGTGAGAACCGATATCAGAAACCCTATCGAAGGGCCGAACGGTAATGTGTAGGCAGGCGAGCCGGCAACAGAGAGTGCACTCATAGCATACATGAAGTCATATCCGAAGACATTAACTGAGAGAGAGAAAATCAGTACAAGGAAAGCCCACGCCGTAAGCAAGCCCGCTATTAGTCCAAGCGGTATGTTCTTGTTGACGTTCTTTGTTTCGCCGGCCATATAGACAGAATAGTAGAATCCCGCGTATACTGACCAGCTTAGAACAATTGCGCTGACCAGAGTTGATTCTATGGTCACAGGTTTGAGCAAACCCTCATCACCGGCAGCTTTGAGGATTCCCTCGTAGGAAGCCGTTCCAGACAGCACGGAGTTGAATGAGGACACAAAACCTGCATGTGTGCTCGTGAGCAACAAGCCGATCCAGACCGCCATGCCAAGCATACCGTAGAGCCACATTGCCCGCATGATACGGGAATACGATCTAACTCCGAGGAGGCATATCAATCCCCCAACTATGAGAGCGACGAAAGAAATCAGGAAGGTAAGGCCCGTTGACGATGTTATGGCTGTGCTCCATTGGATTAGATACGAGGCATTGAAGATTATTCCCATTGCAGTCAGCGTTGAGGGGACCCCGACCCAAGCCACATACCATGCCTGTAGTCCGTTTATGAAGAAAAGGTAGGAGAACTGCAGCAACCAAGAAGAGGTGAAACCAATTACAGGCCCAGTTATTCTGCTCACCCAAACGTAATCCCCTCCTGATCGAGGAAACGCAGAGGTCATAATCGAATACACAAGGATGAACGCACCGGCTGGAATCAGTCCGATAGTGAAGACCAAGGGAAAATTGGAACCCGGGTACATGCCAAGAATGATGAAAATGAATGCGGTTGCACCGCCGAGGCTGACGACCGACACGGCCAAGATGTAGGCGTCAAGAGCCGTGAGCTCTCTGACTAGACCGGTCGCTTCTCTGATGAAGACTTTACTGCTTGCCAAACAAACGCCTTATTCACACTCGTCCACCGTATGTATTTAACAGTTTCCAGACGGCGAACGGGTTTGAACTATCCACCCTGATGTGTCAGTGATAAAAAGAGACCGGATCATTGGGACAAGTCAGGGTAGTATCCGTGGATGGAACTATGAACGGCCGCATCAAGGGATTCGTTATCTCTATCCCGCTGACCTATACTTCCATGACAGATGTGAAAGGATGAAAAGCCTCAAGTTCCAGCGTGTGAATCATTCTTGTGGTTGGTAAGCCCGAAGCTACCCTGACCAATACCGGTCGGAGATGTGAATGAGCAATCTTCCAGAGCGGCTCGTTGAATGCGCCATGCGCGCGGATAGGTGAGTGCCGCGTTCAAGCCAACCATAAAGAATGGAGGTCAAGGACAGAACAAAACGCATAAGCGACTCGACAGAATAGTTAGCGTGGCTTGAACGCCACGCAGAAGAGCCACCCGAGAATCACATGCAGAACCAGGCTTTTCATAGGTGGGTAGTTAGAACAAAACGGCGAACGGGTCGGACATCTACTTGAAGCCTAGAGAAAGGGTTCTGAGGGACCTATAACACGAAGAGGCTGATAGGGCCCCCATAGATCCCGCGGGGACAGTTGTCTCCGGTCTGCACATTGTTGCATACAAGAACCTCACGAGAACAATGGGCCTGCATTCCAGCCACGATATCAATGGCTCTTGGCAGCCCTTCCGTGTCCCGTCTCTCGATGGTATCCCAGAAGAAGTCGGTGTCTTGATAACCAATACGATCAGGTTCCCTACCGTTCAGAACTGCTCTGATCCGTTCTCTCGAATCTATGGCGCATTCCGGCGTGAGATGTTGTTCGGCAGAAACTAGCCTGGTAGCAAAATGATCCTGAGCGGATTGTCTATCTTCTTGTCGAGTATCTCCAAGCCGCGATTCACTTCCGCCAACGGGAGTCTGTGAGTGATAGAATCTGATAGACTTACTCTTCCTTGCCTGACCGATTCGACAACGTCTATAATGTCGGTTCGAAGGTGGTCAATCGAAGGCCTAACCTGGATCTCCTTACCGGAGTTCCTTATTCTCGGGCTGAACATCATGTCTTGCCAGGGGTTGACCTCGATCTTCTGCGAGCACACGCCGACCAGAATGGCTCTTCCAGCCCGAGACACGCTTCTGATGGTAGCTTCTACTGTCTTAGGGAGACCGATCGCCTCGAAGACTACATCGGCGCCTTCCTCCTTGGTGTGTTCCTTAATGAGTAGGTCTGCAGGTCTGTCCCCAGGGTTGATGGTCTCAGCGCCCAGCTTGGCCGCTCTCGCAAGCTTCCTGTCGTCTGTGTCAACAGCGATTAACCTCCTTGCACCGGCGGCCTGGCAGAATTTCAATATGTGATAGCCAACGCCTCCTATACCTATCACCGCGACGGCATCAGCTGGGCCCACTTCTGCCACCCTCGTTGCTGCATGGTAGGCCGTCACAACAGCGCATCCAATGATTGCGCCCTCTTCGAAAGTGATCTCATCGGGTAGGTGGGAGACCTGTCTCGATGGAACTGCAACGTATTCAGCATAGCCCCCGTCCACGTTTGCTCCGATATCTCTCGCCGAGTCACAAAGATTGGTTCTACCAGAACTGCAGTAGTAGCATTCACCACAGGTTATCCGGTAGTCCATGACGACACGTGCGCCCGGTTTCACGTTCTTGACACGTGCGCCGACCTTGTCTATGGTCCCAGCGACCTCATGACCAGGAATAAGTGGCATCTTGTCAGTCTCACTGCCATGCCATAGATGAACATCTGACTGGCAGATACCAACTGCCTTCACCATGATCAGAACATCGCTTTCTCCTATTGTGGGAACCGGAACCGATTCCAGTGACAGAGGTCTATTGAATTCACGAAGCACGGCTGCTTTCATCATGAACACTTCACATTCCTGAATCTGTCTACCACTCAGCAGATATCAGTCTACCTGTCACTGCAAGGAACCTCGTCTGTTGACACCAGCATCTGTGAAACGGCCGTTGTCCCTTCTTGCTTCCGTATCTCGTAACTGAGTTCGTTCTTCGTCACAGGCACCAGGCCGGATTTGCGAAAGATCCAAAATCCATTCCCAGTTGAGATGAGCTTTAGCGTCAGCATGAATTGCATCTGACCACTTGATACGGGTTCGTGCCGTGGCACAGGGTTTGAAGTCAAGGCTTGAGCGTCGTTTCTGATCTAGGGAGACAGCTCTTGCCAGAATGTCTCGGCGTCCCGTCGTGTTATCTCAACAAGGTTCAGTATCGAGAAGGGGAGTGTCGCCTTTTCGGAGTAGCTCTTCATTTTCAGCAGAGTATCGACGAACTCTTCACGACGAACTCCATATTCGCGCGGTCTGAAGACGAGGCCCATGCTACTCATGGCCCGACCGACTTTGTCCTCGTCATTCCTCTGGTAGTGGCTCGAGACAAATATGCCGGTCGCTACGGCCTGTCCATGAACGAAGTTTCGTCTAGTCAGATGCTCTATAGTGTAGAAGAAGGTGTGTTCGCTGCCTTCTTCAGGTCTCGATTTCCCAGCCAAAGTCTGTAGGCGGTTTTCTTCTTTGTGAAGCTCAACAAGTACCCGAATGCCTTTTTCCGTTACGTTCTTGATCTCATCTGCGTTCGCCACGAGTTTGTCACGGGCTCTTTGCGCTTCTGCCGCGATATTCTCGTCGTATGATTCGCCGGTCTTCTCGTGTGCGAGTTTCCAGTCGAAAAGCGCGGTCGTGATGGAGTAGATGTCTCCGGCTCCTGCGGTGTTTAGGTTCTTTGGAGCAGACTGGATTGCTTTGTAGTCGATTATGATCTTGTTGGGGCTCAATTTGGCCACATACTTCACTACCCCGCTGTATCTCACCGCAATTTCGGGGCTAACGTATGCGTCTACAGACACAATAGTCGGCACTAGAATCAGAGAACATTGACGTTTCCAAGCGATGTACTTGGCGGCGTCGACGGCGACTCCGCCTCCGATGCCGAAAACCGTATCAATCCTTGGCAGTTCATTAACCAGGTGATCTAGGTATTCGTTTTCGAGACCTGTGACCATTGTGACTGACGCAGGTGTACCTCCTATGCGATCTTTTACGAGATTCCACGGAATCTCCATCGTTAATACCGCATATTTGCCAGCAGACTTGCCTAATCCATCAACGCTTCCGAAGACAAACTCCGTCATCTATCAGTGCGCTCCCCCTTCTCTAGATTGCCTGTTTCACCTCCAACCTTTTCCACACTTCTCTTTTTAATCTGTTCTCGAGAAGGCAATGGTGGCAGATGGTAGATGCTAGATTCTAAGATCCGAGACCGACTATTCAGATCGGTCAACGACAAGAGAGACGAAATAGTTGGTTTTCTGCAAGACCTCGTGCGAATACCCAGTGTCATGGTGACCGGTGAGGAGAAGAGGTGTCAGGAGCTCGTGGCATCAAAGCTCGCCAAGATAGGCTGCAAGGTCGACATGTGGGAGACTGACTGGGGCACTATCAGAGGTGCGGTGAGCCCGAAGACTGGAAGTCCCCTCTATGTGCCAGTAGAGACCTGGATGCCAAACTATCAGGGTTTCAAGGATCGACCGAATGTTGTGGGGGTGTTGAAGGGCAGCGGGGGCGGCAGGTCACTGCTCCTGAATGGTCACGTGGACGTTGTACCAGCGGGCCCTAGAGAGAAGTGGACTCATGATCCGTGGGGTGCCGAGATAGATGGCGGTAAGCTGTACGGTAGAGGCTCAGAAGACATGAAGGCCGGGGCAGCTGCGAACATCATCGCGCTCGATTGTATAGCATTCGCCGGTATCAAGCTGAAGGGAGACGTTATCGTTGAGAGCGTGATCGATGAAGAGACAGGGGGAAACGGCACACTCGCATGCCTTCTACGAGGCTACCGCGCCGACGCCGGCATCTTCACAGAACCAACCGACATGGAGATCCACATCCAAAGCTCCGGCGCGCAATACTTCAAGTTCAGCGTGACCGGAAAACTGACGCACTTGGCTAACAAGTACGATGGCGTGAACGCTATTCACAAGGCGATGAAGATCATTGAAGCGATAAAGGACTGGGAATCCTACAGAACCATGAAGGGACACGAAAGGTACCCGCTGCATAGGAGATGGCCGATACCTTTTCCGGTGGAGTGTGGTGCAATAAGCGCAGGATCGCTCAACTCCTTCGAGATCGAATCTCCAGCCGAACTCTGCGTTGTCGGAGGAGCGTATCAGTCGATGCCTCACGAACGCATCGAAGACGTCAACAAAGACCTCAAGGAGTTCATCATCAAGGCGGCATCCATTGATCCTTGGTTGAGAGAGCATCTACCGAAGGTAGAGTTCATAGGTCTAGCATACGAAGGGGCGATGGTCGATCCCGGCCACCCGATAGTTGGTGCATTAAGTCAGGCGTACAGTCAGGTTCTAGATACGGAAGCCAAGGTAGCTGCAGATCACAGCGGCAACGACATGCGTCTGTACACGAACCATGGTGACACGCCGAGCGTGGTGTTCGGACCCGGCAGTGGAAGAACAGCTCACTTCCCAGATGAACATGTTCAACTGGATCAGTACCTCGACGCGATCAGGATTCTCGCCGCAACCGCAGTAGAGTGGTGCGGACACGAAAGCTAGCGATCTTGGCATGAAAAACTAGGCCAAAAGGGAGCAAAACCACTCTGCCAAACCTTCATAGTAGGCGTGTATTGGCATGACGCGAGCCACAACAACCACAATGCCATAATGCATGGCAGGATGGGCCTCGCAGATCTTTTACTAATCGGAGAACATACCAACGCTTCAGAATCAATTAGCCTAGCCGCTACCAAGATCTGGAAGCATCTTGATTCTGGCGGAAGAAATGGCGGTTGGGGAGAAGGCCTGCACTACTCTGACTAGCCCTGTTGCTTCTCTAACGAATACCTTTGGTTTCTGTGTCATGAGATTTTTCACACCACCGGCAAAGTGAGCATTGTACTTAACGCTTTGGTGGATTTGCCGCTCTCTATGCGCGACCGTATGTGTCCCTGAGATATGGAAGGACTTTCTTGCCGAAAGTCTGAATGAACTTCGATTCGTCCGGGCTGCTGCTCTGCAAGTGGATATTGGTGAATCCCAGTTTCAGGTACCGTTCGATGTTCTTGATGTGTTCGTCAACGGTGTTGGAGATGAACCATCCTGTCAGGAGTCCTTCTACGCTGATGAGTTTGCCGTGAGCTTCGATCTCACGCGGGTCAGATATTGGGGCTTTGAAGAAAATCGGCATAACTGTTGGAGCCCACCATCTCGCAGCTTCCACAGCCTTATCGTAGTCTTCATCGTAGGCCATCTGGAGTTCCATCAGTCTCTCAATCTTGGATGGGTCACGCCCGGCTTCCCTTGCGCCCTTTTCCAGCGCAGGGAATAGTACGTCTTTATACTGCGTATCAGGGAATGGGAGAGTAAGGAATCCGTCAGCGTGACGCCCCGCCATCTCCGCGACTTTGGCTCCATTTGCGGCGACATAGATCAGAATCGGTTTCTGGGGCTTCGTGTAGAGGTTCGCACCATTCAAGCGGTAGTACTTGCCTCGGAAGTTCACGAATTCCTTCGTCCAGAGGAGTCGCATGATCTTGATAGCTTCTTCCAAACGTTCGGCCCTTTCCTTGAATCCAGGCCAATTCAGCCCCAGAGGAAGCTCATTCATCGCCTCGCCTGTGCCGAGCGCGATGAAAACCCTGCCCGGGTACATGTCACCAAGAGTTGCAAAGGCCTGTGCAACAATTGCGGGATGATATCTTATCGTGGGAGCCGTAACCCCGGTTCCAAACATGACCCGATTCGTTCGCTCACCCAGACTGCCAAACCAAACCCAGGCGAAGCCGCACTTCGCTCCGGTGTGAACCCATGGATGAAAATGATCTCCGGTCCAAATCGAGTCGAAACCTTGTTTCTCAGCCATCACCGCATATTCAAGCGCCTGTGTCGGAGTACGCTGTGTTATGTCGGAATAGTATCCAAGTGTGAGTTTCATTGCGGATCGCCATGTGACTGCCGCGGACGGTATTTAATCGTGCCGCAGTGCCCGCAATTTTTCTGAGACGATTGACAGAATGCGATATGATGTGAGCTGCGAAACAATGAAAAGATTGGGAGAGAAAAAGCTCAGGTAGTTCGCGTCGGGCGCTCTGACCTGAGCGAATGTCTGCGCGGGTCTTCCTGTTCGAAGTTATTCCTCGAGCTTCCGTCCAGCTCGATGCTTTGCAGCTATCTATTCTCAGCTTCTCTCGGTCGCTGTCTTCGGAGGATGAGGAATAGAATTGCGATACCGAGCGCGACTACGACTATGATGAGAATGTGGGTGGCGAGCCTGTAGTTGCCGAGTTCTTGGGTTGCAGCGTTGTAGTCTGACTGGAGTTTGTTGTACTTCGAGACGGTTTGATCGTAGTCAGCTCTCAGCGAGTCATACTTCGAGGAAAGCTCATTGTGCTTGGCGACCAATTCGTCGTAGTCTTTGTGCAATTGCTCGTGCTTCTGGCCGAGGCTGCTCTGAGTTACCTAGGATTAGGAACGATGCCCCCCACTGCAAGCTGGGGAAGGATGCTGAGTGAAGGACAGCCGCTCTTGCTCAGAGCTCCATGGATATCTTTTTTTCCTGGACTGGCATGTATGGTGACAGTCTTGTCAGTGAACCTGTTTGCTGACGGGTTGAGTGACGCCCTAAGCCCACAAGCGGGCGAGTAAGCTTGCATACGAATCTTTCAATCAGCATTGCCAAGCGAGTGCGCCCACAATTGCAGCTACGATCGACCACGGTTGCAAACACGGGACCTAGCTAGATCTGATGTGAGCATCAAGATAGTCCATAAGCTGAAGACAATACTTCGGCTCGAAGCTCGTGCTCGCTCCACCAAGATCGCAGCTAAATTTGAGTTTCATGGCGACTTACCGCGCTTGGAACAAATAAAAGATCTTCCGACGGAGATGACAAAAGTGGCTAATGGCCTTGCCAAACAAAGCTCTGCCGATCAAGACTAGCGATGTTGAGAGAGGGTCCTTGTCCTCGTGAGTAGAGCTGGCCTGCGACTAGGGTGTGAACTGCTCCACTATCTCGCTGACCATTCGGACTTTCTCTATGTCTCCGTTTGGCGGAAGCTGATCTGAGATTCCAAGAATAATCCTAGGAGAGAACAGTTTGAGAATTTGCTTCGTGAAGTCTTCAAGCTCTTGCTTGCTTACCATGTCCAAGAAGTGATTTGCGGGCAATCCGTCAAATAGCACCATCTCTCCCATAGCTTCGTGCAGCTCCTCCAATGTGACATTGCCCATAGGAAGTGGAGGAACGCATTCGAGGGAATCGAGGCCCGTGTCTTTTACGTAGCAGAGAAGGCGCTTGATGTTTCCGTCCCAGTGTGAGATACATATTTTGCCTACTTCATGCAGGTCGCAAGTCTTCTCCTTGTACCATGGGAGCATGTATTTCTCGAACATGGGAGGCGAGACCAGATCTTGGTCGATGTTGTCGGCAAAGTTCACGAATTTGAATGGAGTCTTCTTGATGAAATCGATTCTGCGACTATCGTTGTCCTGAATTGCTTGGACCACGTCGCTCGTCTCTTTTGGATGCTTCCAAAGCGAGAGCACCGTATTCTTCAACCCCATCCAGTCAACTGTCAGCCTTTGTATGGAGGCCCACGGCAGGTTTATGATGGGTTCGGACCTGTCACCAATCATTCGGGAGACTTCATCATACAGCTGCGTATCGAACTCGAACTCCTGATTCTCCAGGATGTACTCCAGAGTTCGAAAATCTTCTACCCCTTTGACTAGGTACTCCGTGGGGTAAGTTGCCGCGCCGTGAACTGTTCTGGTCTGAACTTCTCTAAGCTTACCAGTCGGTGTAACGTAGGTGGTCACTATCTTCTCTTCGTCTTCTCTGACCTTCATTTCGACGTTCTTGCCTTGAATCACCTTGATTGTGGGGGTGAAGAAGCGGTAGGTTCGCGGAGAGGCCCTGAGGTCATCGTAGATCTCGAGTAGCTCCTTGCCTCGGTACTTGCGGGGGAGCGTTCCCAGGTTCTTGTTCGCATCGTACCAATGATCGATGCGTGGTTGCCAGACTATACGATCGACTTTCTTGCCTTCAAAGGTTGCCAGTATCCGATCCAGCGGCGTCAATCCTAGGGCCTAGTCCTCAAAGCAAGTTGATGGAGATATCAAGTTTTCAAGCTTCAACAAGATCCGAGAGCGTCGGAAAATGTGAGGTAGAGAAGTCTCGCCATCATCCACTGTCACTCTTGCATGGGCTAAAACAAATCGGTCCGAAGGTACTCAGGATCTGGATATGTATAGAAGCCCTTTCCCGACTTCACACCGAGTTCGCCTCTCTTTACCATATCAAGCAGCGCATCTGGCGGTCTGTGTCTAGGATCCTTAGAATCCCGATAGTAGACCATTTAGATGTCGTAGACGACGTCTAGTCCGACTTTGTCCATGAGTGCAAAGGGACCCTCCTTCATCTTTGTGAAGACCATCCAAGCCCGATCCGTGTCTCGAAAATCCACAAACCCGTTTGCCCACAAGTAGAGTGCCTCTCGCTTGATGGCTCTCCACACACGGTTGAAACAGAAGCCAAGGATCTCTTTCTTGACAGGCAGTGGGATGCAACCTATCAAGCGAACCCATTCGGCTCCCTTTTTCATGACATCGGGAAGTGTCTTGGTTCCGCCCATGATGTCGACGATGTTTACCCCTTCGAGTGGAAAATAGAAGTGGATTTCCAGGCATCGTTCGGCTCTTGCACTGCTTGCTTCCATCCTTGAGACTGGAATCGAGGAACTGTTCGTCGCAAAGATTGCTTCGGGAGGTGCCTTCCGGCCAAGTTCTTTGAAGACCTTGCTCTTGAGTTCCAGACTTTCAGGCACAGCTTCCATGACCAGCTCAGCGTCTCGCACGGTCTCTTCAAGGGCCATCAATTTTTGCACACGTTGCTTGCATAGCTCCCACTTCTCCCATGGTATGAGAGGTGTTACGTTCTTTCTCCGTAGATGAGATTGGATCCTGTTGTATGCTTCATCGAATGCTCCCTCCCGTTCGTCGTACGCTTTGACCTCGTAGCCGGCATTCGCCGCGAGCATGACGATCTGAGTACCTAGAATGCCGGTACCTACGATCGGCTGTGGAAAGTTATCTGTTTTCTTCTCTGATCGCTGTGAGGTTGGCTACTCCGATGTTGTAGCTGAGGGTTCTGAGGTGGAGTTCTCGTCTCTGGGCTGTTCTCTTGTGGCTGGATAGATGGTTTCCGTAGCATCGTTTCAGGGCGCTGTAGACGGATTCTGCTTTGCTGCGTTGATGGTACCGCTTCAGGAATGTGGTTTGGTCTTCCAGCCATAGGGTGATCATGTCACGCCATGCTTGGCTTCCATGCTTTCGCATGGTTGTGTTCCGTTTCGGTTTGATTATTGGGGTGCGGCCTTTCATGCGATCAAAATTGAACCATTAAGTTGTTCGTTCGTGGTGGTACCTATACTGCGAGCAATGGAAATTGAACCATCAATCTCGGCGTGTGTGGGTGTGACGGTGCTGGCACCTCCATTAGGAACGCAGGCGTTGAGGAACTTGCACCCACCCAATTCAGTCTTGAATCCCATGACCAAGACGTTAGGTGCCGCACCTAACCACACCCATGCACTTGATTTGGTGACTCACAATAGGCTAGGAAGGGGCGCTTTTCCAATTCAATCTTGGACAAATCCAACCACTGAGGTTGAGTCATCTTGGTCACATATGGGGTAAAGCATACTGGTAAACTGGTGCGCGAATCCCACCCCCCGCACTTTTCGCTGAACCGTATGCCCCCGAGGAGTCCACATTTCCTGCGCAAGTCCTCTCTCAGTGCCGTGCCACTGGGAATGTGGCAGATAGATCCGAGAGGCGGATTGTCGACGCAGCTCGGAGCT
>Ga0315279_10009164_pt1 | contig 11852 bp, 11 predicted proteins | sample YL17G06_20_MG_FD_203694 | JGI IMG/M metagenome (GOLD analysis project Ga0315279, IMG submission 203694) | Sediment microbial communities from Yellowstone Lake, YNP, Wyoming, USA - YL17G06_20 | ecosystem: Environmental > Aquatic > Freshwater > Lake > Sediment | place: USA: Wyoming | collected...
ACTCCTCTAGGTGCGCCACTTCCTCGGGTTCGAGGTAAGCTTTAAGGACCCAGCCAGCCCCGAAGCTCCCGTGCATAAAGCGTTCATCGCTTCCGTTCATGACATTCACCGTGACCCCAGCGGTGTTCTTGCATGTACCTCCGGATGGCTTCCTTTTCGTCTTTACTCGTTGCCGTTATTGTCTTCCCGCATACGTCGCAGGGATAGGTGATATTGAAAAGTAACTCGGCATCAGCGTACCTCTTGTTGTAACCCCTGTTATAGCCCTGTTTTGTCAGTTCTGCTTCGTTCTTAGCTTGTACCTCAAGAACACCCAGGCCTATTTTCAGGATGTCAGAAAAGCTTTTGCCCTGTGTCTTCTTGACTTTCTTCATCCTGTCATAGATTATCCTTGAAACGCGGCAACTCACCGTGGGATGGCTTTGCTCATATCTTAGCCTCGAAGGCGGTTTCCTCTTGCTAGCGGCTTTCCCCATGTGCATATCCCGTCTGGATTACCATATCGTTTGCCCTAACATTTACCATGCTGTTTACCCCCTGGTTTGCCATATAGTTTACCGTGCTGATATGCGCCCGTTTCTTGTTTTATCCTCATAGTAGTAACAGCTGTCTGGCAGCACCGGCCGTTGCGGGACAAGGCGTGACTGACGTATCTTGGATGGATGGTTGTTAATGAAGCGCTTCAGCATCCGCACCGCTGCCTCTCACATCTTGACGCCCGTGATAACATAACGGCAGGGGGAATGCTATGACGATTTCTTCAAAAAATGTCAGAATAGACGAGGGATATCACTTGGGAGCAGAGAGCGGTATCTGGAACACTCTTGGCGAGATGGAATTTAGTTTTGGGATGTCTTCGAGGAGACTTTACGACCAAGCCCGACGCGGTCATGTTCTAGGGTTGGTCTACGACCCACACAGGAAAGTGTGGCGCATTTCAGCACACCCCGGCCTTGAGGGTCCCGTTCCAGACAAACCAGAGGAGTACCTGCTGCCGGTGGGAACCGAAGGCATAGCCTGGGAGATCTGCCCAGGAGCCGTTAGCGGCCGGTGTTATTGCCTCGATGTCCGCACTGGCCTAAGTCATCCAACGGCCTGGCTCGTGACGGAGACCGGATACTCTGGCGCATTCTACAGGATTATCCCTAAACTGAACTCGGACGCTGCAGGCTAGACCTTGAGTCTGTCAACCGGTCCATGCCTCAGATGTTGGTCGCGAACATCATTGTCCGATAGATTTGAGTAACGTCTGGTCATGGCCAAGGACTTATGCCCCAGCTTGCGCTGCAGACTGAAGACATCTCCACCGTTCCTGAGATACATAACAGAGCTTGTGTGCCTCAACTTATGTGCATAACAACGTTTCAGCCCAGCCATGTTACCGTATTTACTTATCAGCTTCTGTATTCGTGCAACTGGTAACGGCTGTCCATCACGCCTGAGCCAAAAATTGTCGTTGCCAATCGGCTCACGCCTATGCTTCAGCTGGTACTTCATTAGCACCTTTGCTACCCGCCGACCAAACGGAACATAACGCTCCTTCTGTCCCTTGCCCATAACTCTCAAGTAATTCTGGTCGTAGTCAACGCCATCAACCTTCAGGTTAGCAAGCTCGGAAATCCTGACCCCTGTATCCACGAGTGCCAGCATAATAGCATAATCTCTGAAGCCTTCATCACTATTCCTATCAGGTTGTGCTAGTAGCCGTTCGATCTCTCTTTCAGAGAACGTGGGCACCACCGTCTCTGGGACTTTTGGCATTTTCACCTTCTCCATGGGATTCGTCTCGATAAACCCCTCGCGGTGCATGTAGCCAAAGAAAGCCCTTATCGCCCGGCAATAAGTCTCGATGGACTGGGGTGATAGTCTGCTCGCTTGGGGCTTCGCATACGGGTGATGACTCAGCCTTTGTTTGCCTTGAAGCGCAATAATGAACCGCCGCAGGTCGTTGCCAGAGATGTCAGCCATGTTCTGCTGGTCAGGGCCCAGGAAGTCGGCGAAGTAGCTGATACTTGACGTAATCCAAGCTATGGTCTTCGGACTCTTTCCCTCAGCCTTGGCATAAGTCTTGTAAGCTACCAGTGCGTCTTGAAGTGTCATGATTTCGAATTTCCTGCACTGATAGCTTAGGTAATGAGAAGGTCTATTGCTATGATAATTCTGGTCAAAATTGTCATAGCAGTTACCCTTTTTGTGGTCGACTCCCCTGTCGGAAGCCAAAATCGAAGCTGTGGAGCGGGTGAAGGGATTCGAACCCTCGACTCTCTGCTTGGGAAGCAGATACTCTACCGCTGAGTTACACCCGCAAGCGCGATTCAATTATAGGCAGCAAGATAAAACCTTGTCAACCCGAAGCGGTGGAATCCCCGTAAGGAGCAATGCAAAAACATGCTGGAGACTATCTACTTTTAGAAAATCTCATTCCCACAACCGACCTCGAATCCCTCATTAAGGGCTATACACTCAACTGCCGTTGTGAAGGCAAGTCACCCAAGACCATAGCCATCTACTCAATGGTGCTCAAGAACTTTATCTGGTATTGCCGACGAAATCAGTTCCCTATCGAACCTCATAAAATAAGCGCGGCACACGTAAGGCAATTCTTGTGGTATTTGGTGAGTGAACCTAACCGCTGGGACGGTAAAAGCCCTAGAGCGAAGAAACCAGCTAGTCAAACAACCGTCCACGACTACTACAGAGCTTTGAGAACCTTCTTCAACTGGTTGAAAGCGGAAGGGCTGATACCCGAGAACCCATTCTCTCATCTTAAGCCACCTAAGACAGAGAAGAAGGTTATTGAAGCGCTTACGCCGGAAGAGATTGCACGTCTGTTTCAGTGCTGCCCGGGTAGGACACCGCTAGAGGCTAGAAATAAAGCTATCCTGTCCATTCTGCTTGACTGTGGGCTGAGAGTATCAGAGCTAGCAGCTTTGGCAGTTGGTGATGTGGACATGAACACCGGCTCGATAGTAGTTAGGCACGGTAAAGGCGGTAAGCAGCGCATAGTACATATCGGCTCAAAGGCGCAGAAGGCATTGTGGAAGTACATGACCATCTATCGTAAGTCGGAGAGCAAGAGCCTGTTTATAAACAGGCGCGGTGAGCAGCTAGACGCGGTTGGAGTCAAGATACTCATCAAGAGACTAGGAGAGAGCGCCAAAGTCAGCGTATCGCCCCACAAGCTGCGCCACACGTTCGCCATCAGCTATCTGCGTGCTGGAGGCGATGTATTCAGCTTGCAGTATCTTCTCGGGCATAGCACGCTGCAAATGACACAGAGGTACTTACAGAGTCTGAATGCAGACGATGCGATAAATGCTCACAGGAAATTCAGTCCACTTGATAATCTCTCAGTGAAATAGAACTAGAGAAGTCCAGCTATTTCATTATCTTGTCACATATTGGACATGTCGGGCAGAACTTCAACCCGCCATGAGCCAGCAACTTGAGATTATCTGCAATCTTTTCGGTAATATTTTCAATTTGTATGTTCTCCCACGTTCTAAAGCTCACTTTGCCAAACTCATGCTCGTAATGTGTAAAAAGGCTTTTTGCCAGATAGGTGTCTATAGGGTGTACTTCCTGATACTTGCTTTCCTTCAATGGGTCAGTGCCTTCGGAAAGTGGGCCTTGCGTTCTCTTTGACGAGAGCTGCAGCCCTTCTATGATGTTGCCATAGACCTCTATATCCGTGTTATCACGGTAACGTAACATTCTTTGCACATGATGTGCTATCACATCTGCGGTTCGGGCAAGCTCGTCGAAGTGCTGCTGTAGCTGAGTACTCTGATAGCTGTCAATCGGTTGACGGATAAGCATAGCTCTCTTAATCTTGTATACCGTAGACGGACTCAATTTCTCTGCTTTGGCTACTTGTTTCGGTGTCTCTGTAACCAGTCGTTCTAATACTTTTCTCCTTTTGGAGTCTGAGACATTCCTCTTTCTTTTCCCACTCATCTCTTTTTACCTCTTGACAAGCCTAATGCACATTTTTTGAAGCTATTTGTAGAAATTGTACATTTTTTCTACAAATAGCGGGATGCTTTGTGTGATTCTGTAAAATGTCCATCTTTGTATACTGCATCTAGGATACCATTCGGAAGGACTGCCCGCAATAATGATAAAACGGAGCGCTACTGTACTTGTCTTGGGCTGCGATGCCACGAAAAGTATCGCGCTTCACAATCTGACTCTTGTGGAGCAATACATTGGCGCCCGTAAGGCCGAGCGAGGGCTGACACCAAAGGGTGAGCGCTGGATAAGGACTACCCTGCCCAGATTTGCGGCTGCTATGAGTGAGAAGCAAATCGGCATGTTGACGGTCACCAGGGACGATGTCAGGGGTTTCTTGGTCACGGTAAACGGAGTATGGAACCGGCACAGCCACTTCCGGGCCATCAGGGCTCTATACAACTGGCTGGAGCGGGAGGGGTTGAGAGGACTGTCTCCATGTTACAGGTTGCAGGCGCCGAAGCTGCCAAACAGGGTAATGCCCCGGCCGACACTGCCAGAGGTCAGGAGGTTGGTCGAAAGCTCGGGATCAGTGAGGAACAAAGCGATTATCTGCCTGTTTACTGATACCGGGTTCCGACTTAGCGAGCTTGCTAACATTAAGGTGGAGGACATCGACTGGCAGAGGCAGACCGTCAAGGTTTGGGGTAAAGGCGCGAAGCAGAGGGTGGGTAAGTTCAGCGACACTACAGTCAACTATTTGAAGCAGCACCTGATAAGCTATGCGCCGAACGGCAGCATCTGGGGAATAAACCAACGGGGCATCGCCATAATGCTAAAGAGACTAGGGCTTCGGACAGGGATAACGTGCAACCCGCACAGCTTCAGGCGCGCCTGGGCAATCGAGACGATGAAGAACGGCACAAACCTCATTGACGTTCAGGTGCTCGGTGGTTGGGAAGACTTGGAGATGGTCAAGAGATATGCTAGGGAAGTCAACTCGGAGGACGCTGTATCTCGATACAAACCGTTAATGCAGAGCTCTCAGGATAGACAGCATGAAGCATATGGTTGTTCCTTTCAACCAAGGGCCGCTTGTGCCAGAGCAGCACAATAAAAAATGTGATTAGGAGGATACAGATGACTAATTTACACTTTGATAGCTGGGAATTGGCCCCGTATTTCGAGACGAACTCGCTAGAGGAAGAGGTCAGCTTCGGTGACGCTAAAGAGCGAAAATCATTGCCAGATTGGCAGAGCAGAATTGCGGTCAACAAGTGCCCGCTTTTGGTCAAAGCAACAGTCACCTTTCTCAAGAGCAAGCACGCCAACCTACGTTCTGGCCCAGCGGTAACTCGCTACGCTACAAGGGCCGGTATCCAGGTTTTGCAGCAGATACCAGAGATTGGCGAGATTGCGAAGAGATACCGGGAGGCGTATCTCCGAGGTAATGAATTGGAGCTAATGGGATACTCCGGGCACAACTATGACTTCGGTAAACGCCTATCCCAGAATAGAGTATATCTTCAATGTTGGGCATACAAGTGGGTAGCCGGAGCAATCAGTGATATAGCAGATGAGCTAGGTCTCCCGACATCGATGGTTGGTCTCATCGCGCTAATCGCAGGTTTCGCTCAGAGTACAGAGTGGATACCCGAAAAGCACAGACGTAGGTTTATCAAAGAGATTGAGTGTTTCTGGAAACCTTACTTAAAGAAGCGGCTCGATGACACCAATTCAGGTATCACTACGTGATAGTGCATTGGTCTGTGTCATAATGAGAAAATGCAGAAATGCTGTAATGACAGAATGCTTAAATGCTGAAATGCTGGAATGTTACTTCAAGCAGCAAACAGTATAGTGCCGGGGACTGCATAGGGTTTCGGGAGGCCAGTCAAACGGTGGGGCTTTACTCACAGGTGGTGTGAGGTTTGCAACACCCGATAGCTGGCTGGCCTCCCCAAGTCTACAAGCTTAAAAGTTCGCCTTTGGGGGGGTGGGGAAGGGAAAGGCTGGGAGGCCAAGATGGGGGTGGATGGAAACGGGGGGGAGGGGGGTACAGACATAGCGCCGGGAAAAGAGATAATGTAAGAAACTGCGCTAATCTTTTTGGGATGCGACCTCAATGAGTCAGCCCATACATAATCCTCATGCCCCTTAGCAGTAGCGAACACCAGACTGCTGGAAAAGGGCTTGACTCGGAGCCTATTGCATATTCCCGCGTGTTGCTGGTATACTCTCTCGCGAAAGTATGGCTAGAAGAAAGTCACCTTCAAGCACGTATTCTGTCAAGAAGTCCAATGGAGCTAATCTGGGTTTCGAGGAGAAGCTCTGGCAGGCTGCCGATAAACTCCGCAGCAATATGGATGCCGCGGAGTACAAGCATGTAGTCCTGGGGCTGATTTTCCTCAAATACGTTTCTGATGCCTTCGGGGAACGTCACAGACAGCTTCAGCTCTGGGTTTCCGACCCATCGAGCGAATACTACATCAAGGAACCATCCGCACGATGGGAAGTCCTCGAGCAGCGCGACGAGTACACCCAGGCCAATGTCTTCTGGGTGCCTCGTGAAGCACGCTGGGAGCATCTGCAGGCAAACGCAAAGCAGCCTACCATCGGCAAGATTGTGGACGACGCGATGGTATCCATTGAGAAAGATAACCCACGGCTCAAAGGCATGCTGCCCAAGAACTATGCCAGACAGGAACTGGACAAGCAGAGGCTGGGGGAGCTTATCGACCTCGTCGGCACTATCGGTCTAGGGGATGCCGAGAACCGCTCCAAGGATATCTTAGGTCGTGTCTATGAATACTTCCTGGGCAAGTTCGCCAGCGCCGAGGGCAAGACGGGCGGGCAGTTCTACACAGCACGCTGCGTGGTTAAACTACTGGTGGAAATGCTTAACCCCTATAAGGGCCGTGTCTACGACCCCTGCTACGGCTCAGGCGGCATGTTTGTCCAGAGCGAGAAGTTCGTCGAGGCTCACGGCGGCCGCATCGGCGACATCTCCATCTACGGTCAGGAGTCTAACCCCACCACGTGGCGCTTGTGCAGGATGAACCTTGCCATACGCAGCATAGATGGCGACCTAGGGCCGCACAATGCAGATTCATTCCATAACGACCTGCACAAGGATTTGAAGGCTGATTTCGTGCTCGCCAATCCGCCCTTCAACGACAGCGACTGGAAAGGCCAGCAACTCCGTGAGGATGTGCGCTGGAAATACGGCGTCCCTCCGGTGGGCAACGCCAACTTCGCCTGGGTGCAGCACTTCATCCACCATCTCGCGCCCAACGGGCTTGCCGGCTTCGTGCTGGCAAACGGCTCCATGTCGTCCAACCAGTCCGGAGAGGGGGAGATTCGCAAGAACATAATCGAGGCTGATTTGGTGGACTGCATGATAGCCCTGCCCGGACAGCTTTTCTACAGTACTCCGATACCTGTTTGTCTCTGGTTCCTGGCGCGCAATAAGCGCAACAGCAAGTTCCGCGACCGCCGACGGCAGACGCTGTTCATAGATGCCCGCAAGATGGGCGTGATGATAGACCGCGTGCACCGCGAGTTGACCGATGAAGAAATCGCCCGCATTGCTGGCACTTACCATACTTGGCGCGGTGACGAGGGCGCAGGCACATATCAAGATATCCCCGGCTTCTGCAAGTCAGCAACCACAGAAGATATAGCTTCTCACGGCTACGTGCTCACACCTGGACGCTATGTGGGTGCTGAGGAGATAGAGGACGAAGGAGAGCCTTTTGCCGAGAAGATGGCCCGGCTGACCGAGAAGTTGGAAGGGCAGTTCTCCGAATCGGCGAGGCTGGAGGTCGCAATTCGGGAGAATTTGAGGGGGTTGCGGAGTAATGGCTGATATCTGGCCTGAGGTTAGGCTCGCAGAGCTATGTAACTCCATCGACTACGGCTACACGGCCTCCGCATCGAGTACTTCTGTCGGCCCGCGTTTCTTGCGCATCACAGACATCGTCAATGGGCCAATAGATTGGAAGACTGTCCCTTTCTGCAAAATTGACGACGAGTCAGTGGAGAAGTACCGCCTTTATAATGGTGATATCGTCATTGCTCGAACCGGAGCAACCACTGGCGTTAGTGCCTACATATCCGAACCTCCTACTGCGGTTTTTGCGTCGTATTTGGTTCGTCTTAAGGTCGGTACACGAACTGATGCTCGATTTATCTCATACTCTCTCAAGTCCGATATCTTCTGGGCCTACATACGTGGAGTGCTTGGAGATAAATCAGCACAGCCTAATGCCAGCGCGAAGACAATGACCCAAGTTAAGCTCCGGATACCTCCCCTCCCCGAGCAGCGAGCCATCGCCCATATCCTGGGCAAGCTGGACGACAAGATAGAGCTAAACCAGCAGATGAACCAGACCCTGGAAACCATGGCGCAGGCTCTATTCAAGAGCTGGTTTGTGGACTTCGAGCCCTTCCTCGACCAGGGCATGGAGGACTCCCCCCTGGGGCCTATACCGAAGGGGTGGAGGGTGGGCAAGATTAGCGAACTTACGTTCCTCAGCCGAGAGGGAGTCAACCCAAGTGACTGTCCCGATGAAATGTTTGACCACTACAGTATCCCAGCTTTTGACGAAGGACGCCTCCCTAAAGCAGAGATTGGGAAAGATATACTGAGCAACAAGTTTCTCGTGCCTAGCAATGCAGTCCTTTTGTCTAAGCTAAATCCGCGTTTTCCAAGGGTATGGCTTACTTCATTCAGCAGCAGTAGGCGTTCTTTATGCTCAACAGAGTTTCTAGTTGCCCTGCCGCTACCAGGTGTCTCGCGGGAATACCTTTACTCACTGTTTTGCTCACGTCAGTTTCTCGAAATATTCTCGACCTTAGTAACCGGAACATCTGGCAGCCACCAACGAGTAAAGCCCGACTACTTGCTTACTATGGATACAGTTATACCTAATGGAGATACAATAGCGCGCTTCTCCAATGTCTCTAAACCCTTACATGCACGGGTTGCGCAAAATCTCGAAGAATCCCAGACTTTAACTTCGATCCGCGACACATTGCTGCCCAAGCTGCTGTCGGGCGAGATTCGAGTGAAGGATGCAGAGAGGTTTGCGGAGCGCGCGGTATGACAATGAAAAACACCTTAGACCAACCAACACACATAGCCTATGCAGATGAGACCCTTCACAACATGGGGCGCTACCGAGGCATAGGTTTAATCAGCCTGAGGTATGAGCATCTGGAGAGCTTATGTATCGCCCTGCAAAGCCTACTTCACGAGTCAGGAATAACTGAGCTAAAGTGGCAGAAACTGGATGGCGCTAAGTATCGATTTGCTGCCTTAAAGATACTGCATTGCACTGTCAAGAGCGCCTGTGCAGGGCTTCTACGTGCCGATGTTCTCACCTGGGACATCCAAGATAGCCGGCACATGGTAAGAGGTCGTGACGACTCTGCTAATCTTCAGAGGATGTACTATCATCTCTTCAAGAACGTTCTGCTTACACGCTGGCCTGATGGCAGCATCTGGCGGCTATGCCCGGATGAACATACAGGCATGAAGTGGGCCGAGGTAGAAGACTTCTTAGATAAGACAAGCACCCACTTTGAGGTGCGATGTGACCTCTTCACCCAGGGCAAATTTAGCGCTAGGCTCAAACAAGAGTTCGGTATTGAGCAGATTACGCCGTGTCAATCGCACCAAGAGCCCGTCATTCAGATGGCAGATCTCTTCGTAGGACTTGCTGTGTACTCCCGAATCTCCTATGACCGCTATGAGCAGTGGAACCGTGAACATACTCAGCAGCCCTCTTTGTTCTCAATCCATACGAAGATGGCTGTTCCACTAAGCAGGTCGGACCACGAGCGATGTCGTGTTCTATCCGAATTTGATGCCATGTGCAAAAGGCAAAAACTCGGGGTTAGCTTAAAAACCAACCGTGGCCTGAAGACATTCGATCCGGCGAATCCTATCAATTTCTGGTGGTATGCGCCGCAGCATGAAGGAGAGAAGGCACCAGTAAAAGAATTCCAATGAGCACTGTAATCCTTGAATCCGTAGTAGAAGAAGCTGCCATAGATTGGCTCAAGGGCTTGGGCTACCATTATATGCCTGGCCCGGATATTGCCTGCGATGTGGACCATCCTGAGCGGGGAAGCTACTCGGACGTAGTGCTTGTGGAACGGCTGCACTCAGCCCTGGCTTCTTTGAACCCAGATATACCTGCGGAGGCTCTGGAAGATGCCTTCAGGAAAGTCACCCGCCCTGACAGTCCTAATCATGTCGTAAACAACCGCCAGTTCCACAAGATGCTGGCCGATGGTGTGGATGTGGAATACCGCAACAAAGAAGGGCGAATAGTAGGCGATAAGGTCTGGTTGGTGGATTTCGCCAATCCAGAGCACAACAATTGGCTGGTGGTCAATCAGTTCACCGTAGTCGAGGGACAGCACAACCGCCGCCCCGACCTGGTGGTCTTTATCAACGGCCTGCCCCTTGCCGTGATAGAGCTGAAGAACCCTGCTGACGAGAACGCAACCATAAATGCAGCCTTCAATCAGCTTCAGACCTACAAGATGGAGATACCCTCCATTATCACTTATAACGAGTTGCTCGTTATCAGCGACGGCACCGAGGCGCGCGCGGGGACACTTACAGCTGGCAAGGAGTGGTTCCTGCCCTGGCGTACCAGTGACGGAGTAAATACTGCCCCGAAGGGCGTACCGGAACTCGAAGTGCTGCTAAAAGGGATGTTCGAAAAAAGCCGCTTCCTTGATTTGGTGCGCCACTTCATACTTTTCGAGGTCGATGGCCCCAAGATAACCAAGAAGGTGGCAGCATATCACCAGTACCACGCGGTCAATGCGGCGGTGACAGCCACGATAAGGGCTACCTCACCCAAAGGAGATAAGCGCGTGGGTGTGGTTTGGCACACCCAGGGTGCAGGCAAAAGCCTCACCATGGTTTTCTACGCTGGGAAAATAGTCCTCCATCCCGCTATGGAAAATCCCACTCTGGTCCTATTGACCGATAGGAATGACCTCGACCAGCAGCTCTTCGACAACTTCGCGCTGGCCAAAGACCTGCTCAGACAGGAACCCAAGCAGGCTGAAAGCAGAGAACACCTGAGGGAGCTATTGAAAGTAGCCTCTGGTGGTGTGATATTCACCACCATCCAGAAATTCTTTCCTCCCGCGGGTGCGGTTCGCGAACTGCCTCTACTGTTATCGGAACGACGTAATATTGTTGTCATCGCCGACGAGGCACATCGCAGCCAGTATGATTTCATCGATGGCTTTGCCCGCCACATGCGAGACGCTCTGCCCCACGCTTCGTTCATAGGATTCACCGGCACACCTATCGAGAAAGCGGATAGAAGCACCCCTGCTGTGTTCGGTAACTACATCAGCACCTATGACATTCAACGGGCAGTAGAGGATGGCGCTACCGTCCGTATTTACTACGAGGCAAGGCTGGCGAAGCTGGAACTGAAGGAGGAGGAAAGACCCCATATTGACCCCGATTTCGAGGAAGTAACCGAAGGCGAGGAGCCGAACGTTAGGGAGAAACTCAAGAGCAAGTGGGCGCGCCTGGAGGCGATGGTGGGGACGGAGAAGCGGACAGGGCTTATCGCGAAAGACATTGTAGACCATTTCGAACAGCGCCTGGAGGCGATGGACGGCAAGGGGATGATAGTTTGCATGAGCCGCCGTATCTGTGTGGATTTGTATGATGCGATCATTAAGCTCCGTCCTGCGTGGCATCACGAAGATGATGATAAGGGTGTGCTCAAAGTGGTCATGACTGGCTCGGCAAGCGACCCGTTGAACTTCCAGCCTCATATCCGCAACAAAGAGCGACGGGAGTCGATAAAGAAACGGATGAAAGACCCTGCTAACCCGTTGAAACTCACCATAGTCCG
>Ga0315279_10009165_pt1 | contig 11851 bp, 11 predicted proteins | sample YL17G06_20_MG_FD_203694 | JGI IMG/M metagenome (GOLD analysis project Ga0315279, IMG submission 203694) | Sediment microbial communities from Yellowstone Lake, YNP, Wyoming, USA - YL17G06_20 | ecosystem: Environmental > Aquatic > Freshwater > Lake > Sediment | place: USA: Wyoming | collected...
AGACTTGTCCTGAGCGAAGCCGAAGGATTTCACTGACTTGTCCTGCCTGCGCTGAGCCTGTCGAAGCGAGCGAGGCAAAGCCGAGTCGAAGGATTGACACAGATTTTGGAAAATGCTTTTGGCTGCGAGGATTAACGGGTAAAATGGACTATAAGACGTCTCGAGATTGGTTTGATATAAAGGTTCATTCAATGGTTTTTGATCTGTATGAGGATGGGATAGAGAAGGAAGAATCTTATGGGCAGTAAGCAGACTTACAAAACTATTAAAGAACTAGTTTTTGATATAATCCGCCAGACCAAGGGCATGGTTGGCTATGACACAGTAACAAAAGAAGTCAAAAAACGCTTTCCCAAGAGCAGATGGCAAAAGACACACTGGTCGTGGTATAAGTATCAGACCAGACAGGGGAAGTTTCAGGGCTTGTTTTCAAAACAGGTTAAGGATAATCTCGCCAAAGTATCAACAGATTTGGTATTTAAGAGAAGGCTCCCGGTGAGACTCGGAAAAGAGGAGTCGCAGAAGAAAATCGATATAGTCAAACACATAGGAGATGAGCTTCTGAATCATGTGCGTTTTATGATAAATGAATTTGCTAAGGATAATTCTGATTTAAGGTTCAGGATAAATCGTTGGGTTTATGCAAGGTTGATGCAGGATGAAATCAGGGAAAAAAGACCTGTCAAACAAGAACTATGGGATTCAATGAAGAAGAAGTCGTGCCGGAAGTGTGGAAAGAAGTTCAATAGTCTGAAGGGTGTGGAAATACATCGGAAGGATTCCACTACCGGATATACTGTCAAAAATTGTGAATTGCTCTGCCGGCCGTGTCATCAAAGCAGACCATAAGCTTATTTTCTGTGAGTTAGATTGTAGGGTGGACTTCCCGCTTCGGCTTGATGCCTTCGCCGAGACGAGTCAGCCCACCAATCCCGACTGAAAAAACCGGCTTACTTTTTTCTTACGGCGAGGGTATAGATTGGCCTGTTTTCTTTTCGGTATTTTCGTTCAAAGTTTGTGCCGAGCCATTCGCCTTTGTCTGCGCCCGCGGCAGGGAGAAATTCAATCTCCTCAAGTCTTTTCTCGGCGGTTATCAATTCACGGATTAGCTGGAAATAATCAATATGGTCGGTAGCGATTTTTAACTGGCCGCCAGTCTTTAATGTGCGAAGTAAATGCTCCAGATTAGCGGGGCACAAGAAACGTCTTTTGTTATGGCGTCTTTTCGGCCAGGGGTCGGGGAAATAGATATGGAAACAGTCAACGGAGTTATCCGGGATGGAATTGGCCAAAAAAGTGGCGGCATCGGTGCGGATTATTCTTACGTTTGTCAGACCCCATCGGCCGATGCGGTCAACCGCGTAGCGGTAGTATTTACTCGCCCGTTCTATGCCTAAGAAGTCGACCTCCAGATGTGCTCTGGCCTCGTTGAGCAAAAAGGCGGCCTTGCCGGTGCCGATTTCGATGTGGACCGGGCCGGGACGTCCGAAAACCCGGACAAAATCGATTTTCCCATCCAGTTCCTCGGGTTTTAGCGTGATTGAGGGATATTCCTTTAAGATTCGGGCCATCGGTTAAAGTCAGTCCAAAAAGCACAGGTTGAAAAGGAATAACAAGATTCAGTGACTATATTATACAAAAAACAGCCCTCCGGGCGAAGATAGAAATTGCCTTCCGGCTTTACTACGATTAAAGTGGATAGAAAGAGTATTCGATAAAAGATAATAGAGTCCGCCTTGTGCGGATTGGCTGCGCGTTTTGTTATGGGACTGAATTGCACAGGCCCCGCCGTTTTGCCCCCATTTGTCGGGGCAGCGGGGTAAGGAAAACCGAAAAATGATTCTGCAATTGTTCAGAGCACGACGCAGACAGGTCCTGATAGACATCAACACTCAAAAAGACTTCCTGCTGGCTGGGGGCAAATGCTGTATCAGGAACCACAGGAGGATTCTGGGGCACATTCGTCGGGTTATGGCCTGGGCGAGACGCAGGAAGGTCCCCGTGATTTCTATTGCCGATGTTCACTCCGGTAATGACAACGGCGACCCCGATTTATTTGGGGCCACCTGCTGCATTGACGGCACGGAAGGGCAGAAAAAGGTGCGGTACACACTGCTGGCTAACAGGATAAGCTTTGCAGCGGACGGCAACACCGATTTGCCGAGAGATATGCTGCGGCGGTATAAGCAAGTCATTCTCCATAAGCGTTGCCTTGACCCGTTTGATGAGCCGCGGATTGACCGGCTGCTCAGTGAAGTGCAGGCCAGCGAATTTATCCTTATCGGCGTCAGTGTCGAGGGCGATGTTGAAGAGACGGCACTGGGATTGCTGCAGCGAGGTAAGCGGGTTAGCGTGGTGGTTGATGCGGTGGGCTCGCATAACAAAAGGGAGTCTCGGCTGGCGCTTCGTAAGATGGAGGCCAAAGGTGCAAGGTTGATTGAGACAAAGCGGCTTGCAGGCTCGTCACATCTGAAGGTGGTTGGTATATGCGATTGCGGAATGTGCCGGGGATTGAAGCACAAAGAGGCAATCGAAACCGCTGGGGAGGGAGTTGGCACTTAACGTTTTTTAGGATTTCGGGCCGGAATCAGATGCAGTATTAACTTCTCATTGGCCACGGTTATTCTGTCAACGCGCACTTTCTTGTCCTCAACATCGAAGATAGGGTCAAACGGCTCGTCATTAAGTAGTGACGCAGCTATCTTTGTCCGCCAGTCCTCTGTATCAACAGGTGCGGTATCGAGCCGCTGTGCATACATCTTTTTGGCTATCATTTTCGCTAAAGGGGTAATATTCATAGCCCCGACCTTTACTTTGGTTGCCTGCAGGTTCAGGAGTCTGTTCTCATCGACTTTGGGTTCTAATTCGATAGTAATGACAAACTGCACGCCCTTTATGTCCGCCGTTCCCATAAATACGACGCTATTTGGTACAAAGAGCACAGCGGGAGCATAGAACATAACGCCCTCGGACTCTACAGGCCAGGTGTATTGGCCGACTATCTCGTTTATTCCCTTTTGAGTAATGACAACTTCGAATGGCTCGCCAAGCTGTGCGCCGTTATAAAGTTGAGGCGTCAATTCGTGCGTTACGTATTTGCTGGCCTGCTTGGGATTGTAGTCGGTGTCGGCGGCGTCAGCCGGGTTGTAACGGCTGGGCTTGTATAACAGCAGGGCAAAGATAATGACCGCTACGGTCAAATCAACCGCAAGCCAGCAAAGCAGTTTCCTGTATTTTTTCTTTTTTTGAATTTCCAAATCTGCACCCTGGATTTCTATCTTGCTGAAAACCAGCGGTATGATTATAGTAGTTAAGAGATTTGGCAGAAAGTTTTTTTGAAGGCCACTTCTATTGGATAAGACGCTCGTTGGTCGATACTACGAACCATGAACAACGAACTACGAACAGAAAGGAAGGTTTTTTAGAGGATGACAAGTCATTTTGCTGACCGTCTTTGTAATGCGGTAAAGAACAGGAAGACTTCTTTGATTGTCGGGTTAGACCCTGTTTACAGTCGTCTGCCCTCGGCGATAAAAAGCCATCGCGAGATGAATGATGAGTTTGATGTGGCTGCCGCGGTGGATGCGATTTTCGACTTTTCCATGCAGGTATTGCGAATTGTTGCGCCGATGGTGCCGGCTGTGAAAATAAATATCGCCTTTTTTGAAAAGTATCTCTGGGAGGGGTTAGAGACTTACTACGCCTTGATTTCCGAGGCCGATGGTCTGGGTCTTGAAGTAATCGGCGATGTAAAGCGCGGCGATATAGGCCACACGGCGGAGCTTTACGCCGCTGCTCACCTCGAAAATCCGGAACTGGCCGGTCTGGAGGATACTCTTGCTCCAGATGCTATAACCATCAACGGCTATGTGGGGGCCGACGGCATCGAGCCTTTCGTTGCCACCGCCACCCGCCAGGGTAAGGGCGTTTTTGTCCTGATTCGCACCAGCAATCCTTCTGCCGGCGAGATTCAGGATTTTGCCGACGCCGCCGGCCAAACGCTGTATGAGAAAATGGCGGAGGTCGTCGGCAGGATAGCTAATAAGCCCGACCAGCTCGGCACATCCGGCTACAGCAACGTGGGTATGGTGGTTGGAGGTACTTCGCCGGAGGTGACCACAAATCTTCGGCGCAAATACGACAAGGTATGGTTCCTGGTGCCGGGTTATGGCTCACAGGGCGCTACGGCACAGGATTGTGTGCGATTCTGCAAGCCCGATGGCACCGGAGCTTTAATCAATGCATCACGCTCGATTATCTATGCTTATGAAATACCTCGATACAAAGAGCAGTTTGGCGATGACTGGCGAAGATGTATCGAGCAGGCGGTAGTGGACGCAAAGATGGACCTGGCAAACGCAATGCAGATATTGATATAAGGGCAGCGTTCTATATTGTTATGTTGTAGAATAGTGGTTCGGACAGGAAATGTTATGATTAGTCTTATCGAGAATAATTATGAAGCGATTAAAGACCTGTGCGTCAAGTTTCGTGTTCGGCGGCTCGAATTATTTGGTTCAGCTATAGACGACGAGAATTTTGACCCGGAAAACAGCGACATCGATTTTCTCGTTGAATTTCAGCCGTTAAAGCAGGGTGAATATGCCGATACTTATTTTGGTTTGCTCGAGGCATTAGAGAGTTTGTTCGATAGACATATTGACCTGGTAATGGTTCGGGCTGTGAAAAATCCTTACTTTCTCGAAGTCATAAATAGGAGCCGGAAGGTGCTCTATGCAGCTTGAGGCCAAGAAACTGCTCGAAGACATACGGCAGGCCTGCGAAGAAATACTTGCTTTTACCGATGGTAAAGCGTTTCAGGATTATAAGCAGGACCGCCTGCTTCGAAGCGGCGTCGAGAGGCAGTTCGAGATTATCGGTGAAGCTCTGAACCGCCTCGTCAAGACCGCCACAGATGTAGCCAGTCAAGTTAGCCATCGCAAACGCATCATCTCTTTTCGTAACATCCTGATTCACGGATATGACCTTGTTGAAGATGCCGTCGTTTGGGATGTCGTAACGAAAGATCTTCCATTGCTCCATAGCCAGGTCGTCAAGCTACTGGGCAATGCCCATTGATATGGATACAGGTTTCTTCATCGGTAAGACTGTTTTGGTTATGGGCCTCGGCAGGTTCGGTGGTGGGGTTGATGCTGCTGAATTTGCCTACGGGGCCGGTGCGAAAGTTATAGTAACGGATTTAGCTTCGGCTCAGAATCTAAATGATTCGATAAAAAAACTCGAAAAATTTCCTGACATCGAATTCCATCTTGGCTCGCACGACCCTCGCGATTTTGAAAAAGCCGATGTTATCATTGTTAATCCGGCGGTGACGCCTGATAATGAGTTTCTCGAAATTGCCCGCCGTCACGGCAAACTTGTCACATCCCAGATGTGTATCTTTTTCGAGCTGTGTTCTGCGCCCATTATCGGCATAACCGGAGCGAACGGCAAAAGCACAACCGCTGCCTTGACCGCCCACCTGCTCAGAAATACGAACTACGAACTACAAACTACGAACTACGAACACGTATGGCTCAGCGGCAATATCGGCGACCAGCCGTTGCTGATGGTGTTGGACCAGATAGGCCCCAACGATTTGGTTGTGCTGGAAATATCGAGTTTTCAGCTTGAGCAATTGGCGTGGATTCAAAAAGCGCCAAAGGTTTCACTTTTGACTAACCTTATGCCGAACCATCTTGACCGTTATGGGACATTCGCCAATTACTGCACCGTCAAGGAAAATATTTTTAAGTTTCAAAAGCTCGACGAAAGCTCTCCCGCTGTCTCTATCTTCAATGCCGAAGACAACATTGGCGTGGAATGGTTTGAAAAGTATAAAAATGACGCCGGCAGGATTTGTATCAAATTTTCAACTGATGATATAACCGAAGAAATTCGCAATGTTTTTCCGTTGCCCGGGCGGGCCAATCTTTCAAATCTTGCAGCCGCCGTTGCTGTGGCTAAGCATTTTGGCGTTGATGATGACGCGATTATAAGCTGTCTGCCGGAATTTGAGGCGTTGCCGCATCGGCTTGAATTTATCGGCGAGATAAGAGGCGTCCGTTGGTATAACGATTCCAAAGCCACTACGCCGGAAAGTGCGATTGTAGCACTTGAGGCGTTTGAGCAGCCGAGGATTATCATTGCCGGCGGATATGATAAGAACCTGCCCTTTGAGCAGTTCGGCGAAAAGATAGCAGAAAACGCCAGAGCAGCCATCCTGATAGGCCAGACCGCCCAGAAAATTGCAGATGCAATAAGTAACGCTGACCTCAACAAACGAGGGACGAGGGACGAGAGACGAAGGACGAACGTTGAGATTGTCAATTCGCTGGCCGAAGCCGTCCGGTTAGCCGACCGCCTTGCGGTTAGCGGCGATGTGGTTTTGTTAAGCCCGGCTTGTGCGAGCTATGATATGTTCGAGAACTTCCAGCAGCGAGGCCAGGAATTTTGCCGGCTGGTGCGGCAGCTTGGTGCTTGATTATAGGAATATGCCCAGCGAAAGATAAAAAAGTTGCGAAAAGACACCGGCCGGTTTCCCCGTAATTATAAATCAAAAACACATCAATCTCGCTACGGCTTGGCCTTCGCCAAGACAAATCGTCCCTGTCAGTTCAATCATCGCCGATTTTCCCGCCAAACCTTCGTAAAGTAGTCCCTTAAATCTGTCGATTTGCTAATAGAAAATGTGCGATATAAGGGGGGGTGTGAGGGTGTTAAAAATGGACGAGAATGCCGAGCGAAGAATAGAGAAACGGCTGCGTTATTACTGGCCTGTGTGGTTTGCGGAGGATTTTAATGACGCGCTTTCGCAGGGCCAGATGGCCGATGTCTCAAGCAAGTCCGCCGCCTTTACCTGCTACCCGGATAGTTGTCCGTCTCTGGGCCAGCAAATAACGGCTCGTTTCAGTGTCCCGCGTTATGGCCCGGATGATTCCTTCGATATGGCGAATTTCACCTGCTCAGGTTTCGTTACGCGCGTTGATGACGTAAGTAAGTTTCTGCGACGGGTTGCGCTTCAGTTTGCCGAGCCTTTGCCTTTCAGGCCCGGCGAGCAGGGTGACGTTGAAACTGAAACCGGGTATGAGAGAGACCTCGAGGTTGGAACGATAGTGGGTTAATAAAAAACCAGCCATTTTTGAATTGGTTAGGGTGCCTGCCCTCCATAGCCCGAAGGGCGACGGAGGGTCATTCCCGCGAAAAAACGTAGGGTGTGCTCCGCACACCAATTCCTTATTGTTTAGCCCCGAAGCCTGCTTCGGGGTTCTTATTGCAATCGAAAACGGCAAAGCCGCCTTGAGCTTGCCTGTGGTGAACTTGTCGAACCATCAAAGGGCCTGCCCTGCGAAGCTCTGCCGTTTAGAGCGAAGTAGGGTCATTCCCGCGAAGCCTGTCCATCACTACTTTCGGCGGGTTTTGCCCCCAGTTTTACCTCGGTTCTTCTCTCAAAATAATTCTTGCCCCCGCCCCGGATTTCCTTTATCATTTCCTCCGGTGCGAATATCGGGTTTATCCGCCTTTGGCGGAAGGAATACGCAATGCCGCTTCTAACTCAAAACAGACCCTTCTATGGCAAAATGAAAGACGGCGAAATGGCGGAGAAAAGGCCAAATGACTGACGTCCCCCATCGAATATTAGACCTTATCGAAACCTTCGACCGCAATATCGAAGCATACCATTCCCCGCAATATAAGGAAACCCAGCTCCGCCTGGAATTCATCGACCCGTTCTTTGAAGAGCTCGGCTGGGACGTAACCAACAAAAGTGGCTGTGCCCCGCAGTATAGAGACGTCATCCACGAGGACGCCATAAGCGTCTCCGGCGCGACCAAGGCCCCCGATTATTGTTTTCGCATCGGCGGCGTTCGCAAATTCTTTCTCGAAGCCAAAAAGCCCTCCATAAACATCAAAGGCGACCCTCACCCCGCCTACCAGTTAAGACGCTATGCCTGGTCTGCCAAACTGCCCCTTTCAATCCTCACCGATTTTGAAGAGTTCGCCGTTTACGACTGCCGGATGCGCCCCACGCACACCGATAGCGCCGCCACCGCCCGAATTATGTTCTTTAACTACAAGCAGTATCCTGAAAAGTGGCACGAAATCGCCGACATCTTCGGCAAAGACGCTATATTGAAGGGCTCTTTCGACAAATTCGCCGTCTCCGAAAAAGGTAAACGCGGCACAACCACCGTCGATACCGAATTTCTCGCAGAAATCGAAAGCTGGCGCAGAATACTCGCCCAAATCATTGCCCTCAGAAACCGCTTGCTCTCAACTAAAGAAGTCAATTTCGCCGTTCAGCAAACTATCGACAGAATCCTCTTTTTGCGAATGTGCGAAGATAGAGGAATCGAACCCCTCGGCCAGCTCCAGACGCTAACTGCCGGCGACCGTGTCTATCCCCGGCTCTTTGAAATCTTCGAAAGGGCCGACCAGAGATACAACTCAGGCCTCTTTCATTTTGAGGATGAACCCAACCGCGAACCGCCGGACAAACTCACGCTTAATCTCATCATCGATGATGTCACGCTAAAATGGATTTTACGCAGTCTCTATTATCCGCAAAGTCCTTATGAATTCTCTGTCCTTCCTGCAGAAATCCTCGGCAACGTCTATGAGCAGTTCCTCGGAAAAGTCATCCGCCTTACCCCTGCTCGCCAAGCCAAAATCGAAGAAAAGCCCGAAGTCAAAAAAGCGGGCGGCGTATATTACACACCATCCTACATCGTCGATTACATCGTCAAAAATACCGTCGGCAAACTCCTCGAAGGAAAAACCCCAAAACAAATCTCAAACCTCAAAATTCTCGACCCCGCCTGCGGCTCCGGCTCATTCCTCCTTGGTGCCTATACGTATCTCTTAAATTACCACCTCGACTGGTATATCAGCAATGGCCCTGGAACCTGGACGAAAAAGAAAAATCCACCAATCTATCAAGTCCCTTCCTCCACCCATTCAGAATATGTGTTTAGCCATCGCCGGAACGGCGACGCTATATTTAGCGGGGACTACAAACTCACCGTCTCTGAGAAAAAACGTATCCTCCTCAATAACATCTTCGGCGTTGACATTGACCCTCAGGCCGTAGAAGTTACAAAACTATCACTGCTCTTAAAAGTCCTCGAAGGCGAAAACTCCCAGACCCTCGAAAATCAATACCGACTCTTCCACGAAAGGGCGCTGCCCGACCTCGCAAACAACATCAAATGCGGCAACTCTCTCATCGGCCCAGACTTCTTCGACAACCTCGACCCTTCTGTCTGTCATTCCCGCGCAGGCGGGAATCTCGACGACCTCCGCCAAAAAATAAACCCCTTCGACTATCACGCCGAATTCCCCCAAATCTTCTCCCGAAAAAATCTCGAAGCGCAGCGGAGATCCGCCGTAGGTGGACCGAAGGCGGACGGCTTCGACGCTGTGATTGGCAATCCACCGTATGTAAGGGTTAGACAAATTAAGAGTGATAATCCATTGATTGCTGATTATCTCGAAGAAAAATACAAATGTGCTGTTCATGTTTGGGATATTTACCTATTATTCTTTGAAAAAGCTGTATCCTTGATAGGCAAAGGTGGGTTTGTATCTTTCATAATTCCCGTCCAAACACTTCACCAGCCGAATTGTGAAAGCATCCGAAAACTTTTTGTCGAAGAAACAAACATCAAACAGATAACCAATTTGTCACAAGTAAAAGTATTCCAGAATGCTATTGTAAAAAATTGTATCATCGTTGTAGAAAAACCTAAAAGACAACAAACTCAAATGGCAATATCTGAGCCAAAGTCCTATAGAGACCTAGCAGAAGTTCCTTTTGATCGCCACTGGCCTCAGGATTTAGTGACTAAAGAAACGAACTACAGTCTTAAAACAGATCTACTATCCGTAAAAAGATTGATCTGTGACAAGATGGATAGGACAAGCATCCCTCTTGGCGATCTTTACTATGTCACCTTTGGTTTGCGTTCGTGTGCAAAAGGAAAAGGCCAAGGCGGTAAAGACAGACTCATTACTACAAATGGAAATCTTCCAAATACCAAACTCTATCTTGAAGGCAGAGAAATTAAGAAATATTCAATATTCCCATCCGGTAGGTTTATAAGATATATACCAGAAAAGATGTACAGTCCACGTGATCCAAAATTGTTCGAAACAAAGAAAATAATTTCTCAAACCATGCTCTCAAAAATGAAGCTCATCGCAACTTTAGATACGGAACATTATTATGTTGAACAAAGTTTACTTTGTATAATTCCGCACGGTATTCTCACCCCGTCACAAAATGTAAGTGTTCCAAAATTAGAATTTATTCTTGGGATTCTTAATAGCAGACTATCTACATTCTATTACGCAACAAAAGTTATCGACTATTCTTTAGGAGGGGGTTTAATTCATGCTACCCCTGGGTCTCAAGGCAAAATTCCTATACCTAAAATAGATAAAGGTAGTAGACCTGACAAAATCAAGCACGACAAAATGGTCAAGCTTGTTGACAGGATGTTGGAATTACACAAAGAGTTGGCTGCCGCCAGAATCCCTGATGAAAAGACGCGAATTCAGCGCCAAATCTCCGCCACCGACAACCAGATAGATAAACTGGTTTATGAACTATATGACTTAACTGACGAAGAAATTAAAATCATCGAGGAAGCCACAGAGTGAACGAAACTATGATGCCTGCCGACGATAGAAAACCTGAACAAGTCCTTAAACCTGAATACTTGCAGGAATATACCACTGCCCACAGAGACATCTGGCATCGACTGATACAGGTGAATACCTCCATTCAAATCCTCGAAATCATTGCCTTTTATCCATTGAGCAAACTTTTCCCTCCAGCGGAAGCTATTTTCCTCGAAATGCTCTACTGGAATTTCAACTATACTTGTATCGTTATGCTTTATGCACTTCTTGATGACCCAGAAGGTCTTACCCTTCACCAGTTCAAAAACAGCCTTGTTAAAAACTGGCTGCCAGAGAAAGAACAACAGTCTTTTTGTACTAAACTTAAAAATTGTCGTTTTTCTGCCAAATGCAAACAGCTAAAGTCTCGCCTGCAAAAAATCCGCCACAAGGTCATTGCTCACAGAGACCTCAAAATTGTCAACGGCTCTCTAAAAATCCCAGGCCTTTCCATCGCCGACCTCCGAAAATTATACAACGAGACTGAATCTCTGTTTTCTGCTTGCTCATTCCACGCTGAATATGGAACCACGTTGTATGTACCTGGCACAGTCGGTGGTAAGCCAGTACAGAAGGACATTGAATACATAATGGACCTCTTGGTCAAACACAGTTTTTGGCTCAACCAGCCAGAACGCCGCGGGCAATTTTGGCAGGCCGAAAAACAATACAAGTCCCCTGAGCGAATCGAAGAACTCAACAAGTGGAGAAAAAAGTTTGGATTGCCAGAGGCCTGATATTTTTTCTGAAAGAATATTTTGCTTTGTGCTAATTTACAGCTAAAAAATCTGTGTAAATCAGCGTAATCTGCGTCTAAAAAATAAAATATAATCAGTGTTAATCCGTGTCTAAAAAAGGCAGTGAGTCTTTAGTTTTTAGTTTTGGGGCAGAACGCAGACTTTTTTGAACCTTGCCGACTTCTCAAGTAGGTCTTTTTCGGTCGGCTTTAATAAAAGTTACATTGTCTTTTATGCAACTTGTGGACGAAGGCGAAAGTTTGCGCAAAAGCTTGCTTTGAAAGCATACCTCGCCGAGAACACCAAGCCGACCAAAGAACCGTGTCTATCTGTGTGAATCAGTGTCTAATTTTTTTGATTCTCTGTGACCTCTGCGTTCTCTGTGGCAATAAAAAATCTGTGTTAATCCATGTCAAACCAGTCAGTGTCAG
>Ga0315279_10009166_pt1 | contig 11851 bp, 9 predicted proteins | sample YL17G06_20_MG_FD_203694 | JGI IMG/M metagenome (GOLD analysis project Ga0315279, IMG submission 203694) | Sediment microbial communities from Yellowstone Lake, YNP, Wyoming, USA - YL17G06_20 | ecosystem: Environmental > Aquatic > Freshwater > Lake > Sediment | place: USA: Wyoming | collected...
ACCCAATATCTCACCATCACATGTTTCAAAGCTGATATTGTCGACCGCCTTCACATCTTGGGTTTTAGGCAAGTAAAAAGCCCCTGTCCTTCGGGCATGGAATATTTTGGTTAGATTCTTGACTTCAAACGTAGCGTATAACCCTCATGAAGAAAACATGCAACACATACGTTAAATGTGACATAAATAGTATCCCCCTCGTCTCTCCTTTCTACTTGGATACTCTCGTTTACAGATCTCTTCACTATAGGGGCAACGAGGCAAGAATGCACATGTTTGTGAATCACCAAACAGCCGAGGTGGTCTTCCGGGAATTGGGACAATCTTCGATGCGGAACCGGTAAAGCTCGGCAAGGCCTGTAGCAGAAGTCTTGTATAAGGATGGCGAGGGTCTTCAGTTAGATCAAGAGTGCTTCCGTACTCCACAACTTTGCCTGCATACATTACGGCTATTCTTGAACATCTTTCAAAGACCAGCGGAATATCATGAGATATCAAGATCGCTGCAAAACCGAATTTTCCTCGAAGCTTTTCAATATCACCCATGACCAGATCCTGAGTAACCACATCTAAAGCTGTAGTTGGCTCATCTGCAATTAGCAACTCAGGGTTGCATATAAGTCCCATGCAAATCATGACCCTCTGCCGCATTCCACCGCTCAACTGATGCGGATAGTTTTTAATTCTTTCCGGAGAGAGACCTACCTCTCTAAACAGCTCCGAAACCCTCTTTTGCACTTCTCCTTTCGGAAGATCAAAATGCGCGGTCAATGCTTCGGCTATCTGATCACCCACCCTGAAGACAGGATCCAGTCCATCTATAGCGCCTTGCGCTATCAAAGAGACATGTTTAGCTCGAATTTTCCTCATCTCATTCTCCGATAACCCGACGAGGTTCCTGCCATTAAGAAAAATCTCCCCCCCAACTACTCTAGCATTTTCAGGAAGTAGACCTAGAATAGAAAGCCCAAGTGTCGATTTGCCACAACCAGATTCTCCGACTAGTCCGAGTTGCGCCCCCCTTTCTAGTTCTAATGAAATACCGTCTAATGCCCTCATCCACCCGGCATCTATGCGGTATTCAACAGTCAACGAGTTTATGTTCAACAATTCGATTCTATTCGGGTCATATTTGTCCATTTTTCCAGCATCCTTGTATATAGACGTCGGCGCTGTGCTTTTTTCGTCTCATGTACATTTGATGCAAATATATAAAGGTCATGAGCACTACCTTGATTGAGCGCAACTATTGAAGCCTGATGATTTAGATTTTGACGCGCAGCTTGCTTATGCCCTCACCGACCAGATTACAGAAGACCACGAAACAAATAATGAAAACCCCCGGGAAGAAAGTAATCCATGGTGCTGATGTCAAAGAGCTTTGCCCGGAGTATATCAACTGTCCCCAAGTTGCTACGTTCAGATCGCCTAAACCAACAAATGCCAGCATAGCCTCGATTAATATTGCGTAACCCATCTGAAGTGCGGAGTTTGCTAAGACCGGAGATATAATGTTAGGAATGATGTGAAGCACTAGGATCCGAGAATTTCCCATACCTAATACGCGGCTTGCTTGCACGAACTCTCTCTGTTTGAGTGATAGAATCTGCGCCCTTGCCACTTTCGCGTTTGAAGGCCACATAGTCAGCCCTATTACAGTGATCGCAATGAGCATGTTTCTGCCTAGCATGCTTGCGATGTATATGATGAGCAACAGAGCAGGAAATGTCAAAGTCACGTCCGTTACTCTAGAAAGCACCTCATCAATCCAACCTCCATAGAAACCGCCGATGGAGCCAATCAGCAGTCCTGCGATCAACGAGATTCCAGCGGCTAGAAAAGAAAAATAGAATGCTACCTTGACTCCAGAAATGATCCTTGCCAGCAAATCACGTCCGAGATTGTCAGTTCCCATAATGTGTCCCACGGAAGGCGGCAAGTAGCCTTGAAAACTTTGCTCATTCGGAGAGTATGGATAGAAAAATGGCCCAACAACGCCCAAAATGAGAATAAAGCAAATACCTGTGAATCCAACAAACGCACCAGTGTCCTTCTTGAACTCCAGAAAAAGGTGCTTTCCCCTTCTCAGTATTTCCTTTGAGCTCATGACCTCACCCTCGGATCGAGTAAGAAAATTATAAGATCAGCAATGCTGCTCGCCACAATAACCGATAGCGAACCTAGTATCAGAATAGTTGATGTAACGTTCGCGTCTCGAGCCAGTATGCTGTCGTACATCAAACGGCCAATTCCAGGCCATCCAAATACGGTTTCTGTCATTAATGCTCCCACGAAACTACTCCCCATGTAGAGTCCGGCAAGTGCAATTACCGGCAGGATTGCGTTTCTTAGGGCATGTTTGAAGTAAAGCGTATTTTCACTTATGCCTTTGGAGCGAGCGACTAGCATGAAATTACTATTAAGCACTTCCGATACGCTGGCTCTTGTGACACGAAAGAATATCGCACCATACCAGCATGATAGAGCTGTTATTGGTAGGACTGCATGCCACAAGACATCCAGAACGTAGAATATCCCTTGGGACGGATCGCCCCGGAGAGAGACTGCACCAGAAATTGGAAAAAGCCGAAGGTACATTCCGAAAACGTACATCAGAATCATTGCAATCAGAAAAACTGGTGTCGCATATAAAACCAAAGAGATGATTGACGACGTCTCGCTTTGCCATTTTCCCCGCTTCTTCACGCTGTAGGTTCCGAGCAATACCCCGAATACCAGCGAAATGACTTGAGCACTCAAACTCAGAGTCAGTGACGTTCCAAGCCTTTCCGTCACGACTTGAAACACGGGCCGTCCCCATTTCAGAGAATAGCCAAAATCACCTGTCATGACCTTTGTAAAATAGGTCACGAACTGCTCGTAGATTGGTCTATCCAAACCATATTCGATTCTGATCCTTTCGATATCTGCTTCTTTTGCCAGAGGTCCCGCAATCAATTCGGCTGGATCACCTGTCACTCGCATTAGAAAGAAAGTGATAAATACAGCAAAAAAGAGCATAATGGATATCGTTAAAACCTTTTTACCTAGGAAAACCGCCAGCTTTCTCTTGTTCATTCCATCCACTCAAAGAAAATAGGGGAAAATATGGTTTTATTTCTTTCTGTGTGCGCGCCTGATAAGAACTAGTCCCGATGCTACTGCTACTGCAACGACCGCCACCACTATAGCAATGAGATACTCGGTTGGAATGAGAGGCGTTCCGTTCTCTTGAGCTACCGAAAGTGATTGGGCAGTAAAGTGTTGCCATTCCCAGTATTTGTTCATCATTTCTGGGAAAAAGAAAAGACCCTTCCAACGATCCGCTCTGTATGCAACAGCTAAACGATAATCAACCAAAGCTAACCGCGGCATATCCTCTAGCAAGATTTCCTGAATTCTATAGTAGCTTTCTCTTATTTCTGTCTCATTGGTAGACGAACTTGCCTTCGCAAACAATGCATCTACCTCAGGATTGCTGTAGTTCATGAAATTCCTTGCACCGCCTGTTACGACGTGTGGAGCCAGCGCCGAAAAGTGAGGACCGCAATAGCCTCCTTGGATCGTCATATCAAAATTGCCGGCCCTGCTCCTTGCTTTGGCCGTTACATCGTCCAAACCCACGACGTCGACTTGAACCCCGACCTTGGCCAACTGCTCTTTTATTACCTGTGTAACATCAAAAGTCCCCATTGTTCTAAATGATATAAGTTCGAACTCTGCACCAGCTCTCCAGCCATCAGATCCCTTAGGATATCCTGCCGCATCAAGCAGCTCTTCTGCCTTCGTCGTGTTATATGGAGGGTTTTTTGCATTTGGGTTATAGTAGGAACCATTTACAACATATACATCAGTAGATGGACAACCTCCAAGGTATACTCTTTTGCTTATGTCATCTCTGTTTATTGCATATGCCATTGCCATTCTAAAATTCGTGTTGTTGAACGGAGCGCGTCTAAGGTTCATCTGTGCCGCTATCTGAATAGGTGACACTCGGTAGTTAACAATCGATATACCCGGCTGTCCAATTAGATCTGTCAAATCAGATATTGCTCCAGCCAGTTCGTACGTCGAGTCTATTTCCCCTGCTTTGAGAAGTGGTACCTCCGTAGGGAGATAAGGCGTTATCTTGTAAGTAACCTTGTCAATGTACGGACCTTCCAAGTAGAAATCATCGTTCTTCACAACCGTCCAATGGTCTCCCTTGACATCCTCGAAATACTTGAACGCCCCTGTTCCGATAGGGTTACCATTGTTGCCGGAATTATTCCCAGCTTTCCAATCGGTACCTTCGAATACATGTTTCGCAAGCATAACAGGACCACTATATAGTCCAGCAAGATCCCACAAGAATGTATTATATGTCCTGTTGAGATTGAAGACTACCGTATAGGCGTCTGGAGTTTCAACGTTTATGATTCCTGCCGCTTTAAGAGATGGAGCCTGGAAACCGTTGTCTCGAATGACAGCATCGATCGTCCATTTAACGTCAGCTGAAGTAAATTCGACTCCATCATGCCATTTCACACCGTGTCTCAGGTTAAATGTATAGGTCTTCATGTCAGGTGAGATTTCCCAGGATGCAGCAATGTCCGGGATTATTGTCATCGTCCCGGGGTTTATCTTTACGAGCTTTGAGTAGCAATCCGCCGCTATTTCTTCAATGGCCGCGATGTCAAGCTTAATGTTTGGATTCCAAGTGTCTGGTCCTTGATCAGTCGCTGTTATAAACACAATTTCTTGTTTCGCTTTTGTTGTTGAAATAAGGTTCATCGAAGCAATTGTTAAAACCAGTACAGCTACTAGCACTGCGATTTCTTTTTTCGACATGTACTTAACTTCCTATCTAGCACGTTGCACATTATCGATAAATAAGTTTTGTTGTCGGTGCGCATTGTTCTACCGCGCGAAGCTACCGTGGGCGGGTTATCAAATCATACCCACGGCCAAATCTGGACGGGTCTTAAGACCGAAGATTCAAATCTATGCCAGACTTTTCGGATGCGCGCTTTTTCGTTGATGGTTAACTGCAAATGAGAGAGCGTGAAACGAAAGCATAAGGCTTATATCGACATGAACAGCCCCTCAGTCTCGATGGACTAAAATGCGAGCGAATATACGAATAACTGTGAAAGAAAGACAAACGAGGAAAGATTTGATAGATAAGTACAAGAAACCTGGCCAACCAAGAATCTGCCCCCTTCTTGAAGAAGGACAAGAGTTCATTTCCACAAACCTAAACATGCCTGAGCACTTCTGCAGTTGGGCATGGGCGGACATAGAAAAGTATGCGTTGGTTCTTGCCCTTGGTGGCAATTTCGACTCTATGGCAAGAGACGGCGTCGTACTAGCATGTTGTACTGACGCATTTCGACCAGTGGTCTTCGAATTAGAAAGGATTTAGACCATTCTGTGGCATCAACGATCAACAGCGCCCGCTCCCGCTATGCCACAGTTCCGTCTCTGCTCTTGCGCCTCCTCTTATTTGAGGAGACCTAAATCCGACAAAATCCGTCGCAATTCTTGTTTGTTTACTTTCGTTAGCGGCAAAAGTGGTTTCTTTGCTGGTCCCGCAGGCAAGCCCATCATATTCATTGCCTCTTTCACAGTGGAAGGATAGGTTCCTAATGTAGAAGGTCGACAAGTCGCTTTAACTACCGGAAAGAGACTGCTTTGCAATTGCCTTGCCTTCTCTAAATCTCCCTTGATGAAAGATTCATATATCCCGATCCAGATTTTGGGCGCAATGTTGAACGTAGGACCGCTGACTGCACCGTCGGCTCCTAGCGACAAGGCCGAATATACAAGGGAATCCACACCTTGCACAATAGCCATTTTCTCTCCACATGCGTTAATGTACTCAGTCATTTGAACCAGGTCGCCGGCGCTATCTTTTATTCCCACGATGTTGTTGAATTCGGTCAGCTTGAAGAGTAGATCTGGAGTTACATTTACTCCTCCGGAACGAGCAGGATTATTATAGATTATTATCGGCATATCGACAGTTTCTGCTACCGTCTTATAGTAATCGAACAATTCCGATACATCTGGCTTTACGTAGAAAGGAGTTAGTACAACGGCACCGTCAGCACCTGCGTCCTTGGCATATTTTGTCAATTCCAGAGTCTTTTCAGTTGAAATTTCTCCAGTCCCCGCGTATACTGGCACTCTCCCGTTCGCCTCGTCGACTACCCATTCTATTACCTTCTTCTTCTCCTCGGTCGATAAAAGACAAGCTTCCCCTTGGCTACCGCATGGGTAAAGACCGTGAACACCACTCTTGATGAAATGATTGACCAACCACCTCATCCCTTCTTCATTCAATTCACCGTTTCCCTTAAGAGATGTAACCATAGCGCCTATACAACCGCCTTTCATTTTCGTCAAAGTTTTTCACCCACTCCTTACTCGTAAACCAGTTTATTCCTTGACCTTCACTATCATCTCAAGCTCCACTGGACTATCTTCTGGTAGCCCAATGACACCTAGCGCGGATCGAGCAGCAATCCCTTTGTCTCCGAAGATTTTGACAAAAAGTTCTGATGCGCCATTAATTACTTGAGGGTGTTTGGTGAAGTCTCCAGTGCTGTTTACGAATCCGACTACCTTAACTATTCGCTCAACCTTGTCCAAGTCGCCGATGACTGATCTGAGAGCAGCAAGAGCGTTCACACCACTAATTTTTGCAGCTTCGTAGCCTTGTTCCAAAGTCAGTTCTTTCCCAACTTTGCCCTTGTACTTGAACTTTCCGTTCTGCAAAGAAACCATCCCTGATATATATACCCAAGGTCCCATTTTGATAGCTGGAACGTATACACCCAATGGCTTTAGCGGTTCTGGCAAAATGATGCCCAACTCCTTCAACTTAGATTCAATAATCATTTTTCTGACATCCCATATATGCACTGTCGCACAAGTGTGGTTCAGGATCAAATAAACTTTTTGGAATAGCGTGATATATAGCCAGCTAGTCTGAGTCGATTTTGTCGATAAGAATCACTTTTAAACGCGCTTCTATAGTTCTCCCTTGCCTGAAGATTATCTGTGGAAAGTATTACTGCGACAAGGTATGATACGCCATCGCTTTTGACTGAGTCAGCACGCGCCTCAATCGGACCGGTAGTGGGCGCAAGCTGGGTAGAAAGAAGGAGATGACTGCTACTTCAGGAGCTGGCTTCAGTGTGATGGAGGAAACTATCGGCGCGGATCCATGACACGCGTGCCCGACGTGCTGACAATTGAATTTTTTCCTTTCCTCGCGCGCTAGCATTTGGTTCATTTTTACATGCGTGGGCGACCGTCTACCGAAACAACGCCCTCAGTCTTCAGCAACAATTGTGCCCAAGGGCACATTAATCTTCGCGATTTCCTTCAATATCAAAATCATCGCATTGCAAATTATTGTCTCGGCTGTCGATCCTAAGCTTTCAGCCACTTTCTCAAAATCCTGATACATCTTTTTTTCTAACGCAAAATTCACGAAATTCGCGTTTGCGTATGTTCTTATGATAAATCTCTTTCCTTGCGGCTTTGCCACCAATTTCTCAAAATCGATGGTTGCAGAGCGTGCAACTTTACAAATATTGTTATTATTTTTACATTTGTAAAGTTTCTGAGCTCCAAGCAACGCTGGTCCGCCTAGACCAGGTCTGGCCTTCAAATCATCTGGAAGGTACTTCATTACCCACCTGTAGCTCATCCCTGTTTCTTGAGCGATTCGATACGCAAGTTTTCCAGGTCGTTCACCAGCTTCCAAGTAAATTCTGCCAAGCCTTGCAAGCGTGTCGCTCTTCTCAGAACTCGACACTGTCCTGCGACATACGTTACTAATTAATCTAGCAAGAAGCCTTTCTCTTTCACACCCTACGTGTTCAAGTTTAATCTTAGGCCAGCTTTCATCGGCAGCAAGACGATGCTTTCCATCAATAACATTTCCATCTCTATCCAACAGGATAGGATATAGCTTTCCGACCGTCTTCGAGGATAATCTCAAGTCAGAAATTTCGACTTCTTTAACCAATGCCCCTTACCACAGACCCCAGAAGAAAAGAATGGGCATTCTTGGAATTATTAACCTTGAGGTCGAGTGCGTGCCCCAAAACCTACGAATCTCATACCGACTTATCTCAACGTGAATCATTTAAAACAAAAGACACTTCTGAAAACATCGCTCTACCTCTGACAAAACCAATGCGCCTAACACGCAAACACAAAAACCCGAAGATCGTATGCTAAAGAACCCAAAAAAAGCTCCACGATGTCCAGTTCAGTCGATTTTCCAGGAGAAGATTGCCTTATCGGGAAAGCTCAGACGTTTTTGAAAGCGAGGTGCGCTCAAAGTGCTCGCAACAGACAGCTTACAGGGAGAATCGCTCCTGCAAACCAATAGAAGCGCATATTGAAGCAACGCTTAATAGTCCGTCCAGCAGTGTCCTTACAAGTGGTCGACATGGGCGATTGCCTTCCATGCTGCTAAATTCTCAAAAAACCTAGCCAATTTCATGAGAAAGACCACATCAGAATTATATTCTGCAAACAAACAAAAGAGGAGAGATTAAAATGTCAAAAACAGCGAAAGCCAATGAAAAAATCGTCTCCAGAGAAACATGGACCAAACACTTCGGGAAATGGTTCCGAAAAGTCTTGGTCGATGGAAGAATCTTCGACTACCGATATCCAATCAAAGGCGCAGGAGTCTGGTTACCTTACGGATTCAAAATACGAGAAAACGTGTTTCGAGTCATCCGAAAGCAGCTTGACTCCACTGGCCACAGCGAAGCGCTGTTCCCGCTACTTGTCCCTGAATCTTCTCTGCAGAAAGAGGCAGAACACGTTGAAGGGTTTGAAGCCCAAGTGTTCTGGGTTACGCAAGGCGGACAAAAACAGTTAAAACAGAAATTGGCATTGCGGCCGACAAGCGAGACAATAATCGGGCCGATGGAACACCTGTGGATACGCTCTTACACGGATTTGCCATTGAAACTCTACCAGATAGTAACAGTCTTCAGGTTCGAAACCAAAGCGACGAGGCCGATCCTTCGAATGCGAGAATTCGACTTCAAAGAAGCCCACACCGCACATGCCACAGAAGCAGAGGCTGAAGCGGAAGTAAAAGAAGAAATAGACAACTACAAAAAAATATTCAACGAACTATGCGTCGCATACTGCATATCACGGAGACCGGAATGGGACAAATTCGCAGGCGCAAAATACACAACAGCGTTCGACATGATATGCCCCGACGGTCGAACCCTTCAGATAGGCACAGTTCATCACTTAGGCCAACACTTCTCCAAAGCCTTCGACGTCTCATTCGAGAACAAAGACGGAGGCAGAGAGCACGTTTGGCAAACCTGCGCGGGAATATCGGGAAGAGGAATAGCATCAGTCTTGATCATGCACGGCGACGATCACGGAGTAATCTTGCCACTGAAGATCGCCCCAACGCAGATAATAATCATTCCAATTCCGTACAAAGGCCAAGCAGAAACAGTAAACGCGGAATGCGCTAAAGTGGCCACTGAATTGAAGAAAAACGGGTTCAGAGCCGAAGTTGACCTTAGAGAAAACATAACGCCCGGATCAAAATACTTCGACTGGGAACTCAAAGGAGTGCCCATACGCATCGAAATAGGCCCAAGAGACATGGAGAAAAACGAAGTCACAGTTGTCAGAAGAGACACTCTGGAAAAACAAACGTGCAAACAACAGGAACTCTTCGACTTCTTAAACAGACTAACAGAGAAAATCACTGAAGACCTGAAACAAAAAGCTTGGCAATGGACTCAACAGCACGTTTATCATGCCGAAAAACTGGAAGAAGCAAACAAACTCTTGAAAAAACACTCAGGCATCGTTGAAGTGAAGTGGTGCGGAAAGACGGTATGCGGACACAAGCTTGAGGAAATTACCAACGCCCGAGTCTTAGGCACCCCTGAAGATTCTAAAGCAAAGATCACTGGACAATGCATAATCTGCGGGCAACAAGCAAACGAAATGGTGAGAACTGCAGTTGCTTACTGAGACCAAACGCTTCTTTTCAACTCGAAAGAATCACATGAGCCCCAAGTTCTTTCGCAACGTTACCGAGCCCAAGGTTCGCAAGAGTTGATCCTCGCGGTATTCCGCGTTCGTCCCATCCTCTTTTTTCATAGTACATCTGCAACATTTTGTCATACTTGGCTCGGTCAAGCTTTGCTCCTTTCAAGGATCCTTTGGTCAAAGGTTCCTCAAACCATCTAGCCGGTGGAACATCCATCTCGGAACCCCATTTGTTGCCGTACTCGCGCACCCAGAACGCCCTTGTTAGGTTAAACACCCTGTCACCTATGACATTCAAGTCCCGCCAAGACATTTCTACGCCAGTCGCTGCCTGCACAAGCTTCGGGTACCATTCAAGCTCAAAGCCTAACTCAACCCACGGAAACCTACAAACAGTCAAACATTCGAAGACCCCACCCCGAATTCTCTGCAATTCAATGACCTTGTCAACCTTTTCAGCCGTGTAACCTTCCCGTCCAACTTTGACCTCCCACGAAATCACCCACGCGTCTTTATGATGAGCACCAATTGAACAAGTCCCGTAAGCCAACGCCATGCCAGGAGCCGCATGACAATCGTAAGCCGATATCTCCAGCCCCTTTACGTGCATCGCCCATTTGCCAGAATCCTGACCTACCGTTTGGGATGCAGAATAGACACCGTCCGCCAACATATTGCCCAAATCACCTTTTCTAAAAGCAATGTCTCTGATCAACGACTGAACCTCTTTGAACTTGCCCCAGGGCACCTTCTCTTTGATCAAACCTTTTTCAGAGGCTTCCATCGAAAAGCCCAGAACATTGCCCAGAGAAATCGTGTCTAAACCATACTCGTCTGCAACACGGTTGAGCGCTGCAACTTGCCTAAGATTGCCTATGCCTATGTTGGAACCAAGCATGGCAACATTTTCGTAGTCAGGCTCAGCCTCTTTCCTGTCAGAGTCTTTCACAATGTTGCCGCACGTCATGTTGCACTGCGGACAACCACGATTCGAAACCTTAATCTTCTCCATCGCAGAGCCGCTTATGGCATCCGCTTTCGGGAAGACTCCTTCCCGGTAGTTTAGAGTAGGGAGCACACTGTTCTCTTGACTCCACTCTATCGTGCTCATCGTGCCTTGGCGTTTCCAAAATGCATAGTTAGCCTTAGTCAGTACGTCTCTGAGAGTTTCTGCCCCAAGGTCTTTCATTTCTTTAGGATCTGCTGCCGCCAAATCGTACGAGCCTATGAAGACAGCGGCTTTCAAGTTCTTGGAACCCATGACGGCTCCCATGCCTGGTCTGCCACCTGCACGGCCTTCTTGCGAGACTATGTTTGCGAATTTTACGAGGTTTTCTCCGGCCTGTCCTATGCAGAGCACACCGACAGAGTGTCCGTAGGTTTCAGCCAACTTTCTTTCAGTATCGAAAGAGTTCAAGCCCCAGAAATCTGCCGCATCAAAGAATTCAACGGACTCGTCGCGCACAAGCAGAATCACCGGCGTATCAGACTTGCCTTCCATGATAACAGCATCATAGCCTGACTTCCGCATGTGAACAGCGGCAAAAGTCCCTATGTTACCGTCTCCGTATCCCCAAGTGAGTGGACTTTTGGCAGCGACGATCATCTTGCCACTGCTGGGTAGTGCAAAGCCTGTCAAAGGACCACAAGCAAAAACAAGCTTGTTGTCAGGCGACAAAGGGTCAATTCCAGGCCTGAGTTCGTCCCATAGTATTTTGACCGCGAAGCCTCTTCCGCCCAGATAGTTCTTCGCCAGTTCTGTCCCGTAACTATCGACAACAGCTTTCTTTTTGCCCAAGTTCACGCGAAG
>Ga0315279_10009167_pt1 | contig 11850 bp, 10 predicted proteins | sample YL17G06_20_MG_FD_203694 | JGI IMG/M metagenome (GOLD analysis project Ga0315279, IMG submission 203694) | Sediment microbial communities from Yellowstone Lake, YNP, Wyoming, USA - YL17G06_20 | ecosystem: Environmental > Aquatic > Freshwater > Lake > Sediment | place: USA: Wyoming | collected...
AAAGATGCCTATACTAAATAATATGTCACTCTTGTTTCCTTACCAGAAAGCGTTGATTTTGTCAATCAAACCTTTAGGGGACCAGACATTTTTTAATTTGAGGGCTATAAGGAAATCCCAAAATCACAAGCTTTCTTTATTGCTTTTTGGTTCTTTAGAATTTCTCCCTTTTCGTTGCCTTCACCAAAACCTTGCCCACAAATTTCATTGACTTACTTACCCATATTTAGTAGATTTTTCTTCAATGAAGAAGGCCGTTCTATTCATTTCAATTTTCCTTCTCCTGATTTTCACTGGAAGGATCCATTCATCCGGAGTGCCCGAAGAACCTTTCCTCCGCATGGAGATGGGGATGCATTCAGCATGGATAAATTGTATTGCAGTGGATGCCTCAAACCGATTCATTGTGACAGGATCACAGGACAAAACATTACGATTATGGGAGCTTTCTACCGGAAGGCTCGTTAGGATTTTCCGGCCTCCCATAGGTGAAGACCCCATAGGGATGATATTCGATGTCGCATTTTCCCCTGATGGAAAAACCATCGCCTGTGGCGGGAGTACAAAAAGCGGGACCGAGACATCTTATTCTGTCTACTTATTCGATCGGGAGAGTGGAAAGCTTTTCGACAGAATATCAGGTTTCGCAGAACATATATGGAGACTTACCTACTCAAAAGATGGCAAGTTTCTTGCGATTGGATTAGTAAAAACTGGGGGCATTCGTGTTTACCGTACTTCAGATTATTTTGTTGTCGGAGAGGATGGGAACTACGGAGATTGGATTTCTGCAGTTGATTTTGATTTGGAGGGAAGGCTTGTCACCGCCTCTGCCGATGGATTTACCCGTCTTTATGGGAGTGATTTCAAGTTGATTACGAAGAAAAAAGCGCCTGATAGCTTCAGGCCAGCTTCCGCTCGCTTTTCGCCCGACGGTTCTAACATCGCAGTTACTTTTTATGATCTTCCATTGTTAAACACAAAGTTAGAGGTTCTCTCAGGGAAGGATCTCTCAAATCAGTACTCTGCTGATATGAGAGGTCTTGCCAAGGGGATGCTTCGTCCAGTGTGCTGGTCATTGGATGGAAAGTTCCTCTATGCGGGCAAAGGAAGTCGGGGTCCGTATGTCATTCGTAAGTGGTCAGACGGAGGTAAAGGGCCATACAAAGATTTCGATGCAGGCGGAGCCCGCCTTCATGGTCTGGTCCCCCTAAAAGATGGAGGCATTGTTTTTGCCACGGCTTATCCCTCCTTTGGGGTATTTGATGCAAGAGATAGAAAAGTTTTGCATATGAGCGCACCTATTGCTGATTACAGATTGGGGACGAAGAGTTTCTTTGTTTCCCAAAATGGGGATAGGATCCAATTTTGTTATGAGAGATATGGTAAGTCTCCTGCTCGCTTTTCGCTCAAAGAGAGAACCCTTAAAATTAACCCGATACTTGAAACAGACCTTTGGCCTGCCGTTACCCAAACCTCTGGCCTGGACATTACAGACTGGGAGGAGGAAACAAACCCGAAGGTAAATGGCAAACCAATAAAAACTTGGCAAGGTGGGCAAGGCTACATGTCCCATACGCTTGCCATATCTCCTCAAAAGGATACCTTTCTTATTGGGTCAAACTTTTTTATCTATCTCTTTGACAAGGAAGGTAATGAGAGATGGAAAACCCGTACTCCTGGAGACGCCTGGGATGTCAATATCACACCCGATGGCAGAGTAGCACTTGCAGCACTGGGTGATGGCACAATAAGATGGTATCGGATGAATGACGGAAAGGAGCTCTTGGCCTTCTTCCCTCATGCAGATAAGAAGCGATGGATTCTGTGGACGTCATCCGGTTATTACGACGCCTCTCCGGGGGCGGAAGAACTGATTGGTTGGCACGTAAATAATGGAAGCGAAGAGGCAGCCGACTTCTTCCCTATTTCAAGATTCAGGTCAACCTATTACAGACCGGATGTGGTTGCGAGGATCTTAGAGACACTCGATGAGGGTGAATCGATCAGACTTGCCAACGAGGAATCGGGCAGAAAGGGGCAGGAAGTATCGATAGCAAAGATACTTCCGCCTGTGGTGAATATTCTTTCACCCAAGAATGGTTCTGAAATATCTACCAAAGAGATTGAAGTGAAGTTCGAAATACGTTCCCATTCAGCAGAACCCGTCACAAATGTGAAGATCTTAATAGATGGCAGACCAATCGGGAGAGGTTCGGCAATCAAACAGACCGAGAAAGATCAAGACATCCGAACGATGAAGGTAATCATCCCAGAAAGGGATTCTGAGATTTCGGTTATTGCAGAAAATAGGCATGCAGCGAGTGAACCGGTTACAGTGAGTTTGAAATGGTCGGGGAAGGTGAAAGAGGATGAATTTACCATCAAACCGAAACTTTATATCCTGGCTATCGGCGTGAGCAAATATGAAGACAAGAACCTGACCCTCGAATTTGCTGCCAAGGATGCAAAAGATTTTGCAGAATCGTTTCTCAAACAAAAGGACGGATTATACCGCGATGTGGTGGTGAGAATTCTAACCGACGGGAAGGCAACCAAGGATGAAATTATCGATGGATTTGATTGGATTTCGAAGGAAACCACAAGCAAGGATGTGGCATTGGTATTTCTGGCAGGGCATGGGATTAATGATAGTGGAGGGGTGTATTATTACTTACCTGTCAACACTGATTTGGAAAAACTCAGAAGGACTGGTGTGCTGTTTACGGAGATGAAGAATACAGTAGCTTCTCTTGCAGGAAAGACCGTCCTCTTCATCGACACCTGCCATGCTGGAAATGTGATGGGGGCCAGAGCCGTGGCGCCTGATATCACAGGTGTTGTCAATGAGTTGGCCAGTGCGGAAAACGGTGCAGTGGTCTTTGCCTCATCCACAGGAAGGCAATATTCTTTTGAAGACTCCAATTGGGGGAATGGTGCTTTTACAAAAGCTGTGGTTGAAGGGATTAATGGTAAGGCGGATTATACAGGGAAGGGAAGAATCACCATCAACATGCTTGATCTTTATATCTCGGAGAGGGTGAAGGAGTTGACCAGAGGGAAACAGACACCTGCCACCGCCAAACCCCAGACGATCCCTGACTTCCCATTGGTGTTGAAGAGATAGATTAAAGATATTTGATAGAGGACACCATTAATTATAAGTACTATAATGAAGTTCCCAATTTATACGCTTTCTCTAATGCTTTTTGATTCTTAAGAATTTCTCCCTTTTCGTAGGCCTTAGCTAAAACCTTGCCCGCAAATTTCATTCCTAAATAATCACATGACAGGCGGAGCATTTCAACGAGTAGTCTGCAAGAGTTTGGTCCTTCGCCTGAAGGCGATACAATCACACATTTTTTGCCTTTTAATTTTCGACTTGGAACAAAGGGTCTCATTCGGTCAATCAGGAGTTTCATCTTTCCGGTCGGACCATTCCAATAATTCGGCGTGCCAAAGATGATTAAGTCTGCCTTTTCCATCTTCGGATAAATCTTTTTCATCCCATCATTCAAGGTACAAACATAATCACCCTTTTTACAGTCACGGCAATCCATACAAGGGAGGATTTCATAATCGTATAAGTAAATCTTTTGGGTCGTATGTTTCCCTCTCTTGCTTCCTTTCAAAATCTGATCCACTAAGAGGTCAGTATTACTTCCTCTTCAGGGGGTCCCGATCAATGCTAAGATTTTCATAGGAATAATTTCTCGGAGGGGAGAATAAAACTCACACTCTGATGGTTCGTTCGCCTTTGGCGAGCGTCGTCGTGACTCAACTCTGAATTCTTATACGGTTAAAAAGTGAGACGTATTTTCATTCACTCAATTTTTTCAATAAATGAACATTGGTTATTTCAGATGATGGTCTTACAACGAGTTACTGCAAATAGGTCCTGAGGAAGCGCTGGACCTGATCATACGCGTCTTTTGCTGCGGTCCGGTCGTACCCCAAGTGATACGTACGTCCAGATACGCGGACCTCGCGGTTCGGGCCAGGTTCGTCGAACGTGTGCATCGCACCCTTATAGACCTTCCATTCAACTGGAGTGCCGGCGCTCTGCAGGGCCGTGCCACGCTCGACACATCGGTCAGGGGGGTCCCAGTCATCGGCGCTTCCCATGAGCATAAGTAGCGGGGTAGCCAAATTGCCGTCCTGGAACGCTGCACAGCCCGGATAGAATGCGATAGCAGCCTGATACCCGCCGCCTGCAGGGTTGGTTGCGTTGATGAAGCGGGCACTGGCGGAGATCAGGGTAGCGGCGCCCCCATGGGACCATCCCATGACTGCGACTTTGGTGGGGATGACATCGGGTTGGCTCCGGAGGTACGCCAGCGCTCCTAGGCCGTCGAGGGCTTGAGGACGGACGGTCAGGCCACCGCCCCCACAGGCGGTGGACATATTTCGCGGGGAGAGGCTATCCGGAAGGATGGCGACGTAGCCCAAAGTTCCCAACCATTCGGCCCACTTGGAATCGTTCGCCCTGATCCCGCCGCAGGCGTGGAGGAGTACAACGCCTGGGAACGGGCCCGTACCTTTAGGACGAAACACCGTGGCAGGAATCGGTGCGCTCACTGTGGAATCCGCACTCGTGAAGGTGATCCGTTGACTGTCGCCCGCGGCGTATGCCAGGAGGCTGATGCCGAGCACACACGTCATTGCTACTATGATCACGAGACCCGTTCGAAGCTTGATAGCGCCAAAACGCATCCCTCTTTGTCCTCCCAGTCGAGTGGGAGCCGCTCCCGACGGCCGTATAGACAGGAATTTCCGATATGCACCCATGTTCTCGTTCCTCTTATGCCGCTGACTGATTTGATTTGCTTTCACGGTTGAGCCTCCTTTCTATAAAAGCTCGGTTAGTTGGTTTCCCTCAAGAAAATAGACGCAGATCAAGGTGATTTGACAAAGAAAAAGCCGAACCTACCAAAGCTTCATCCCTCGGCAGCTCAGCCATCTTACTTATACGACCCGCCCCTTTCTGCCCCCTTTTCACAAAGGGTTTGGCTTTGTTGGGTGAATCGTATTGTCGTGTTAGGAATACAAATCAATAATATCAGGAATACATTTTTTGTCAATATGAAAAATCAAATTGTGGAAATCACCTTTGTAAGGATTACCTGAAAGCTTTTATAGAAGGAGAAATTTCAGTAATCACGAGGAAGAAGTCCTCTAAAAAGGGGGTGTGAATAACACCTACAGAGGTTCACATTAAGATAACTCTGGAAGATAACGATTACGGGTAGAAAGTAAGCCTATTGATTAAATAAACTGACCGGATTTCTCCCCCATCGAAGTGGAATTTCGTTTAAAATTCTTTTATATTGAAAAACATGAAGTCTAGGAATGTTGGGAAGACAATCTTGAGTCATCCCAGGGATAATGTGGTGACAGCGAAATCTCTGATAAAAGCGGGAACAGTTCTTCACTTTCCAAAAGGAAAGAAGGTTAAAGCAAAAGAGGAAATACCTTTTGGCCATAAAGTTGCCCTTCGGAAAATTGCCAAGGGAAGGGCTGTGATTAAATATGGAGAGCACATTGGCAAAGCAGTCCGAACCATTGCGCCTGGTGAATTGGTTCACACTCACAATGTTGAAGGTGAACGCGGAAAGGGGAGAAAATAGAATTGAAATTCCTTGGGTTTAAACGGCCGGACGGGAAGGTGGGTGTCAGAAACCATGTTATCATTCTTCCATCTGTTGTTTGTTCAAGCGAGGTGTGTAATGCCATCGCCCAAAAAGTGAAAGGCGTTATTTCTATCCTTCATCCCCACGGTTGCGCCCAATTAACTCATGATGCGGAACAGACAGCAAGAACATTAATTGGGATTGGCAGGAATCCAAATGTGGCCGCCGTTTTAGTCATTGGATTGGGCTGTGAGGTCGTAGATCCTTTCATGATTGCCTCAAAAATCGGGGGGTCAGGTAAGTTGGTCAAAAGTCTCGTTATTCAAGAAATTGGAGGGACTCCAAAGGCAGTAAAGGAAGGAATTAAAATTGTTCGACAGATGTTAGCCTATGCTTCTCGCTTTAAAAGAGAAAGAGTGAGCATGGATTCATTGATCCTCGGTGTTGAATGCGGAGGTTCGGATGCTTGTTCGGGTTTGTCAGCGAACCCGGCTCTTGGCATTACGAGTGACCTCCTCATCAAGGAGGGTGGAACAGTCATTCTTTCGGAAACGACGGAGAGTATCGGAGCCGAACATATCTTAGCAAAGAGGGCCATCAATCGAGCAGTGAGAATGAGGATTTTAGAGATTGTGAGCCGGACAGAAATGCGAGCTCTCAGCTTAGGGGTAGACATCGCAAGAGCAAACCCAACGCCTGGGAACTATAAAGGGGGGATCACGACATTGGAAGAAAAATCATTGGGATGCGTCATGAAAGGCGGAACCAGCAGAATAATGGAAGTTCTTGAATATGCTGAAAGACCGACCCGGAAGGGACTGGCCCTTATGGACACACCCGGTCAGGATGCCGAATCCGTCACAGGCTTAGTAGCCGGAGGTGCACAAATCATAGCTTTTACAACTGGTCGGGGTACCCCCCTGGGTTCACCCATTGCTCCCGTAATTAAAATAGCCACCAATTCCTATGTCTATGCAAAAATGAGAGAAAATATGGATATCAATGCCGGAGAGATCATCACGGGGAATAAGACTGTTCAGGATATTGGGGAAAAGATTTTCCGTGAGATCATAAGGGTTGCCTCAGGAAAACTGACAAAGAATGAGATCTTGGGACATAGAGAGTTTGCGATCAATCGAATTGGCCCATCTTTTTGACAAAACGACCCGATAGAATGACAAAAATCGTTTGATAAAGAATTGTTATTATCGCATACATTTCAAGAACACGATGCCTATTTCAGGACAATCCATTTCTAAAGTTCCTTATAGATAACCTGATATCTCTGGATGAGTGAGGATGGTATGAATTGAAGCGATTGAAGAACGAATTAGACGAAATTAAATTGTCGTCACATACCAAGATAAGCTTTTCTAACCAGATCAGATCTCAAAAGATCCTCTCCTCTGCCTTCCAAAACGATGCAGCCAGTCTGAAGAACATAAGCCCTGTGGGAGATCTGGAGGGCCTCAAAAACATTCTGTTCAACCATTAACACCGTCACCCCATTTTGGCTGATCTCGTGAATAATTTTAAAGATCTCGGAGACGAGTTTAGGCATCAACCCTAGGGAAGGTTCATCCAACATCAAAAGAGAGGGCCGTGACATCAGCCCACGGGCAATCGCTAACTGCTGCTGTTCCCCACCGCTTAAGGTGTCTGCCCGCTGGTTCCTTCTCTCTTTTAAAATAGGGAAGAGTTCAAACACATTTTCAAGGGCTTCACCTTCTTCTTTCGAGTCAAGGGGATAGGCGCCAAGTAAGAGATTGTCTAATACCGATAACCTACCGAAGAGCCTTCTCCCTTCCGGAATCATCGAAATTTTTTTCTTTACGATTTCATAGGGAGGGGTGTTGTGAATGGGTTCCTTGTTAAAATAAATTTCACCCTTTTTGGGATGGAGGAGGCCCGCAATCGTTTTGATGACAGTCGATTTCCCGGCGCCGTTGGAGCCCACTAGGCTCACCACTTCGCCTTTCCTGACCTCGAAGGAAACCTCATGAATGGCTAAAAGCTCTTTATACCCGACACAGATCTCATGAACTGACAACATTATATTTTTCCCCTAAATAGGCTTGTATGACTTCTCTGTTGACAACGACCTCCTGGGGTGACCCTTCCATAATCTTTCTTCCTGAATTTAACACGATCACCCGGTCCGATATTTCCATGACGGCTTCCATGACATGTTCAACCACGACCAGAGTTATTCCTTTATCTCTAACCTTCTTGATTAAATCGATCATCCCGCGCAGCTCTACCCTCGTCAAACCAGCCATCGATTCATCGAGCATCAATAGCCTGGGTTGAGTCGCCAGAGCCATCGATATTTCAAGTTTCTTTTTGTCAGCGATGGTGAGCTGTGTTACTAAGAGTTCCTTTTTTTCGACTAAACCAGTAAACGTTAAAACCTCCTCTGCCTTTTCTACTGCAGGCTGGATCTTATTAAATCGTAGAAGTGCCCCTGTCACCGCATTCTCCAGAACCGTCATATCGCTGATGATCTGAACGATCTGAAACGTTCTGGCCACTCCCATTTTACATATCTTATCGGCTCGGTAGCCGGTAATATCTTCACCAAGAAAGGAAATTTTTCCACTATTGGGATGGTAGAAACCAGTCACACAGTTAAAGAGGGTGGACTTTCCTGCGCCATTAGGGCCAATAATGCTTACAATTTCTCTTTCTTCTACAGTGAAGTCGATATTGTCGTTTGCGAAAAGTCCTCCAAATCGTTTGGTCACTCCATTGACCTCTAAAAAAGTCGTCTTCTTCATTTTGCTCTCTTTCCGATATTAGAAAATAGACCCCATACCCCTTTGGGTTGATAGACTGAAATCAAGGTGATCAAAGCTCCGTAAATTATCATATCAATTCCTGTACCTTTATGGCCTAACATCACTCGGGTGATTTCAGAAACAGGCATTAAGATAGCGGCCCCGATCACGGGCCCCATGATGGAACCTGCTCCACCCAGCATGGAGATCAACACAATCTGAATCGAGATGGGAAGGATGAGCACACTTTCGGGATCAAGATACAAGACATATTGAGCATAGAAAGTTCCTGCCATGGCGGTCAAAAAGGCACTGATCATAATGGCGATGAGACGGTACCAGACCACATTGATTCCCAAAACTTTTGCCACATCGTGGCTTTCCTTGATGGCACGAAAATAATAGCCCATCTTGGAGGTGGCTACGATATAACAGACCACCAGTGAGATGATCAAGAACGCCAACATGATGTAATAATAGGGCAATTTTGAGGAATGAAACATGAAGTTTTCAAACGATTCCTCCAGCATAGGGAGCGTCATACCTTCAGCCGCTCCAACGAGCTTCCAATTATTGAAATGGGTTCGAACAATTTCGCCGAAGGCGATGCTGGCAATCGCAAAGTAGTGACCTCTTAAATTAGAACAGGGGTACCCGATGGCTGCCGCAACTAGAGCGGCTATCAGACCACCGACAACCAATCCTAGCCATGGATTAATGTGATATGTGATCAAGAGAAAGGAAGAGGTATAAGCTCCGATCCCGAAGAAGGCCACCTGACCGAAGGAGAACATCCCAGCATATCCTCCCATGATATTCCAGGCCACTGCCATCATTCCAAACATAAAAACGAGGATCATGACATGCTGGGGGAAAGGCTTTTGAAAGACTAGAGGGAACAGGATAAGAAGGATTAAGGCGACGATGCCAGAAGAGATTTGTTTAAAGGTTAAATTTCGCATTTCTTACCATCCTAAGAGACCTTGTGGCCTTATCCAGACGGTGATGAGATAAATAAGGAAGACGATGGCATATTTGTAAGCAGGGTCGATGAAGAAGCCTCCGAGGGTTTGGGCCAGGCCCACTATGATGCCTGCAATAAAAGCTCCCTCGATGCTGCCAAAGCCTCCCAGGGCCACAACGCAAAAGGCGATCAGTCCGAAAGAGCCTCCAACCTGGGGATAGATATAATAATAAGTTGACAAGAATGCTCCAGCGATGCCCACCAGAGCGGATCCGATTGCAAAGGAAAGAGAGTTGATCCATTCCGTATTGATCCCCATCAGCAACGCGGCTTCCCGGTCCATCTCCGTTGCAAGAATTGCCTTCCCAGTCTTGGTTTTTTTCAGAAAGAGGAAGACAAAGAGGGAGATGATAAAGCTCCCGATGGTGGCGACAAATTTTGGAACGCTCAGCTTAATACTCCCGATATCCCAGGTGCCATGAAGCAGTGGCTTTTCGATAAGACGGAAATCAGGAGTCCACAAAAATACAGCCAGATTAGCGAGGAAGATGCTAATCCCGAAGGTAACCACCAACTGGGCCAGCATCGGTCCCTTCATTACCTTACTGACAATGTAGCGATAGATCAAAAGGCCTAAAACGAATAAAAGGGCTGTACAGACCGGAATGGAAAAAAGAGGATCGACACCGTATAGAGTGTAAAGCCAAAAGGACGTAAACATGCCGAGCATCAAAAAATCGCCATGTGCGAAATTGACAATATTCATTACCCCCCAGATGAGGGTCAGGCCAATGGCTATCAGTGAATAAATGAACCCAATCAATAATCCATTCACAATCTGTTGCACGAGTTGATCCGTCATGATCTTTTCCCTTGCAAACTAAAAGAGGAGAAGCTTGGGTTAAGCTCCTCCTCTTGATTGAAGTCAGTTTACTTTTTCCATCCAGGGAAAGGCCAAATAATATCTTTGGAGGCCATATTAAAGGGCCATACGGTGTGGTACTGCTCCCCCTGGATTTGCACAAGGATCCCCGTGGCATAAATGTTTTGATGAGTGTTAGGATCGAATTTAATCCCTTTCCACGGGTTAATGATCTGGTCTCCCGGGATGTTCGTTCCCATCAGGGCTTTCGTCACCGCTTCCGCCTCTGTGGATTTGGCTCTGTTAATTGCCTCAGCAACGACAAAGGGTGCAGTAAAGCTCCGAGCAGCATTGCCGCTCATTTCCATTCCGTATTTCTTCTTGTAAAGGTCATTGACTTGGGCTACGAGGGGTTTCCTTTTGGCAAGATCTAAGGCAAACGTCGACCGAACAACCATATAATTTCCATCGGCCTTAACCGTACCAAGATAACCCGGCTCCAGATATCCGGCCATGGTGAGGAACCCTTTAGGAGAAAACCCTAATTCCTTGAAGGTCTTTGTGTACAGGATTGCATCGGTAATATAAGAGGCATGGAGTAATACGTCAGGTTTGTTTTTAATCAAAACCCCTGCTTCACTGGATACATCCGTAGCATTTTGAGAATAGGGAATATCAGCAACGATCTTGTATTTAAACTCTTTGGCATACTTTTGCTCTTCCTTTCCCACATTAGCGCCCCATTCGGTGTTTTCGTAAAGGAGAGCAACTGTCTCAATCTTGCTTTTTGTCTTTTTCTTTATATCCTCTATGAATTCAAACTGATTCTTGGCAAAGATCGTATCTGTACATTCGGCCCTGAAGAAATACTTAAATCCTCTTTCGGTTAAGGTCGGAGAAGTAGAATCAGAACAAACATACGGGATCTTCAGCCTTTCTGTGGCCTGGCTCGCCGTTTTGGTAACCGCACTTTGATAGGCTCCAATCACAGCGACCACATTCTCCTGTGTGACGAGTCTTTCTGCTTCTGCCATGCCGTTCTTAGGATCCCCTTTGCTATCCGCAAAAATGATCTCAATCTTGGCGCCCCCTAAATTTGGCAGTCCTTCCGTTTTGGCTAACGGGAGGCTGAGATCATATTTGCCATTGATGATATCGACGGCCATCTCAACTCCCCGCTTGCAGTCTAAACCTGTTGTTGCCAAATTCCCTGTCAGGGGATAGATGGCCCCAATTTTGATTACTTTGGGTTGGGAGTGAACAGAAACCGATAAAAATAAAACCAACAGTAAAGAAAAGACGATAATCCGCAACTTTTTTGTCTCCATCTTGTCCTCCTTTCTACTCATTCTTTTATTTACTAAATTTTGGGAATCCTAAAAAAGGAAGAAACTAACACTCAACCATGCTATAACCGAAGTATCCAAAATGTCAAGGCAAAATGGAAGACCACCCGATGATTACCGTTTCAAATCAAGTATGCCTTGCCAAAATGGCCACTCGTGGATTTCAGTCAACTATTTTTATATAGCCTCCTTTACATTGAAACATGTTCGCTGAGAAAGCATCGCAAAGATCACTCGAATGAGTTTATGAGCTACAGCAAATAAGGCTTTT
>Ga0315279_10009168_pt1 | contig 11850 bp, 8 predicted proteins | sample YL17G06_20_MG_FD_203694 | JGI IMG/M metagenome (GOLD analysis project Ga0315279, IMG submission 203694) | Sediment microbial communities from Yellowstone Lake, YNP, Wyoming, USA - YL17G06_20 | ecosystem: Environmental > Aquatic > Freshwater > Lake > Sediment | place: USA: Wyoming | collected...
CACTTCATGAATTGTCAGAGCTCCTAGACCACCACGATATTGTTCTAACGCCTCACATACTCGAGCCGATGGACGACGATAGAAGACCCAGCGAGCTGGACATATTGCTTGCCGGGACATACAATCTTGGGTTCATAGCAATCTCAAGTACTGAAAACACGGCATCGTTCTTGAAGTGGTGGCAGAGACGAGTCTACGACTATTGCATAATGGACCCGCTGAAAGGATTCCATGTGGACCAGAAGTGGGTGGAGCTGGCCCTAGGATTCTTCGATGGCATATACATCCTTCGCGACCCGGGCTACAATGTCGCTTACTGGAACATGGGTACTCGAAGGCTTACCGTATCTAATGGAAAGTACTTCGCAAACGATAGACCTCTTCGCTTCTATCATTTCAGCGGACTCGACCCCGACGATCTCAACCGCATCTCCCGCCATCAGAATCGTTATACCCTCAAAGACCTACCAGACCACGCAGGACTCTTCGAAACCTACAGGGATCTGCTCTATTCCGCCGGCCACAAAACGGTCAGACATTGGCCTTGCACCTGCGATTACTTTGATAACGGCGTGAAGATTCCCGAAGAAGCAAGAAAGACCTACCGCGAGTCGACTGAACTCCAGCGAAAATACCCGAATCCCTTTGCGACACGTACAGGAAAGACCTACTTCGACTGGCTGAATACTAGCGCCGAATTGGTGCCAACGAGCCCCCCTATCACTCGACTTTGGCTTGAGATCTATGGGATCAGAAAGGATGTGCGCGAGGCGTACCCAGACCTATTCGGTTCGAATCGCCTAGGATTCACTAGCTGGGCGATCAACACAGGCTGGAAAGAACATGGCATAGACAAAGCCTTTCTGCCTGAAGAGTACTTCGCTCTATCCGAGCTCTCTGAACAGCGAAAGTCAGCCGACACGGTCGGCCTGAAGAACGCTCGAGCGTCGAATGAACTCGCTGCGATAACAAAGAGAAGCTTGGAAGTCATCAGAGAAGAGGGAGTCTCCAGCTTCCTGCTTCAGACTGCAGTCAAAATCAGAAGACGTGAGTTCAGAATCATTCGACCACCTTTCGATCTCGCTGAGGCGCACATCTTCAGACCACCTGACATTGAATTGGACTCAAGGATCGATTCTGCAAACCCTGCAGAAAGGCCCTCGAGTGCTACCGTGGAGAAGCAAAACGCACTTCCATTCGGGGTGAATCTGGCTGGTTACTTCACCGGTGTGTTCGGGAATGCGACCAGTTCTAGGGCCCTTGCCGAGGCATTGAAGCTCGCGGATGTGCCACATGTGCTCAACAAGGAGGTTGGGGACGTTCAGGGGGAACGGCATCACTTCGCTGCTTCGTACAGCACCAGCAACCCATACGCAGTCAACATAGTTCACCTAAACGCTGACATGGCCGAAGCTTTCTTCAGTTCAAGGGGCCCACGTTACTCACAAGACAGATACAACATCGGGATATGGTATTGGGAACTGTCGAAATTCCCCGCTCGGTGGCTGTCCGCATTTCGCTTCTACGATGAGATTTGGGCAACCAGCTCCTTCGTAGCCGAATCTCTCTCGCAACTATCACCGATCCCTATAGTAAAAATGAAGCATCCCATCTTCATCGACGACAGCATGATCGATGCACAGGCGAGAAGGAAATTCAATCTGCCAGAAGACAGTTACATCTTCCTCTTCACTTTCGATTTCCTGAGCGTCTTCGAAAGGAAGAATCCGCTAAGCCTAATCAAAGCATTTGAACAGGCTTCTGGGCGAAATGAGAAAGCCCTCCTGGTGCTTCACCATATCAATAGCGAGGCTAATCGAGCTGCAGCTGAGCTTCTGGAAAACGAGTCGTCGAATCTGAACGTGAGGATAATGAAGGAACACTTGTCCGAACAGGACTACCTCTCCCTGCTGGCCGCATGCGATTGCTATGTTTCGCTTCACAGATCCGAGGGGCTCGGACTGACGATGGCAGAAGCCATGTATCTCGGGAAGCCGGTAATAGCCACCGCCTATTCAGGCAACATGGATTTCATGAACGTGAACAACAGCCTGTTGGTGAAGTACGATCTCGTGGAGCTTGACAGTAACTTCGGTCCATATGAGAAAGGCAACGTGTGGGCTGAGCCAGACGTCGAAGATGCAGCGCAGCTAATGCGCTGGGTCTACGACAATCGAGAACGAGCCGCGGGAATCGGAGAAATGGCTAAGAAAGATATCAGGGAACTCATGGATCCTATGATCGCTTCTCAGGAGATACGAACCAGACTAGAGCGAATATACTCAGAACGTAGTTTCTGGCGACGTCACTGATAGAGGGATTCCATCGCCTATGAACTTGCTCCTTTCGCGGTGAGTCTCATCAAGAGTCTTCTCGTGTCTCCTTCGTGGGAGGTCTCGTGAACAATTTCTGCATGTAGCCCACATCTGTCGATCAACTCAAAGAGATAGTTGCGGTTCAATTCAACAAGGGCTCGAACGCCCCTGAACTCCCTGACATCTGGATTGCAAAACGCGTCAGCAACTATCATGCCTCGGTCGTTCAGGAGCCTTTTCGCTTCGCTGAGAAGCGCTTCTGTCTCATCAGGAAAGGTGTGTGTGAAGACACTGAAGAAAACAACGAAGTCAAACCTCACGTCTTCTTCGCTGATGGGCAGCCGGGTCATTTCATTTCTCACGAAGACGAGATTTCTTCGACGAAATTTCGACTTGCAGAATGTCACTGCCTCCTCGGCCACGTCCGTCCCATAGTACAGACCCTCGTCGCTCAGGTAATGAATGATGGACTGCGTCAACGCTCCGGTGCCACAGCCTACGTCCAGGACCTTTCCAGCAGGCGTGAGCCCAAGGTCTGTCAAGAATCTGAGCTTGATTTCCCCTACTTTCCTGAATTCGTCTTCTGATGGTATTCCAACTATGCTCCAATAGTCTTCCTCGAGGCTGGCCCGTTTCCAAGCATCAACGTAGTCGCCGAAATCATGTGGCCTCATTCCCACAACTTTCACATGTATCTTAGCGGTCTCTGAACCCCTCTCCTTCAACCATCCGACGAACTCTTGAACCAGATCAAACTCCAACAAATAGTCTCCCTTAGCTGGTCCCTTAGCTGGCCCCCGAACCACTGCAGACAATACGGCCTCGTCTCCCGGTGCCAAAGTGCGAGGAAGCAACGTTCTAAGACCGTCAAAGACGACGGTTTCTCCGCTCTTGCTTAGCCAATGGTAGGATAACCTCACCGGATGTTCGGCATCGTCAGCAGGCCAGTTCTGAGAACCTACGTTCTTGACTCTCACCACTACGTTCGTTTCCTGTCCTTCCTCTAGAACAGTCACGGCCTGTAAGACCTCAATCTTGGCTTTCAACGCTTGTGCGTTTGGCGTTTGCTTGAAGCTGCACAGAGGTCTCGACACCGAATCGTTGACTACCTTCATCCACAGATTAACTTAGCTGAGCACGGTTTGTGTCAGGGCAGTCTAGTCATTCCCCGCCACTGTCAACAAGGCCGACCGCGACAGGCTCATACTGTGTATTACTCGAGACAGCGTCTCTGCAGGTGTGACCAATCGATATCTCAGCTTTCTAAATTGGAAAGATGTATCCATTAACGAAAAGCGCGCACATGAATGTCAGCAATACAGTAGACATCGTCAGCACGAGGAGGCGCATCAATCTGTTGCCACTCAGGATAATCCCCATCAAAAGAAAGAGGGGCCACACGCGGAGCATAAATAGCGGAAACGCCGTAATAGGCGGATAAGGTCCCCCTTCCACCCTGAAAGCTGAGAGTAACACCAGCAAGACCATTGTAGACCAGGTGAGATAGCTTATTCTCACCTTTCTCACGACCCATCCATAGATCGTCAACAGAATTGCAGTCAAGGCAAATGCGAGATTGACAGCATTAGATCTCAAGAAATATGAGCTGACTCCCTTCTCGATGAGCAATCTTGCAGAGCTCAAGACTGCTCTCCATGGTGGACTGAACTGGACATACCAGTATCTCGTCGCGACTGCGAACTCGAACAAGTTGCCCGTAACAGAGTAGCTATACAACATGAATGCAAATGTCCCCATCGGCACTAGAAGGAGGGGAAGGGCACTCACATACGTTCGCCTGTCTTTAATAGTAGTGAGGGTCAATCCTCGTGCGGACAGAAACTCCATGAGCAGGGGAAAGAATATCAGCACACCGAAGCCAACAGTCAGTGCCACCATCATGCCGAGCATCCCGGCTGCTGTCCAGTTCTGCCTTCTGGCCATATAGAAAGCGGATAGACTCAGCAGCAAGAAAAGGGACTCATAGTATGCTGATGTGAGAAAGAAGGCCGCGGGAAATAGAATCAGAACAAGCAACGTACGATCTATGATTGGTCTTTCGTAGTCGAGCGAGAGTAGCCTGTAAATAACGTATACGGACAGAATGAAGCTCACGTCGGATACTATTAAAGCCGCGATGACGGGGAACCCTGTTTCCTGTGTCAAATATGATATGGCCTTGATCGCCATGGGGTACATCGGGAAGAAGTTGAATACATCACCACCTGAGCTGCCGATTTCTTTTCCAATTCTCTGCGCATATAGCTGTGGATAACCGTAACGGGCTATGCTCAGGAACCAGCCGGAATCCCAGTGAGACCAAGCACGAATCATGATCGACTCTAACGAAAAAGCGAGCGGCTCAGAGCCATCGTGCGGAATCTGCAACTGAGATCCGATCCCAAGCAGAATCGCGGCACTGGCGATAGCAACGTAGGTCAGTTTGCCCAGAGCATAGTAGAAAACAGTTGTAGACAAGCCAGCATTCTTCGACCAGGCTCGGAGGCGACTTGTCAGTTGGTGGACCGCAACATGTCTGTGAGCAGTTTGTCGGGGAGTATCCTGCGCTCTCTTGTCTGCGCCTACCATAGCAGCATACCGGCACCACTCCTTGTAATCAGTCCTATCGGCTATAACCTGCGTTATGGTAGCCTTGTCCGCGAATCAATCGCAGCAGCGTTCATATATATATCTCTCACTGAGCTACATTCTACGACTAATCTTGACGTGGGCCAACAGAACGGCATTGGTTGCGCGGGGTGCGTCCTTCATCTGTAGCCATTTGGTAGACTTGCGGGAGTCGGCCTATTAATCTGCTATGATAGTACGTAATCCTTTGCTATTCGAAGCAACGTTTTCGGTGACATGAGCATCGAGGAATATGCGGCACTCGCCAATGGGCACCCGCACTCCTGATTCTTGATGCTCTGACGTACCTTCTCAGCTCGTTCCGTGAACCAGAGGCGTTTGATGTCATAGTTGGCATCTCGTAGGTTTCCAATCAAACCCCGTGCCACCCATCTCGTACAACAACATGTCAGGTATCCTTTCTCAGTGACATGGCATGAGGCCACACCGGCCATGCATGCAACATGTTGCCTTTGAGGTTCTTGAACCCATTTGCCCACGAGATCATAGTAAGATCGACGAAGGCTTCGCCGGATCTTGCCCTCTTCTCGATTTCCAAGTGCTTGCTTCAGAAACGGAATCACTTTCGCGTAATCTTCATACGGTGTGATGGGACGGCCGATAGTCCCAAGTTCCACTCGTTCTTCGGCAATCTCTGAGATCTGATTGTCGAGGGGCATTTTTTGGAAGTAGTTGACGGTTTCTTGGATCGTGTTCACTGTATACGTGCTCACGACCGTGTGAACCCCGACCCTCAGGTTTGGGTAACGACTCCGCAACGCGATGAGGCCGTCGATTGTCTTCAAGCATTTCTCGAAGTTGCCCTTTACGCCTCGAACATGATCGTGAACCTCCTCGATCCCGTCGACGCTGACATTGATATGCCATATCGTTTTGCTAGGGCTCTTGTCCAAGATACGCTCGACCTTGCCGAGGACCAGGTCGGGTGTCAAGGCGTTTGTTGGGATGGTGACAAAATCGGGCCTTGTCTGTTCCGCGAAAGCGAGCGCGACTGCTTCAAGGTTGCGACTCATAGATGGCTCGCCACCAGAGATCGTTAGAAATGCGAGTTTCCAGTCTATTTTGCCGATAATCTGTAGCCATTCGTCGAGGGATAATTCCTCATTAATCTTAACAAGTCCTTTCTTCGTGTCGAAGCCGCAATCACATGTCAAGCACGCGCTCTGACAGGCACGCGTAATCGAGATTGTCATATTGTCTGGCAAAGGTTTGCCCACCTTGAATGGGTAGGCAAGATTGTAACTTGCGATCTGTTTGAGGTAGCCCAGCTGAGTCATCGATGATCAACCATCAATAACGAATATGAATGGCCGCCAGCAAGAAGTCTCATCAGAAAGCCGGCAATCTCCGATACACCATGTTCCTCCTCAATCGAGATTGATTGGTTCGTAAGCGAGGATTTTGTGGTACGCGCTATCTCCCACTTGTAGGGGAGCCTATATAGATGAAAATCGACCAAGGCCAAGAGATACGCCCACATCTGAAGAATGATGGCTCCGCACAGATAACAGAGCTGCTTTGGGCCGAACGAGGGCAAGGATTTCCTGAGTACTTTGGGGTACAGTCGCCATTTGAAGGTGGTCAGCTTTAGGCCCGTTAGAAATAGAACTTGCAAATGCCCCAAGTACACTCTCCGCCTCTGCAGAACAAATTCTCTCGAAGAAGAACACCCTTTCAGCTTGACAACGGCAGATGGGCAATATCTACCTTCGTACCCTTTCGCAAGTCCAACAAGCTGTATGTAAGCATCATCGTTGATTATGGCGATGGGAATCTCTCGAACTACTCCCGCTCTGAAAGCCATGAGTTCGCCAGAGATCTTTGGTGGATGACTGCTGGAGATAACATGGTGAATGTTCCACTGCAGATTAGTTGCCCACCCCAAGAAAGTGTTCGGGTCGTCTACAGGTTCAGGTTTGCCTCCTACCACGCCTACACGCTCACTATCGAAACCAGAAAGAAGTGCCTCTATCGATCCACGTAACGGCAAATTGTCCCCGCCTAGGTACACGATAATGTCAAAGCCTTTTTTCGCAGCGTACTCGATTAAGGTATTGCACGCGGACGACTTTCCCTTCCTCTCACTCTCCGCAATTAAGCTAACAATTGATCCCGTGTCTTTGGCGAATTCTTCAACGATGCTGTTGGTCCTGTCTGTGGATGATGAGACGATGACTATCTTATCGACACTATGCTCTTTCGTCAAGAATGACAGAAGTCCTCCGATGTTCTTTTCTTCGTTATGGGCCGCTATTCCCAATAGAACCTTCATTCATTCCTCCTCCCCTTCATCGTCCGGCTTCTGCGACTGTGGCGCAGATTCACGTACGTCCACGTCGACCCACGACATATATCATATGTGACTTGGTCGGCCCCTTCCAAAGCGGTTCGAATATCAGAAGCGCTCTGAATATAGCCCTATAAGCGAAATCAGAGAGAAGAGGTTTTTCTCGAGCTCCAGTCTTCTGCCAAGGCGGACTATCAGTGAAACCCTTATCGACCACCTCATATCCATCTTCACTCATCTTCTTCGCAAGGTCATCCAGAGAGAATCCCTCCCCGCTCGGGTTGTGCTTGGCATTATCCTTGTTAGCGGCAAGATAGACCGGGCATTGGCCGAGTGATTTGAGAATGGAGTGAAGCCTCCGGTTAACACTCAATTCCTCATACAATTCGCCAGCTCCGTGACGCTGGCGAGGCACATATGATTCGGAACTGAGAATTTTGATAATCTGCTCTGCGCCGCCCTCTCCTAGGGTCGATCGATTCGTCGGGGTAGCGGTTTCCACGAGTGCCCCCGCAAAGAGAACACGAATAGGGATAATAGCACTTCGCTTACACTCGAATGACATTCATAACATCACTTTGATGCGCATTTGATCCCAAATCCTCGACGTTATGCTCAAGCAGGAGTTCACCTACTCGTTCACCTACCCACCTACTCGCAAAAATAGTAGGAATACGCTTTGGGGCTATGATCTATTGTGTATGACGGAGCTCAATTGTAGCAGTGGAGTGGACCAAAACGATAACACTGAATAGAACTCACGAGAACATTGGCCACGAGCGAATCTTAGTCACTGGTGGAACAGGCTTTATTGGGAGCCATTTGGTCGAGGCTTTGGTCAAGAGAGGACACAAAGTCAGGTGTATTGTACGGAACGATGGCCAAACCAGATTTCTGGAAAACCTTGGCGTTGAGCTGGTTTACGGTGGGATAACTGAAAAGAACGCCCTACAAAACGCGGTTCGAGGAATGACCGCGGTCTTTCACCTGGCGGGGATACTTGGCAGGTGGGGCGTCCCCGTCGAGGTCTATTGGGACACGAATGTCAAAGGTACTAGACTTTTGCTCGAATGTTGTGCGGAACAAGGCGTGACTAGAGTGATATATTGTGGCTCCGCAAGCGCCTTGGGGCATATCGAGAAACCTCCAGCTGATGAAGACTATCCCGGAAATCCTTCTAACGTCTACGAACAAAGCAAGGCACAATCTGAGAAAGTAGTGTTGGACTATCGAGACAAGCTCAAAGTGACAATTATTCGACCGGAGTTCGTCTACGGTCCGGGAGACACACACGTCCTGAGGCTCTTCAAGGCTGTCAAAAACCGGAAGTTTCTCATTGTCGGAAATGGCAAGTCGTTTCTTCACCCGACTTACGTAGGCGATGTAATCCAAGGATTGATACTCTGTTTTGAGAACCGGAAAAGCATAGGTCAGGTATACAACATTGTTGGGGAGAGGTACCTTACAGTGGAGGATTTGATTAGCATGATCTCAAGGAACTTCGGTCTCGAGATGCATGCCCGGCACATCCCGTCTTGGGGTGCGAACTTTATCGCAAGCACATCTGAGCTGGCAGGTAGATTGTTCGGATTCGAACCAGTGTTGACAAAGTCCAGAGTCGAATTCTTCACGGTGAATAAAGCCTTTGACTCGTCCAAGGCCAGAAGAGAGCTCGGGTACAACCCTATCAAACTTGAGGACGGGATAGCAGATACTATCAAGTGGTACTTAGAAAAGGGATATCTAGATTAGCATTCCTAGAATAGAGTATCGTGTGTCTAGTTTTCCAGTCATCATTGGCCTCTCACGGTTTTCGGAGAAAGTGACCGTTCCCATTTCGTGGGCTTGACAGAGCAAATAACGCACAGTCCTTACTTGACGAGTGGACCACCAGCTCCTTCCCATCGAGATGAAGGTAAATGACTAAGCCTAAGGCCGCCCCACCAAAACTGGAGACTTGCGAGTAGCGAAGTGCCGAGAAATGCACTAAGAGGGATGCAGGACGAAGAAAATTCTTGACGATCCTAAGAGGGCCGCCGAAGAGAATCAGCCCCGTCCAATTTCATGAGCAGGAACAGATCCTGATATGGATTACCCTTCGCTCCTTCATCGACAAACCTGACCACTGTCATGTCTTTGGGCACTATCTTCCAGATGGATCTAGGTGAGTGAAACGCGGCGCATAGGTTGGTTCCTAACGACTCAGGTTGGTAGACCACAATGTCCCCTGCGTCGAACCTTATTTTGTCTTCTGCATGCAAGGTCCGTCGATAATGGTTACCATTCGTGCTCAGGAGAAGAAGACCTCCCTTACGAAGCACTCTAGATAACTCCTCCATCCAAGCCTTTTGCTGCGGAACAGTCATATGTGTGAAGACAGAAAGCGCATAGATGAAATCAAAGCTCATACCTTCGTAGGGCAACGGCGGCCATGCGTCATTGACCTTGAATTCTGCGTAGGTCAGGTTGCGGGTGCACCATTCGACGAGGATCCTGTTGTAGTCTGAACCAAAAAAGCGCACGCTCGTGTGGGCTTGAAGGTGGCGGAGTACACGACCGCAACCGCATCCGAAGTCGAGTATTGATTTGAAATCATCGAATCCTCTTGCCATCGCTGAAAGTGCATCTTCAATGGTCCAAGCAGCCACAGCACCAGAACGCAGAAACCAGCCAACATCGGGCGTACCACTTACCAGTGTGATCAGATCAGCAGAAGGGAGAGGCACGGATTTGGAAGAATATTGGCCTTCCATCCTGAGCGAGCCATCTTCCATCACATCAATGACTTGTGAGGCGGGCCCCACTGCATGACACTCGAGGCCACTACGAGCGTATAGCTCGACAAGGTGCTTACCCTGTTTGAGTATTGGGCATCGAAATGTCCAACCATTCTGTAGGAATTCAGCACGCCCCCGCGCAATATCGTCCCTTGCTAGTCCAAGCGTCACACCCCCGAGTCCCACCCCATCCAAATGGATCTCGGCACTATCTACTGGGGCCCCCTTGGTACGAGAGGCTACCCACCCATGCATCTCAATGAAATCACCTGCTGCCAAGTGGTCAATGTGGTCAATGGAGCCAACTAGGTCGTCGACTACCCAGCCAGCCCCTGCGGGCCAGAAACTGGGAGGGCCATCTACAACCGTCACGGGCACTCTGACGGTCTCACAACCCTTGTCTCTGAACCACGCAACAGATTCTTGGACCAAATCGATCTCAAGGACGTACTGTCCCGGGGTCGAAGGTGCCTTGATCGTCACATCACACGCAGTCTCTTGGTTAGGCTCGAGATCACAAGTCAGATGTGTTCTCTCCCCGTCGAATACGACTGTACCTTCTTTGTTGTCTACCCAATGATATGAGATCCTCACCGAATATCTCCCGTTAGCAGGCCACTTGTGAGGGCTGATGTTCTTGACGCGTACCGGGAGAACCACCATACGACCGACGCCTATGAAACGGATGGCATCCAGAATGTCAACTTTGGCTCTGAAACCGTTTTCCGGCAGACGTGATTCTATCTTCTGTCACCTGCCAAGTGGCTGCCGATATGTCATCTTCTCTCCTCTAAGGATTCTGCAAATGTAGCACATCGAAAAGTTATCCTACCGCTCTCAAGAAACCACTCAATGTCAGCGGTTCCAGCTATTTGGAAGATCAGCCATCGGGGAGGAGTAGGCAGGCCATCAGGCGCACGGTGCTCCAAATATCGCGCATTCCTGCAGAGAGTCCACGGTTTGATCATTCCCAAGCGCTCGTGCACAGGAACGCAACCTTGGCGGGTCGGAACGTATTCGTGACCCCCAAAACCCATCCAGCATACACTGCGATCTACTATTAGTTGGGAATACCTTGCCCCGTGAGAGCCGAGTCTGAGGTCGCTTGGCGGTTCCATTTTCCTCTCACCTTTGTGGATACGGTTTCCACTTTCCTTGTTCCCGCAATGGACCCTCAACATAGAAGTCTGGCACGAGCCCCTCGAATGTGGTGTTTGATCTCCTCGAGTTGTGAGTCGCAGGACTCTATGGACAGGTGCGGAGATCAAGTTCGAGTCGGTCCGGCTCTCTCCCTCGTAGAGAACGAGACTATTGTACGATTATCTGGATGTGAGCGGGCGTCTGGAGAGGAGTGGTGAATACGAGGGCCGCTTGGTCATAACCGTAGTTGGCGTCGAAGACGAACCAGACATAGTACGTCCCCGGTGTAGATGGCGCAGTAATCGTCACCGTCATGCTACCGCTCGTTCCAGGTGGTGAAAGAGGCCCCCCGTTGTAGATCCCATAGTAATACCCGCTGGGAGGAGGCCAGCTTGGCGTCCACGATGAATCAGCATCAGCCGATAGTAGTCCGTCAGAATGATGGCTTGACCCGAGCTGGCTACAATCGTCTGTCCATAGGACGCCGAAACGAGATTCGCCCTATTCAGCAGCTTCCCATTCGAAACAACGGGACTAATCGAAAGCCCATGCAAGCCACCAGACGCAACCTAGGTATTGAAGAACCAAGCAGACGCCGGACCAAAACCAGCCGCATTATGAGCCCAAACAGCCCACATATACACGCGACTAGAAACCAACTTACCAGCAGGCACCGGATAGG
>Ga0315279_10009170_pt1 | contig 11847 bp, 8 predicted proteins | sample YL17G06_20_MG_FD_203694 | JGI IMG/M metagenome (GOLD analysis project Ga0315279, IMG submission 203694) | Sediment microbial communities from Yellowstone Lake, YNP, Wyoming, USA - YL17G06_20 | ecosystem: Environmental > Aquatic > Freshwater > Lake > Sediment | place: USA: Wyoming | collected...
GCGATCAGGGAGTAGGTCCCGGTCTCGGTAGTGGAGCGGTAGACCCTGTACCCGGTGATGACGCTACCGCCATCGAACGCTGGCGCGGTCCAATTCAACGTCACTTGGGCGTTGCTGGGAGTGGCTAGGAGCCCTGTAGGGGCATTGGGAACGGTAAAAGGCGTGGATGATATGGGGATGGTCTTCGCTCCCTCTCCAGCGGCGTTGACCGCGCTGACGTTGTACCAATAGGCCTGGCCGTTAGTCAGACCGGTATTCGTAAAGTTCAGCCCCAAGGGCGAGGCGATTAGGGAGTAGGTCCCGGTCTCGGTAGTGGAGCGGTAGACCCTGTACCCGGTGATGACGCTACCGCCATCGTCGGTGGGGGCGGTCCAGTTCAGAGATACCTGAGCGTTGCCCGGGGTGGCAGAGAGGTTGGTGGGGGCGCTAGGGACCGAAGGTATGAACGCACCCATCATCAACCCGTTGAAAACGCTTCCTGGGGCAGGAAAATTCGAACTAGAATATGCGTGCCCCCTCATTCCCACATTTGCATCTAAGATCCAATCTGCATCAACGGTGGTCGGCGCAACGAGTCCTAAGAATGTTATTGAGGCCAGGGAGATGCAGGAGCCGAACGCATCGTACCCGATGGAGGTGACGCCGCTGCCTATGGTCACGAAGGTCAAGGAGGAGCAGTTGTAGAACGCAGCGACCTCGATGGAGGTGACGCCGCTGCCTATGGTCACGAAGGTCAAGGAGGAGCAGTAGGCGAACGCCTGAATCCCGATGGACGTGACGCTGTCAGGGATGGTCACGGAGGTCAAGGAGGAGCAGTTGTAGAACGCAGCGACCTCGATGGAGGTGACGCCGCTGCCAATGGTCACAGAAGCCAGGGAGGCGCAACTGTCGAACGCGCGATCCCCGATGGTGGTGACGTTGTTGGGAATGGTTAATGAGGTCAGGGAGGCGCAGTCAGCAAACGCAAAGTGCCTGATGGAGGTGACGTTGTTGGGGATGGTGACCGTCCCCGCCATTCCACCAGGGCACTGGATCAAGTTGGTCACAGCCTTGTTGTATAGCACGCCATCAACGCTGGCATAGTTCGCATTGCTTGCGTTCACATCGAACGCGGTCAGGGAGGTGCAGGAGTAGAACGCAAGGTCCCCGATGGAGGTGACATTGCGGGGAATGGTCATGGAGGTCATGGAGGCGCAACTGTCGAACGCGCGATCCCCGATGGTGGTGACGTTGTTGGGGATGGTGACCGTCCCCGCCATTCCACCAGGGCACTGGATCAAGTTGGTCACAGCCTTGTTGTATAGCACGCCATCGACGCTGGCATAGTTCGGGTTGCCCGCGCTCACATTGATCGTGGTCAGGGAAGTGCAGTATCCAAACACAAAGTCCCCGATGGTGGTGACGTTGTCGGGGATGGTCATGGAGGTCAGGGAGGTGCAGGATTGGAACGCTCCGTCCCCGATAGAGATGACGCTGTCGGGGATGGTCATGGAGGTCAGGGAGGTGCAGCCGGCGAACGAACCCTCACCGATAGACATGACGCTGTTGGGGATGGCCACGGAGGTTAAGGAGGTGCACTCGGAGAACGTATAGTTCCCGATGGACGTGACGCTGCTGGGGATGGTCACAGATGTAACCAAATGTCCATTATCGCTGTTGAACGCAGAGTCCCCGATGGCGACCGTGGTATACCCATCTAATGTGGAGGGGATAGTGATGGCTCCGCCTGTTCCATTATATCCCGTGATAGTGGCAGTTCCACCGCTCACTGTATAGATGTAATCGCCATCCTGGGCTGCGGCCACCGTGTCTGCGGTAGCGATAAGAAACGCGCCTAACAACACCAACGACACGAGAAATGCGCTTATCGCTTGTCTGCAGAATTGTTCTCTCATGGACTCACACCCCCTGACATGATGTGCCCAGCTCTTTTCATGACATCTGGGCCCAGATTTGCATAGCCGATTTAGGGCTTAAATGGTTCGTCGATGAATACAGAGCAAGAAGAATGCTGAGGATGTAGCAGGGTGATCATGTTTTGTTCGTCGCCATCCATTTCCAAAACAGCGGGTTTTATTGGATCGTTGAGAATGAGGTTCAAATTGGAGTGCGAGCATATCGGGAGACCATGTATGTCACTGTCTACTTCGGAAGATTAGTGAACGGCGGCTTCACATAGATCGCTTTGAACTGCCTCAACATGTCGTCCTCGATTTCTCTGGAATCGTCGGACTCATTGTGGCAGGGCCGCCAACAGAAGACGAGATCTTCGTGCTCCTGTAGTTGCCAGATGTACCGGCCTCCGTGGTGTCCTACGGGTTTTCCCTGACCGAATTCCAGATATCGCGAGATTCGCTTGCGCAGTGAATTTCCAGTCTGACCGATGTAGAGTACAACAGTGCCATTGACCCAGCTCGATGTGAGCTCAGCGAGACTGACATTCGGATCCTTCCCGTTGAAGAATCCACCAATTCCCTTTGGCAGGAAGCCAGGTTTGTTACCATCTAAGTACAGTACGAGGTAGTTGCCTTTCTCCTTAGGAACGTCGGAGCAGCCCAGGGTCAGCTCCCTGACAGACTTGAATCCCTCAAATCCCTCCGCTCTCAAGGAATCGACCGAATCAAACCTCATTCGACCTCCATCACACTCGACAATCCAGTGACTTCCTTCCACCTAGAACTCAAGGGGTCTACTCATGCTGAAGCACCCGTGATCGTCCGCCGACCTAGCCCTTCTCCATCTTGACAACTATCTTTCCGCTGTCATCTTCGTAGAAGAGCAGGAAATCCCCTTCCTTCGCTGACAAGGAAGGAGGAATTGGACTCCTTCCTGGCTCCTCCGCCGCGGGATACGAAGACCAGAGGAGCTGAAGACCTCCTGGTCCGACAAATCGGTGCAATGGATGAGATCGCTCGACCTGCCGGTGGTCAACTCGAACCTGGAGGTCATCGAGGCCTTGCAGAAGCAGATCAAGGCGATTAACGACCGCCTCTTCCCTTTATTCCTCAGGAACAAGGACGCCAGGCTGATCTCCACCGTGCCAGGCATCGGGTACTTCGGGGCGATGCTCATCTCCGCGGAGATCGACGACGTGCATCGCTTCGCGGACGCTCAGCACCTGTGCTCGTACGCGGGACTGGTGCCGAGCGTGCACCAGTCCTCGAACGTGGCGTATTGCGGACGGATAAGCAAGCAGGGCTCCCGCCACCTCAGATGGATCCTCACCGAGGCGGTGCACATTCATGTGACGAACGAGCCGGACTCGCATCTCACGAAGTTCTTCCTCCGCGTGGCTCGGAGGAAGGGCAAGCAGGTGGCGGCCGTCGCCACCGCTCGCAAGATGCTGACCGGCATCTACTGGATGCTCATGAACGAGGAGGAGTTCAGGGTCACGGGCTGAACCTCGGCCCTTTCTCTGCGGCATCGACCGCCTTAGAAAGATTGAGGAAGGCCTGTGGCATTGGGCGGAGTGCGCCGTGGTGCGGCATATGACCGCGGATAGAAGATTGTCACACGCCGCCTCGATCGGGAGAATAGGCTAGGCTCGAGGCAAGTAATAAAAAGACGATAAAGGAATCCTTCACCGGGGAGGGACCCCTTCAACATGGAAGAAAGGGTAAGGGGTTTGCTTATCTCTCATCGTTCGAACCTTACCGCATCCCGATCCCAAGCCAAGGCCTGGATCGACCCCAGTATCTGCGACAGATCGTTCCTGGCGACCTTCGCAGACGGAAGTCGGGCTGAGAGCGCTAGCAGGTCACATGCAGCAGGGCCACAGCCTTCTCCTCGCATGTGGCCAGCTTCTCCAAGGCCATCGGGGTCGTTCCGACGAAATAAAGGTAGTCCTCCAGGAACCTCTCGGCCTTGGGCGTCAGGGGCATGGAGCCGCTGTGCCCTGTCCCGATGATGATCATCGCCGGAGCTTCCTTCCCCAGTTCTTTCAGTTCCTTCCTGGTCAAGGGGGTGTGGCCGTACTTCTCCTTCTTCTTTTTGGAAAGCCCCTTTTCCCTCTTCGTTACAGAGCCGTCCGCATGCACGATAACGTCGAACTCGTACCTCTTGCCCTGCAGCTCGACCCAGCCGTAACTAGAATTGAACGCATTGGCCTTTTCGGCTAGCTCTCTTTTTTCAGGAGTCTCCTCCACGGCCGGAAGCGACCCTTTGTGGTAGCCGACCCTTTCTGCAGGCGCCTCCCCGCTCGTCCGTGCCCTCGAGTTCTTGGCCTTTGGTGATTCGGCGGTCTCTTGGTCCTCCTCGACAGGGGAGACAGCTCCGATGTCATACCCAACCTTCTCCGCAGCAGCTTCCTCCGAGACCTGGGATGGCTCAGGGACTTTTGGCTCGGCCACCTTTATCTCCTCACCAGCATCCTCTGTCGCCGGTAGAGCACTTATGTTATCACCTACGCTTCCCGATGATGGCTCGTCCTCGGGCGCCTTTGCCTTTCTAGGCCTTCCCATCCGTGTCTTCCCTTTGACTACGACCATTTCATTGTCCCCCAGCTGCGATTTAGGATGTTCCTTCCTATAGTCTTTTTCAATGCCCCTGGGAAGAAACGCCAGCCCATTTGACATGTTATCGAGCCAGTCAGGATCACTTCCATTTATTGAATAGCAAGGGAAGAGTGAAATGGGTTTTGGCTCAGTCCGCCACCATGTTTGCCCGTCGTATCGATTCTTGGCGCACCATACGCTTTGCCTCTCGCATTCGCGGCTTTCAGCGCACTTGGAATGTGGTGGGTCTGTCCGGACTTAATGTATCATCCAGCCAGCAGGTCATCAGCTCTTGTAAATAACGCCCTTTCCAGCGTTTCTTGAGCTGAAACTCTTCCCTGTCTATTTTCTAAAGATTCCTCTTCACACTTTTTGTTTGCTTATCAAGATTAAGACCTGAGTTTATAAGATGTTGACCTTCGCGGGAGACTGGCTTCACTCATTTCTGTAGGGGCAGCGAAAAAATGAATTGAGGCCGGGGATTGCGAATGCCTTACTGCGGCATGAGCTTTCGCAGTCCGAGGATCTCGAAGATGCGGACACTGTCCGCATCCATCTCCTCGATGACGAAGCGCGGCTTCCTCAGCCCGTCGCTCAGCAGTGCCAGGCGGATATCGTCCAATCTCTCGGCCAGGGCGGGCATGGATATCTCCATGCCCTCCTTCCTTAGCTTGGTGCGGATGAAGTTGTAGAGGAGGAGGCCGAGCACGCAGAGGAAGACGTGCGCGCGGATGTTCTCCTCCGTGCGCACGAACATCGGCTTCAGCGGGATGATGGCCCGGCCCTTGAGCCACTTGAAGTCCTCCTCGACGGAGTTGCGCGCCACGTAGGCGTCCACGATCTCCCGCGTGGTCATCTCGTGGTCGTCGGTCATGAGGACGGTCCTGCCGAAGGACTGGAGGAAGAGGCGTTCCTCCTCCTCCTCGAGCTGGAACTTGAGTTCCAGCTTGCCCTCGGTCCTCACCGCCGAGTACTGGAAGAGGCCGCGGTACTGGCGCGGGATGGCGTCCACCAGGCGGTTGATCAGGCCCTTGGCGGAGATCTTCCGCCCTTTGCCCTCCCGCTTCAGGGAGGAGCGCAGCTCCTCCACCTTGGCCATGATGGCCTCCTTGTTCCGCTTCCATTCGTGCTCCTGCTTCCTTGCTGTGGCCGGGTTGTATTTGACCACCAGCGTCACTTCCCGCCCGAAGCGCACCGCGCGCAGGCGGTGCGCCCTCATCTCCTCCTTGCCCCTGGCCCAGCGTTCCTCGAAGGGATCCAGGGGGAGAGGGAAGTACTCCTTGGCCATGGAATAGGGCAGGGAGGAGAGGAACCTCATGCCGCGCATGAGGTCCAGATTGCCCTCCGAGAGCATGCCTCGGTCCATGACCAGCAGGAGGCCTTCCACATCCAGTTTCTTGAGCCGTTCGCTGATGAGGCCGATCACCTGGGAGAAGACGTTGGAATCGTGCTGGTTCGCCGGGTAAGTGAAGGATTGGAACGGCAGCGCCTCATCGGAGATGGTGAGGCCGACGCCGACCAGATTGCGATCGTAGCGCTTGTCCTTGGAGCTGCCCTTGCAGGGCAGCCCCTCCTCCACGTAGGTGTAGAAGTTGGTGGTGTCGAAGATCAGCATGGAGGGGCGGAAGCCCCTCCTCAATAAGGAGGCGGAGATGTCCGCCTCCACATGCTGGATGAGTTCCTCATCCAGGCGTTCCATGTAATTGAGGAAGTTCTGCGCCTGCAGCGAGTGCTCCGGCTCGAGGACGAACTGCAGGAGGCTCCCCTTGAAGTAGGATGCCAATGCGGATCGGCTGTACGCCCCATCGGCCCGGCCGATGAGGGCGGTCATGAGGTACTCGGACGCTTTCAGGCCTTCCATGTCCTTGCGTCCGATCCCTTCGTCCAGGCTGTCCAGGACGCCCAGCTCCTGGGCTGCCAGGAGCAGGGCGGCGGGCTTCCCGAAGGAGAACGAGGCCACCTTCAGGTCCTTAGGGCCTTCCAGCAGAGACTCCACCTTATCGGCGCTGCCGACGCACACCTGACGCACCTGCTTCACCTTGCCGTCCACCCGCTGGTTCTCGATCAGGTACAGGTAGCAATGCCCCTTGATGCGCTTGATCTTGAGATGCATCGGGATATAATTAGACCCCACATATATAAGCATTTTGTAACCTGGATTGTTACCAGATTCATTGTAGGGCGTCAAACTCTTTTCGAGCTGGACGAGGAAACATGGTCAGGTCTCATTTAATAATTCGTTAGCCCCTACATTTTCCGGTCCATCTGGCATGTATCGAAAAGGGCACATCTTACAAACTTAGGTAAGAATATGGAGGCTATTTTGAAATCCAGATACAATGATAAACAAGATTTAGAAGAGCCGGTCTACCCAAAACTTCTTAAGAGGCCTAACGAATCGAATGTTTGGGGTCTCTCATGAATGTCATCGACGTGGACGGCGTGAAGCTGAATTACGTGGAGAGCGGGACCGGGCCCACAGTGATCCTGATTCACGGCGTACTCCAGGACTACCGGGCCTGGGGAGCCCAGGTCGAGGTCCTCTCAAAGCGCTTCCGCACGATAAGCTACAGTCGACGGTGCTCCTTCCCCAATCAGAACAGGGATTTTGCGAACAGCTCGGTCGAGAACAACGTGAAGGACCTAGTAGGGCTGATTGCCAGGACAGGAGGTGGCCCAGTGCACCTGATCGGCCAATCTTACGGCGGTGCGGTGGCGGCGCTTTGCGCACTGAAACAACCGGGACTCGTGCGCAGCCTAGTGCTAATCGAGCCACACCTCGTGACCATGCTGATCAGGGATTCTCACAGCGCAGCCCAGAACCTGTCCCTGCTCCTAAGGAAGCCTTCGGCCGCCATGTCGGCGCGCAAGATCCTGAAGAAGGCGCAAGAGCCCGCGTTGCGGGAACTCGACCGGAAGAATGGCGAGAAGGCCCTGGGGCTAATCCTTGACGGGTTCCAGGACCGGCAGAATGCAATAGAGCAGTACCCAGAGACAGCTCGCGCCATGATGCGCGATAACGCAGAGACAATCAGAGAGGTGACGACCAAGCCCCCGCTCTTCACGAAGGAAGACGCTAAACGAATGTCTCAGCCCACTCTACTGCTCACCGGCGAATGGTCCATCAAGATGTACAAGGCCATCGTCGAGGAACTCCACAAAACCACGCCGAACAATCAGATGGTCACCATTCGGAACGCGTGGCACATGTCGCACATCGAGAACCCAGAGGGATGCAACGAAGTGATCCTGAAGTTCCTCACAGAACACGCCGCCTGACCCAAGAAGCTCCAGGACATGCTTGGAAGGAGCACCCGATGGATGTGCCCAAAAACCCCGTTATTGACGCAAACGAACGACTTCCTGGATGTGTATGATGGTGGGTCTGTCCGGACCTATCAGGAGACATATCCAGAGTCACATTCTGTGATTTAAATTGAAAAGAAATGGCTCTCTTCGGTTTAGTGTGATGTCGTGTTAAAAGAGGTTCCCCGCTAATTGGGCAGTTGCATAAACAATCCAAGGCGGGAGAACCAATGAAGCATATAGGACTGGACATACATAAAAAGGAGACTCAGGCTTGCGTTCTGGACGAAAAGGGAAAGGTCGTTCTCGTCAAACGAGTAAGGACCGATGTCCCCGACATCGGTCATTTGTTTAAGAATATCGAGGACGAGGCGAAAGAGGAACTGGCAGTGGTCATGGAGGCCACCGGTTTCTACTTCTGGATCTACGACTGCATCGTGGCCAGAGGCCACGATGTGAAGGTCGTACATCCGACCAAGGTCAAGCCGCTGATGAAAGCGAGATCGAAGACCGACAAGAACGACGCGTTCATGCTGGCGGAACTACTTAGGGCGGGATGCCTGGAAGGCATCTATATTCCTTCGCCAGAGATTAGGGAGATGAGGGACCTGACCAGGCACAGGGAATCCCTGGTCCGAAAGAAAGGCGACGCGAAGAGGGAGATCATCGCCGCGCTGGACCAGCACGGCACCAAGGTGCCGTCTGAGTTACGGACGAACTTCACTCAGAAGTACAAGGACTGGGCAAGGTCACTGAACGATTTCGTGATCAACGAGAAGCTGGACCTGCTTGAGCTGCTGTTGACGAAGATCCACAACGTGGAGAAGATGATCGAGGAGAAATATGGAAGTGATAATGATGTCCAGCTCATGCGGACGGTGCCAGGCATCGGCCTGGTCACCGCCGCCGTCATCAAGGCGGAGGTAGGCGACGTGTCCAGGTTCTCATCGGCGGAGAACCTGGCAGCCTACGTCGGTGTGTCGCCGACGACATGCCAGTCAGGAGAAAAAACATGGGGTGGACCGACCAGGCGAGGCAACAATCGGGTCAAACATGTTCTGATCGAGGCAACGCTGTTCCACTACCATTACTGTCCCGACTCGAAGATATCCAGCTACTACCAAAGGAAGAAAGATTCTATCGGCGGTAAGAAGGCCGTCGTCGCCTCCAGCCGGAAGCTGCTGGAGGCACTGTACTGCATGATGACCAGAAGAGAGGTATTTCACGCTCATTGACTCGACCACCGTTTTACCTTGCACCAGCGAGTGCCCTAGTGTGATCGTGGCAGGTCATTGAGAAAAGACGACGGACGCGTCATCGTACGGCCTAGACCGTGGAAAGGTGGTTGTCAAGATCGTCGCGATCGAGAAGGGGAAAAGGCAAACAACGGGATCGAGGGAGAAATCATGATGTAGAACAAAAGAGAATAACCTGATACCGCGGGGAACCTTTAACAAAGGTGGGTAATTGCATGGAGTCGCCTTTGCGATAGACGATCATGAAAAGGATTTAGTTGATGATAGCCAGATGGTCGTATGCCTAGATCCCATGAGAAACCCATAATGCCATCTCACTCCTTGTTCAAGGCGCCCTAACGGCAATTCAACCCACACGATGTTGAAGAGAACCAAAAAGAATCCTTATCTATGATCCCCCGCACGCTTGTTCGCAGGTACGCTCCGTTCTCAATTGGAGTGGGTGCAAGTACAGTCGATCAATGGCTGTCCGAGCACCTTTTTGCTTGGTCCAAATTCAGCCCTTGACTCCCTTCGTCCGCGGTTTGCTCCAATATGGGCTATTGCAACCAGGGCATCTTTCGGGAGCTTCGAAGCTCCGTGGGTGCCAGGCATGCCCGCAGCGCAGGCATCTCAGGGTACCGACCGGCATCGCACCTGGAATATTGGCGGCGATGAGGCGGTCATAAGCATAGGTGGGAATCAGCAGACCGCCCTCTCCCTCGAGGACTCCCCAGCCTTCCACATTCGCATGCATCTTGATGGCATCGAGATGTCCTGCGATGTCCTCGTTCTCGGCGATCACGAAATAGTCCTTCCCACCTTCGAGAATCACCCGTTCCAGGTTGTGTTCATTATGCCAGTCTATGAGAGATTTGGATTTGGTCACGAATTTACCTCAGTGAAGGAATATGTAGGTATGCCTATATATAGTTATACCTACATGAATTAATGCCCCTGGGCAGCTGAGAGAGCGGGGGGCGAGATTCTGAGTCGCAATCTCGGGAAGAAAGCGTCAAAAGTGCTGCTCATCGACGTTGACAGCAAGATCCCAAACTTCGTCTTAATGAAGCTCTCCGCATGGCACAAGGCGCAGGGCAATCAGATTGCATTACTACTATCATCGTCTGGCTTAAGCAATGTCCAATCTCGGTCTCAATCCAACGCCTGTCGAGAAACATAATTAAGAATCCAATTCATTCGACCCTGGAAGGTGGAGTAGTTGGTAGATGAACGAGACGGATTTTTTAATATCTTTCATGGGGCATTTAATGGAGCAATCAAGCATGGCACATCAGATTGCCTGGTTATTGAAAATGGGAAAATCTTCCCTAAAGATTTCTCTACTAAGCTGATGTTCTCCACCATCTTAGATCGAGGAGAGAGTGGCTTTTCTCACTTAGGGCCTGATACAACTGCAAAGGATGCACTGCTCACCGAGAGGCCAGTTTATTCCGACAAATGCAATTCTTACCTGATCGTATTGGAGTCGAAAACATTTGACGAGAGGGGAATGGCTTTCAGGAGAAAGGCTAGGAACGAACTTGCCAAGCAATATGGTGTCGAGAAGGTTTTCATACAGAGTGAGAGGAGACCCGATGATCAGGGAGTGGCGAGATTTCGAACGGAAGAAATTCCTACGCTCTTGACGATGCTCCATTTCCGGGCGGAGGGATATGCAGTCCAGGCACCGTTGCAAACCTATGGAGGCGTCGATGACATCGTGGCCTGGAAATCGCCGTTCATTGAGGAGCTTAGGAAATACAGAATGATCGAGTACGGCTGCTATATCGACCAGCTCAGATCCCTCAAGAGCCTCTGACCTCTCGATTCCGTCGAAGGTGGGGCCGTGAGCGATGACCTGATCGAAGCGGAGTCGTGCGAGAACCGTGCCGTCGTTGAGGGCATGAACCAACTGATCGGCAAAGAATGGAGGTTCCACCATTCGGACAAGTGGGAGGGAGCAATCAGTTTTCAGTGTGCCAGTGGCTTCTTGACGAGTATGGAATTAATGATATGAAATTGTCGCTGGCTGAAGCTCCAAAGGAATTGGAAGAAGCGATTAAAGACGATGATCAATTCCTATCAAAAGCCAGCGAGTTGCTAAAAGACAGTAAAATCCGAGAACTCCATTAGTTGATATGCAGAGTATTTCAGAGAAAGAAAAGAGAAATAGAGTTTCGCCGTTCGAACGCCAAGACGTATTTACGATTTAATTGAATCCGACACTTATTAATCTGGATGAGCACGGATCCGTTTCCCTACAAGAGCGCTTCTTCCCGGATTGCTCTGAGGCTCACATTTCATTTTGAATATGCCAGGCTCGGTGCGATCCCCAGAGAATCAAAGACCCCAGACAGGTCCATAGATATTTAACCAGACACGACGCTGGCAAGGGAGATTCCAGCATGGGGAAGAGGATGCCGATGCTAGCTTGCTCTTGGAGTGGAGGAAAGGACAGTTGCTTTGCATACTGGAAAGTGCTCTCGGCAGGAAACGAGGTCGGCTATCTGCTGAACACGTACAGAAGAGAGAGCGGGAGAGTCGCTTTTCACGGCGTGAGAACAGACCTGGTGCAGAGACAGGCGGAATCGATGGGGGTTCGTCTGCTCCAGAAGGAAGTCTTTGGCAAGTGCTATGAGGAGCAGTTCCTCGAGGCTCTGCTGGAACTCAAGGCCAAAGATGTAAGCGGGGTCGTGTTCGGGGATATTGATATCCAAGAGAACAGGCAGTGGGCCGAGAACGTCTGCCGGAAGGCTGGCCTCGATTCATATTTCCCGCTTTGGGGGATCGACCAAAAGTGCATCCTCACG